>Ga0268299_1000049_pt1:0-287500 | contig 455711 bp, 440 predicted proteins | sample NOBtaG_FD_193484 | JGI IMG/M metagenome (GOLD analysis project Ga0268299, IMG submission 193484) | Activated sludge microbial communities from bioreactor in Nijmegen, Gelderland, Netherland - NOB reactor | ecosystem: Engineered > Bioreactor > Aerobic > Activated sludge | place...
CGGAAAGGCGGAAAGGGGGAAAGGCGGAAAGGCGGAAAGGCGGAAAGGCGGAAAGGCGGAAAGGCGGAAAGGCGGAAAGGCGGAAAGGCGGAAAGGCGGAAAGGCGGAAAGGCCGGCTGGGCATGGCGATGATCGCGCATGAGCGGCACGGCGTCCGGCCGGTGCGCGGGCCGGATCTGGAACACCATCGGGCGCCCATGGCGAAATCCCATCTCGGCGCCGGCGAGATGGAACGCCCACATGCGGCAGAACCGCTCGTCGTACAGCGCCCGCGCGTTCGCGCCGGGCCTGGAGGCGATCCCGGCAGTGCCGCGGCGGGTTGAACGGGTGCAAGCCGGTGCAGCCGCCGGCCGCGCGCACCCGCTGCGGGCGCAGGCGGGCAAGGGTCTCGGCGCGGTCGGTGATGAGCGCCCGGAAATCGCGCAGGCGGCCGCGCCGGATGGTGAAGGTGTCGACGACGGGATTCGTGAGGCGGTGCTCAGCCGAGGCGCGCGCTCACCCAGTCGGCGACGCCGGCGAGCGCCTCGTCGAGGCGTGCGGGATCGTTCCCCCCGGCCTGCGCCATGTCGGCCCGGCCGCCCCCCTTGCCGCCGACCTGTTGTGCCACGGCGCTGACGAGCTCGCCGGCCTTGACACGGTCGGTGAGGTCCGGGGTCACGCCGGCCACGAGCGAGACTTTCTGCTCGCTCGAGACGCTTGCCAGCACGATCGCAGCGGGTCCCAGCCGATCGCGCAGCTTGTCGAGGGTTTCGCGCAGGGCCTTGGCATCGACACCATCCACGCGCGCGGCCAGGATCTGCACGCCGGCCACGGTCACGGCCTGGCTCGCCAGATCGCCGCCTTGGCTGGCGGCGAGGCGGGAAGTCATGCGGGCGAGTTCGCGCTCGCTGGTCCTGAGCTGGTCCTGCAGTTGGGCGATGCGGGCCGGCACCTCGGCAGGCGGGCTCTTGAGCGCGGCCGCGGCCTGCTGCAGCAAGGATTGCTGCGCCGAAACGAAAGCGAGGGCGATCTCGCCGGCGACCGCTTCGATGCGCCGCACGCCGGCGGCCACCCCGGACTCCGAGACGATCTTGAACAGCCCGATGTCGCCGGTGCGTCCGACATGCGTGCCGCCGCACAGCTCGCGCGAGCCGCCGATATCGAGCACCCGAACGGTGTCGGCATATTTTTCGCCGAACAGCATGACGGCCCCGGTCTGCCGCGCGGCCTCCAGTGGCATCACCCGTGACTGGGTCGGCTGGTTGGCCAGCACCTCGGCATTGACCAGCGCTTCGATGCGCGCGATTTCCTCGGCGCTGAGGGCGCTTGCATGGGAGAAGTCGAAACGGGTCTTGTCCGGATCGACCAGGGAACCCTTTTGTTGCACATGCGGACCCAGGACCTCGCGCAGCGCCTTGTGCAGCAGGTGGGTCGCGGAATGATGGCGCATGGTGCGCTGCCGGCGCTCGCCGTCGACCCACGCGCCGAGGCGATCGCCGACACGCAGCGTCCCCTCTGCCAGCTGCCCCACATGCCCGAAGACCTCGCTCTGGATCTTCTGGGTATCGCGCACGATGAAACGAAGCGCCGGTGCCCGCAGTTCGCCCGCGTCGCCGACCTGGCCGCCGGATTCGGCGTAGAAGGGCGTCTCGTCGAGGACCACGATGCCCGCTTGCCCGGCGTCCAGTTCGGCGACCTTGGTCCCTTCGTGGTAGAGCGCCAGCACGGTCGCTGCCTCCACGATCAGCGTGTCATAGCCCTCGAAGCGGGTGGCGGCGCCGTCGTACTCCACGACCGCGTCCATGCGGAAACGGCCGGCCGCTCGCGCCTGCTCGCGCTGGCGGGCCATCGCGGTTTCGAATCCGGCCAGATCCACGCTCACCCCATGCTCGCGGCCGATGTCCTGAGTGAGGTCGAGCGGAAAGCCGTAAGTGTCGTGCAGCTTGAACGCGGTTTCCCCGTCCAGACCGCCGCCACTCGCCGCCGCGGCCTGCAACGCCGTGTCGAGGATGGCCATGCCGTTTTCGAGGGTTTCGAAGAAGCGTTCCTCTTCCTGGCGCAGCGTGGCGGTCACGCGTGTCGCCGCTTCGGCGAGTTCGGGATAGGCGGCGCCCATCTCCGCGACGAGGTCCGGCACCAGGCGATGGAAGAAAGGCTGGCGCATGCCCAGCTTGTAGCCATGGCGCACGGCCCGGCGGATGATGCGCCGCAGCACATAGCCGCGGCCTTCGTTGCCGGGAATGACGCCGTCGGTCACCAGGAACGCGCAGGCCCGCACATGGTCGGCGAGCACGCGCAGCGAGGGATTGTCGGCGTCGGGCGCGGCGGTTTCGCGCGCGGCCGCGGCGATCAGAGCCCGGAACAGGTCGATGTCGTAATTGCTGTGGATCCCTTGCAGCACGGCGGCGAGGCGCTCGAGGCCCATGCCGGTGTCCACCGACGGCTTGGGCAGCGGATGCAGCGCGCCGCTCTCGTCGCGCTCGAACTGCATGAACACGAGGTTCCAGATCTCGATGTAGCGGTCGCCGTCTTCATCCGGGCTGCCCGGCGGGCCACCGGCCACGTCGGGGCCGTGATCGTAGAAAATCTCGGAACAGGGGCCGCAGGGGCCGGTATCGCCCATCTGCCAGAAGTTGTCCGAGCCGCCACCGGGTTTGTCGCCGATGCGGACGATGCGCTCGGCGGGCAGGCCGATTTCGCGCTGCCAGATGTCGTAGGCCTCGTCGTCGGTGGCGTACACCGTGGCCCACAGCCGGTCCTGCGGCAAGGCGAGCGTGACCGTCAGGAATTCCCACGCGAACCGGATGGCCTCGCGCTTGAAGTAATCCCCGAAGCTGAAATTGCCCAGCATCTCGAAGAAGGTGTGATGGCGGGCCGTATAACCGACGTTTTCCAGATCGTTGTGCTTGCCGCCGGCGCGCACGCAGCGCTGGGCGCTGGCCGCGCGCACATAGGGGCGATCCTCGCGTCCCAGGAACACGTCCTTGAACTGCACCATGCCGGCATTGGTGAACAGCAGCGTCGGATCGTTGGCGGGAACCAGCGGGCTGCTGGGCACGACGGTGTGTCCGTGCCCTTGGAAGAATTCCAGGAAGCGATGGCGGAGTTCAGCGCTGGTCATCATGGCGGACGGCCCGATCGGCAAAATGGCCCCAAGTATAGGCAAAGGGCCCCAATTTAAGAATCAGTCCGGCTCTGCGTCGGTTGGTCCGGATTCGCCACGGGGACGCGGCAGCTGGCGGCGGATCAGCTCGGGCGCATAGCCGCGGCGTTCCAGATAGCGCGCCTGTCGGGCCCACGCGGGCCAGTCGGCGGGCGGCGCGGACCCGAAGCGCCGCCGGCGGGCCGCTTCCAGGCGCTCGGCCCAGTTCTCATCCGCGGGCAGCGTCTGCCGGATGAGCGCGGCGTCCAAACCGGCTTGCGCCAGTCCTTGGTGCAGACGGCGGGGCCCGTCGCCCCGCGTCAGATGGGCGCGCGTCCAGCTTTCGGCATACCGCGCTTCGCTGAGCAGACCTTGCGCCTCAAGCGCATCGAGCAGGAACGCCGTCTGGTCGGGCGTTGCGCCCCAGCGCGTCAGCCGCTCGCCCAGCTCGCGCCGGGCGTATTCGCGCCGCCCCAGCAGCCGCAGCGCGCGCGCGCGCAGAACGGCGTCAGTCGGCGGCGAGGTCGGGTTCGAGGACGGCACCGGCGCGGCCCTTCGTGGCCAGCAGGGTCTCGCGCAGCGAGCGATCCAGTTGCTGGGCGAGTTCGGGATGCTCTTTCAGGTACTGGCGCACATTGTCCTTGCCCTGGCCGATGCGCTCGCCTTGGCAGCTGTACCAGGAGCCGGTTTTCTCGATCAGGTTGTGCTTGACGCCGAGTTCGATGAGTTCACCTTCGCGCGAGATGCCCTCGCCGTAGAGGATCTCGAACTCGGCTTCGCGGAACGGGGGCGCGACCTTGTTCTTGACCACCTTGACGCGCGTTTCGTTGCCGATCACCTCATCGCCGCGCTTGATGGCGCCGATGCGGCGGATGTCGAGGCGCACCGAGGCGTAGAACTTGAGCGCGTTGCCGCCGGTCGTGGTTTCCGGGCTGCCGAACATGACGCCGATCTTCATGCGGATCTGGTTGATGAAGATGACCAGGCAATTGGTGCGCTTGATGTTGGCGGTGAGTTTGCGCAGGGCCTGGGACATGAGCCGCGCCTGCAGGCCCACGTGCGAGTCGCCCATCTCGCCTTCGATTTCCGCCTTGGGGGTGAGCGCCGCGACCGAGTCCACCACGACGATGTCCACCGCGCCCGAGCGCACCAGCATGTCGGTGATTTCCAGCGCCTGCTCGCCGGTGTCGGGCTGGGAAATGAGCAATTCCTCGACGTTGACACCGAGCAGCCGGGCGTAGCGGGGGTCGAGCGCGTGTTCGGCGTCGACGAAGGCCGCCGTTCCGCCGGCCTTCTGGATCTGGGCGATGACATGCAGCGTCAGCGTGGTTTTCCCGGAGGATTCCGGTCCGTAGATCTCCACCACCCGGCCGCGCGGCAGGCCGCCGATGCCCAAGGCGAGATCGAGGCCCAGCGAGCCCGTCGACACGGGGATCACGTCGCTGGTGGCCTGGTCATCGCCCAGGCGCATGACCGAGCCCTTGCCGAACTGCTTTTCGATCTGGCCCAGTGCCGCGGCCAGCGCCTTCTTGCGATTCTCGTCCATCCGCCCTCGCTCCGGCCGCCGTGCGGCGGCCATATTGAAATGCTGCGGCGCGCCGGCCGAACCGTGGTTTCGGCGCAACCATCACCGCGAGCGACGATTATTTCACAAACGACCCGACGGTCGCGGGTCGGGTGAGCGCCCGGATCCCGCCGCCGGCTCAGGCCCAGCCGGTCGGTGCGTCCGAGGCCCGGAGCACCTCGCACAGGCCGGTGAGCGCCATGCCCACGGCCCCGGCCCGCACCGCGGCGCGAACGCCGGGAATATAGGTCGCGCGCGCGACGGTCGGCATGCCCGGCGCCGCCCAGGCGAACCACACGGTGCCCACCGGCTTGCCTGCCGTGGCCCCGGTCGGCCCGGCGATGCCACTGACCGCCACCGCCACCTGCCCCCCCAGATGCCGCAGCGCACCTTCGGCCATCTCGCGCACGGTCGCCGCGCTCACGGCGCCTTCCTGTTCCAGCGTGCAGGCCGTGACGCCCAGCAGGCGCATCTTCAGCGCGTTGCTGTAGCTGACCACGCCGCCCTCATACCAGCGCGAACTGCCCGGCAGGTCGCTGCAGCACTTGGCGATCCAGCCGCCGGTACAGGATTCCGCCGTGACCAGACGCCAGCCACGGCCGCTCAGCCGTTCGGCGATTTCCTCCAGATGGAGCAGCCACTCGGAAGGGATATCGGCAGGCAGCTCCATGAATGTTGCCTCCTCGGGAGCAGCCGCTCGGGCGGCGCGGGCAGCGGCTGCATCAGGACCTGCACCGGATTATGGTGCAGCCGCGGATCCGCAGCCAGCGTACGGCGCTGGCCGGCGGCGGAGCGGAGCGCGTCACGAGGACCCGGGCGCGCGCCCCTGCGGAGCGGGTAGAATCACGCCTGACGCCCCTGCTTCCGGGATTTCCTGCATGAACACGCCGGTCAGCCTGAACGCGCTGCGAGCCGCCATCCCGGCATTGCCCGAGGCGCTGCAGGCCGAGCAGGCCGCCACCGCCGAGCGTTTCGCCGAAGGGGAGGCGCCGCCGCCGCCCGATGTACCCGGACTGATGCGGCTATGGGCTTGCAGTCGCTTCGCGGCCGACCTGTGTCTGCGCCATCCGCAATGGGTGGGCGACCTCGATCCCGCCGTGCGGCCGATCCGATGCCCGCAATTGCGCGACGCACTGGCCGCTGCGCTCGATCAGGCCACCGACATGGCCGGGGCGATGGGCATCCTGCGCCGCTTCCGGCAACGCCAGACCCTGTGCTGGGCGTATCGCGACATCAACGGGCTCGACGACATCGAGACCGTGCTCGCCGGGCTGTCCGAGGTGGCCGATGCGTGTGTCGGGGCGGCCGTGGATTGGCTCGACCGGCGCCTGCGGGCGCAATGGGGAACGCCGCTCGACAGCGCCGGCCAACCCCAGACGCTCATGGTCCTGGCCATGGGCAAGCTCGGCGGGCGGGAGCTGAATTTCTCCTCCGACATCGACCTCATCTTCGTCTATCCCGAGGCGGGTACCCTGACCGGCCCCAAGGCGATGGAGGTCGGCGACTACTTCACGCGTCTGGCCCAGCAACTGGTCAAGCTCCTGGCCGAACCCAGCGCCGACGGATTCGCCTACCGGGTCGACACCCGGCTGCGGCCGTTCGGCCAGAGCGGTCCGCTGGTGCTCTCGATGAGCGCACTGGAGCTCTACTATCAGCAGCACGGCCGCGAGTGGGAGCGCTACGCCCTGATCAAGGCGCGACCGCTGACCGGGCGCCCGGCCGATGTGGAAGCGCTGATGCGCATGCTGCGGCCCTTCGTCTATCGGCGTTACCTCGATTTCGGCGCCTTTGAATCGCTGCGGGCGATGAAGGCCCTGATCGAGACCGAAGTCAGCCGCAAGGGACTCGAGGACCACATCAAGCTGGGCGCGGGGGGTATCCGCGAGATCGAGTTCATCGTGCAGGCCTTCCAACTGATCCGCGGCGGGCAGGAAAGTGCGTTGCGCGAGCCGCATCTGCTGACCGTGCTGGGACGCCTCGGCCGGCGCGGAATTCTCGCGCCGCACACCGTACAGCGGCTCGAAACGGCCTACCGACTGCTGCGCCGGGTGGAAAACCGCCTGCAGCAGGTGCGCGATGCCCAGACGCACGAGCTGCCGGCCGACGCGCTCACGCAGACGCGGATCGCCCTTGGCATGGGCGCGCCCGACTGGGAGGCGCTTGCGCAGGACATCGCGCGCCATCGCCGCTGGGTGCACGAGGAGTTCAGCGAAGTCTTTGCGACGCCGCAAAACGAGGGGACCGAGCCCTCGAGCCTCGATCTGTTATGGCAAGGGGCGCTGACCGAGGAGCAATGCCCGTCCGTCCTCACGCAGGCGGGTTTCGCCGATGCCGGGCGCGCCACGGCGGCGATTGCCGGGCTGCGCGACAGCGTCGCCGTGCGCGCCTTGAGCGAAACCGGTCGCGCCCGACTGGACCGGCTGATGCCGCTGCTCATCGGGGCGATCGGCCGCAGCAGCCAGCCGGAGGCGACGCTGAGCCGTGTGCTGCATCTGGTGGAGGTGGTGGCGCGACGCAGCATCTATCTGGCCTTGCTGGCCGACCACCCGATGGCGCTTTCCCAACTGGTGCGGCTCTGTGCCGCCAGTCCGTGGCTGGCCGAATACCTGACGCGCCATCCCGTCCTGCTCGACGAATTGCTGGATGCGCGCAGTCTCTATGCGCCGCCCGATGCGTCCGGCGTGGCGGCCGAGATGGTGCGCCGCCTGGCGGAAACCGAGGATCTCGAGCGACGCATGGATGTCCTGCGGCAGGTCCAGCAGGTCAATCTGCTGCGCATCGCGGCGGCCGATCTGGGGGGGCAGCTGCCGCTCATGCGGGTCAGCGACAAGCTCACCGAACTGGCCGAGGTGGTCCTGCGCCAGGTGTTGCTGCTGGCCTGGGCGGAAATGACGGCGCGCCATGGCCGGCCGCGCGAAGACGGCCGCGTGGTGCAGTTCGCGATCGTCGCCTATGGCAAGCTGGGCGGCGTCGAGCTGGGGTATGGATCGGATCTGGATCTGGTGTTCCTGCACGACGGCAGCGCCACGGGCGGCGCGACCGATGGGGCGCGGGTCATCGACAACGCCACCTTCTTTGCCCGACTGGCCCAACGCATGGTGCATTGGCTCACCGCCCCCACGGCGGCCGGCCGGCTCTACGACATCGACACGCGCCTGCGCCCCAGCGGCCGGTCGGGCCTGCTGGTGAGCAGCCTCGCCGGCTTTGCCGACTATCAGCGCCACCATGCCTGGACCTGGGAACATCAGGCGCTGGTGCGGGCGCGGGTGGTGGCCGGTCCGCCCAGCCTGACGGCACGATACGCGGCCATCCGGGCCGAGGTGCTGGGCAGCGTCCGTGCGCCCGAGGCGTTGCGCGCCGAGATCCGCGACATGCGCGCGCGCATGTGCGCGGCGCTCGACAAGCCGGCGCCCGGAGGCTGGGATGTGAAACACGGTCCCGGTGGTGTCACCGATATCGAGTTTATGGTCCAATACCTCGTTCTGCGTCATGCCCATGACCACCCCGCCCTGCTGCGCTGGACCGACAATATCCGGCTGCTGGAAACGCTGGAGCGGCTCGGTCTGTTGTCGACCGAAGCCGCAGCAGCGCTGTCGGACTGTTACCGGAGCCTGCGTCAGCGCATCCATGTGCTGAGCCTGCAGCAGACCGAAGCGGTGGTCGCCGAGACGGAGCTGGCGGCGGAACGGGCGCAGGTGCAGGCCTGGTGGCGGCGACTGCTGGAAGAGCCGGCATGATTTCGGCGAATCCGGGGATATTCACGGCAAATCTGGCGATGGGATCGGAATCATGGCGACACAGTTGATGGCAGACCGGGATGGCGTGATCTGGCTGGACGGGGCCCTGGTGCCCTGGCGCGAGGCCAAGGTCCATGTGCTGACCCATACGCTGCATTACGGCATGGGGGTCTTCGAGGGCGTGCGCGCCTACAAGACGGCGCAGGGAACCGCCATCTTTCGCCTGGCGGAGCACAACAAGCGCTTCTTCCAGTCGGCCCACATCCTCAACATGCGGCTGCCGATCGACATTCCCACCCTCGCCGAGGCACACGCTGCGGTGATCCGCGAAAACGGGCTGTCGGAGGCCTACATCCGGCCCATGGCCTTTCTCGGCGCCGAAGGCATGGGCCTGCGCGCCGACAATCTCCAGACCCACGTGATGGTGGCCGCCTGGCCGTGGCCGAGCTATCTGGGCGCCGAGACCCTGGAGCGGGGCCTGGTGGTCAAGACCTCCTCCTTCAGCCGGCACCACGTCAACATCACCATGTGCAAGGCCAAAGCCAACGGCAACTACATGAATTCCATGCTGGCGCTGCAGGAAGCGCAGGCGGCCGGGGCCGACGAGGCGCTGCTGCTCGACCGGGAGGGCTTCGTCGCCGAGGGCTCGGGCGAGAATGTCTTCATCGTGCGCGACGGCGTGCTCTATACCCCCGAACTCACCGCCGCGCTGGACGGCATCACCCGCCGCACCATCATGACCCTGGCGGGCGAAATGGGCTTCACGATCAAGGAAAAACGCATCACCCGCGATGAGGTCTACATCGCCGACGAGGCCTTCTTCACCGGCACCGCCGCAGAGGTGACGCCGATCCGCGAGGTGGACGGCCGCTGCATCGGCGCCGGTCATCGCGGCCCGATCACCGAGCGTCTGCAGAACGCCTATTTCGACGCCGTGTACGGTCGCGACGAGCGTCACGCCGACTGGCTGTACCGCATCTAGCGGCTCAGGCGCGCTCGGCATGCGTCGTTCTGGCCAGGGTCAGGCCGTTGGCGCTAGCATGGCGGGGAAAGCAAACGCGGGCTGATGCAGAGCCGATGGGTTCGGATGCTCACCGCGGACGCTGACCTGGATTTTCATTCAACCCATGGAGGGGTGTTGCTTCATGATTTCCTTCGCGTGCAGTGAGGACGAGCAATCCTTGCTCGATACCTTGGGGCGCTTCGCCCAAAACCAGCTCATGCCCGATGCCCGTACCGCCGATCGCCGCCAAGCCGTCGATGCGGCCGTGCGCGACGCCTATCGGGAAATGGGCGCCCACCTCTTGGGCTTGCCCGAATCCGCCGGCGGGATCGGCTTCGGCCTCACGGCCAAGATCTTGGCCGAAGAAGTCCTCTCGCGCAGCGATGCCGCCCAGGCGGTGAGTCTGGATGATCTGGGCCTCGCGGCGCAGGCCGTCGTCGCGCTGGGTTCCGACGCTCAGATCGCGCAGTTTCTCGGCGACGCCGAGCGCGTGTGGGCGCTGGCCAGCAGCGAGGACGATCCCGCGGCGCATCTGGGCTACATGTCCACGGTCGCCCGGCGTCAGGGTGACGGCTATCTGCTCAACGGCGTCAAGGCCGGCGTGTTCAACGCCGATCGGGCCGATCGACTCGTCGTGCTGGCCCGCGCCGAAGAAGGCGAAGGGCTGGCCAGCATCGCGGCGTTCGTGGTCGATGCCCGCGCGCCGGGGGTCCGGATCACGCTCGAGGATCGCATGGGGCTGCGCGCCGGCCGTCCGTGCCGGGTAGAGATCGAGGGCGCACCGGGCGAGCAGCTCACGGGCGCGGCCGATCCAGTGGCGGCGCTCACGCGCCTGTTCGACATCGGCCGGGTGGTGAATGCCGCTCGCATGGTGGGCGCGGCGCGCGGCGCCATGGGTTTTGCCGTCGACTACGCGCAGGACCGCAAAGCCTTCGGCAAACCGATCTGCGCGCATCAGGGGCTGGCATTCTTCATCGCCGACATGGAAGTGGCGCTGGAGTCGGCGCGCAATCTGGTGCTCAAGGCGGCCTGGCAGCTCGAGAGCGGTGAGGTGGCGACGGTGGCGGCCTGTAACGCGGCGATCTGCGCGGCCGAGGCGTCGGTGAAGGTGACGGTGGATGCCGTGCAGGTCTTCGGCGGCGCCGGGTTCATGAAGGACATGCCGGTGGAGCGCTACATGCGCGATGTGCGCACGCTGGCCAATGCCTTGGGGACGCCGGAGGATCATGTCGCCGTGCTGGGCGAGGTGCTCTACGGACCGGAATCCCTGAAATCAGCAGCCAAGGATGGCAAGAAGGTGGCCCAGGCATGATCGACTTCACCCTGACCCCCCAGATGAAGATGGCGCGCGACATGCTCCACGCCGTCATGGACAAGAAAGTGCGGCCCTTGTGTCTGCAGGCCGACCAGGACGCGGGCTATCCGGACAGCTTCTACAAGGAGCTGATGCCGCTGGCACAGGGGTTCTCCCTCGGCGGTGGCGGCGGCGCCAAGAAGGAAGGTGCGGCGGCCGACCCCATGGCCGGCGGCATGAAGGGCATGTCGCTGCTGGCCGTCGTCGCCGGTGAGGAGCTGGGCTGGGGCGATCCGTCCATGGCGCTGGTGATGCCCGGTCCCGGCACCGGCGGACCGGCGCTGGCGGCGCGCGGCACGCCCGAACAGAAGGAAAAATACTTCGCCCAGCTCAAGGGCCCGCAGCCGCATTGGGCCGCCTACGGCCTGACGGAGCCGGGCACCGGGTCGGACGCCGCGGCGATCCGCACACGCTGCCGCAAGGACGGCGATCACTACGTGATCAACGGCACCAAGTGCTACATCTCCAACGGCGCCCGCGCCGAGTGGACGCTGGTGTTCGCCACGATCGATCCGGCGCTGGGTCATGCGGGGCACCGGGTGTTCATCGTCGAGAAGGGCACGCCGGGATTCAAGGTGGGCAAGCTCGAGGACAAGCTGGGCTTCCGGGCCACGGAGACGGCGGAACTGGTGTTCGAGGAGTGCCGCGTGCCGGTGGACAATCTGCTCGGTGGCGAGGCGGCCTACGATCAGGGCGCCAAGGCCGGCTTCAAGACCGCGATGGAGTTCTTCGACACCAGCCGGCCGCTGGTCGGCATCATGGCGGTGGGCATCGCCCGCGCGGCCTACGAGGAAGTGGTCCAGTTCGCGCGCGAGAATTACCTGCTGTCCCGCCCGATTCCGCGCTATCAGGCGATCAATGACCGGCTGGCCGAGTTGCAGCGCAAGATCGACGCGGCGCGCCTCTTGTGCTGGAAGGCGGCGTGGATGGCCGACAACGGCATCCGCAACACCAAGGAAGCCTCGATGGCCAAGCTCTACGGGCCGCAGGTCGGGATGGAGGTCACCTCCTACGCCGTCCAGCTGATGGGCGCGCACGGCACCCTCAAGGGCTCGTTGTCCGAAAAGCTGTTCCGCGACGTGAAAGTGTTCGACATCTTCGAGGGCACTCACCAGATCCAGCAGATGGTGGTGGCGCGCAACCTGTTCGAGCGCGTGCAACTCAGCACCTCGGGCGAGGTGTTGAACTGACGCAGCGGCCGGCCGGGGCGCCGTCCCGGTCGGCCATTGCCATCGGCGACCCATCCAGCCGCGCTCAGCAGTCGCACTTGCTTGGTGCGGCGGCATCGGAATTGCAACGAGTCTCCCTGTAGCCTCGGCGTGACTGCACGCAAGACCTTCTGGAGTGAGCATGGATGGGATGAGCAAGCCGCAGTTGAACACCTTCCCCGAAGACGAACGCACCGGGTTGGACAAAGACGTCATCAAGCGCGCGTTTTTGGATCATCTGTTCTTCAGCCAGGGCAAGTTTCCGGCCCTGGCGACGATGAACGACTACTACCTCGCCCTGGCCTATACCGTCCGCGATCGGCTGCTGCACCGCTGGATCAGCACGGCCGCCGCCTACACCGAACAGGGCGCGCGCACGGTCTGCTACCTGTCCGCGGAGTTCCTGCTCGGCACCCACCTCGGCAACAACCTCATCAACCTCGGCATCTACGACGAGGCGCGCGAGGCGGTCGAGGAACTGGGGCTGGATTTTCTGGAGCTGCTGCGTCAGGAGGAAGAACCCGGCCTCGGCAATGGCGGTCTGGGGCGCCTGGCGGCGTGTTTCCTCGATTCCATGGCGACGCTGGAGATTCCGTCCTTGGGCTACGGCATCCGCTACGAGTTCGGGATCTTCGACCAGGACATCGTCGACGGCTGGCAGGTGGAAAAGACCGACAAGTGGCTGCGCTTCGGCAATCCCTGGGAGATCCAGCGTGCCGAATGGGCGGTCGAGGTCATGCTGGGCGGGCACACGGAGCACTATCGCGACGAGCACGATCAGCCCCGCGTGCGCTGGGTGCCGCACCGCGTGATCAAGGCCATGCCCTACGACACCCCCATCCTGGGCTATCGCAACTGCACCGCCAACACGCTGCGGCTGTGGCGCGCCGAAGCCCCGGAATCGTTCGATTTCAGCGTCTTCAACCGCGGCGATTATTACGGCGCCGTGGATCGCAAGGTCATCTCGGAGAACATCACCAAGGTGCTCTATCCGAACGACGAGGCGATCGAAGGCAAGGCGCTGCGACTGGAACAGCAGTATTTCCTGGTGTCCGCGTCGATGCAGGACATGTTCCGCATCCTCGACCGGCAACACATTCCGGTCGAACAGTTCCACGAGAAATTCGCCGCGCAGATGAACGATACCCACCCCGCGCTGGCGGTGGCCGAACTCATGCGGCTTTTGATCGATGTGCGGCGCCTGCCGTGGGACACCGCCTGGGAGATCACCCAGAAAACGCTGGCCTACACCAACCACACGCTGCTGCCCGAGGCGCTGGAACAGTGGCCGCTGGAACTGTTCAGCCGCCTGCTGCCGCGACACCTGGAAATCATCTACGCCATCAACGACCACTTTCTGGAGCAGGTGCGGGTGCGCTATCTGGGCGATCCCGAGCGGGTCGCCCGCCTGTCGCTCATCAACGAGCATGGCGGACGCAGCGTGCGCATGGCGCATCTGGCCTGCGTCGGCAGCCACGCCATCAACGGCGTGGCGGCGCTGCACAGCGACCTGCTCAAGAAGACCGTACTCAAGGATTTCCACGACCTGTGGCCGGAGAAGTTCTCCAACAAGACCAACGGCGTCACGCCGCGGCGCTGGATCTTTCTGTCCAATCCGCGCCTGACGCGACTCATCACCGAGGCCATCGGGTCGGGCTGGACTACGGATCTCGCGCATCTGGAGCGGCTCGCCCCGCTGGCCGAGGATGGCGCCTTCCGCGCGCGCTGGCAGGCCGTCAAGCAGGCCAACAAGGCCGATCTGGCGCGCTTCGTGGGCTTGCGCTTCGGCGAGCAGATCGATCCCGCCACGCTGTTCGACGTGCAGGTCAAGCGCATCCATGAATACAAGCGCCAGCACCTCAATGCGCTGCACATCGTCGCGACCTATCTGCGGCTCAAGAGCGATCCGGGTCGTGATTTCGTGCCGCGGACCTACCTCTTCGGCGGCAAGGCGGCGCCGGGCTATCACATGGCCAAGCTGATCATCAAGCTGATCAACAGCATCGGCAGCATCGTGAACAGCGATCCGGACGTGGCGGGCCGGCTGAAGGTGTTCTTCATGCCCAACTTCCACGTCAGCAACGGCCAGCGCATCTATCCCGCCGCGGACCTGTCCGAGCAGATCTCCACCGCCGGCAAGGAAGCCTCGGGCACGGGCAACATGAAGTTCACGCTGAACGGGGCGCTGACCATCGGCACGCTCGACGGCGCCAACGTGGAGATCCGCGAGCGCGTGGGCGCGGAAAATTTCTTCCTGTTCGGTCACACCGAGGATCAGATCACCGGATTGCGGCAGGCAGGCTACCGGCCGGCGGACTACTATCGGGGCAACGAGGAACTGAAAGCCGTCATCGACCTCATCGGTTCGGGCTATTTCTCACGTGGCGACCGCGATCTGTTCCGGCCGCTCATCGACAATCTGCTGCACCACGATCCCTTCTTCGTCCTGGCGGACTTCGCCGCCTACCTCGCCTGCCAGGATCAGGTCGACAAGGCTTACCGGGACCGGGACGCGTGGAGCCGCATGGCCATCCTCAACACCGCCCATGCGGGATTCTTCTCATCCGACCGCTCCATCCGCGAATACCAGCAGGAGATCTGGGAGGCGCCCGCGGTTCCGATCACGCTGATCGATCCGGACGACGTCAAGGTGAGCGTGATGCAATGATTCCGCGCTTGACGGGACGCGGATCCTTTGGCGATCTTTGAACGCCGATGGAGCAGACGAGGAAGTTCCCATGCGACACATGACGCTGGCCATGATGGCGATGACGCTGGCCCTGCCCGCGCAGGCCGCACTGAGGCCATTGGCGGATCACGAACTGCGCGCGGTGTCCGGGCAGGCCGGGACCCTGGTCTACGATCTGCCGCCCTTCGTCGACCGGCTCGACATGCTTTCCCAAGACCTTTCCGATGCAGGTCACCCCGTGGCCGCCACGCTGATCGGGCAGCAGGCGCGTTTTCTCGGCAGGGTGTTCGACGGCTGTCCGCGGGGCGCCTACTGCGCGCTGTGAGCGGGGATCGGATCCGTTGAAAGCGCTGCGGCCGTCGCGCCGGTCGTGACGGCCGCTGGCCTCAAGCCAGGTGGCGCTGCCAGAACGCCAGGCTGCGCTCCCAGGCGAGATCGGCCGCTGTGGCATCATAGACTTCCGGGCGCTGCTGGTTCACGAAGGCGTGGTCGGCATCATAGCGATAGAGTTCGCAGGATCGACCCGCGGCCGTGAGGGCGGCCTCAAAGGCGTCCACGGCGGCCGGCGTGCACCAGCCGTCCTGATTCGCGAAGTGGGCCTGCAGGGGCACCCGCACGTCGGCGGGATTGGCCACGTTCGCAGGCGGCAGTCCGTAGAAGATCACCGCAGCAGCCACTTCCGGGATGCGCACCGCGCCCAGCAGCGTGATGGCGCCGCCCATGCAAAAGCCGGTCAGCCCCACCTTCTTGCCCTGAGCGGCAAAGAACTGCGCCGCGCCGCGGACGTCCTGATCCGTGGCGGCAAGGAAATCGAGGCTGTTCATTGCCTTGGCGGCCTGAGCGGCATCGTGGTAGGGCACCACGGTCCCGTGAAACAGGTCGGGCGCCAAGGCGTCATAGCCGGAACGGGCCAGCCGATCGCACAACCCGGTGATCTGTCCTTGCAATCCCCACCATTCCTGGATGACCACGATTCCCGGGGCATCGGCGACCGACGCCTTGGCCAGATAGCCTCTTGCCGTGCCGCCGTCGGGGCGTGGGTAGGTCATGAAGCTGCCCATCGTTCGTCTCCTTCCGTCAGGGTTGGGCGCCGAAGCCGGGCAGCAGCCGCGGCCCGGTCGCCGGAAGGTCTGCCCCGGTTTCGGTGGCGGGCGGGTTCCCGTGCTGGGTCTGCGCGATCCAGGTCAGGAGTTGGCGAATGGCTTCGTCGGTCGCCTCGCCCAGCCCGCGAACGGCGGCTTCGGGACCGGCGCCGGTTGTCACGCGTGCTTCGATGGCGGGCGCGATGAATTGCCGCCGGGAGCGGGGTTCCTTCAGAACGGCCTGTAGCGCGACCACCGCCTCGGATTTGGCCGCGCCCTGTTCCTGTTCGAAGCGCAACAGCCGCACTTCCAGGCGGTAACGAGGGTTGCCGGCCGCGGGGCCGGTCGGCGAACTGGTCAGGAGCGCCTGCTGCATGCGGTCGAGCACGAGTTCACGGGGCGAGGCGACCCAGTAGTCGTCGGTATAGGCCTGCAGGGCCGTCGTCCCTGCCCCCGAACGTCGATAGCGCACGGCCGGATCGTTGAGCCAGGGTGGCGCTTCGACCGCCAGCACCGGAATCTCGCCGAGCACCATCGGCCGCGGGGGCGGCAGCCACCCCAGATCGTGCGGGGTCGGCGGCGGTGGTCGCCGATTGGGCAGCAGGTCGGCGCAACCGCCGAGCAGCGCGGTCAGCAACAGGATCGGGATCAGGGCGAGGGGCCGGGCACTCATGGAGAACGGTTCCCTTGGCGGTCGGGGGATTCGGGTTGGGCGCCGCGGTTGCGGCCGTAGAGGATGCTGGACGGATCGCGCCGCAATTCGTCGCTCAGCCGCTCCAGATTGCGTGCAGCCGCCTCGATTTCACGCAAGGTCGCCTGCGTCGACGGCAGCGTCTCGACCAGGAAGGTCTGGCCCGCGCTCTCGGCCAGATTGCCCAGCGTGTTGAGCTGGGTGGTGGCCTGCCGCACCTGGGTGATGGTCGTTTCCAGTTCCTTCGCGATCTGCTCGACGCGGGCCATGGTCTTGCCGCCGTCTTCACCCATCTTGGGCAGGGCCTCGATCAAGGGCTCCAGACGCTGGGTGAACTCGGCGACCTTGCGTGTCGTCACCTCGACATTGGCCATGATCTGGCGCAGGTTCTCCTGGTTCTGCGGGCCCAGCGCCTCTTTCATCTGGCCCATCAGTTCCTGGAACTGTCCGAGCATGGCCTGCCCGGCGTCGCCCAGCGACTCGAACAGGGACGGCCGCATCGGAATGCGCGCGAGTTGATCGGGGCGCGTGTCGAGCCGCGCCGCGTCGGGTGGACCGTCATCGGCCAGCTCCACCTGCGCCAGGCCCGTGATGCCCATGTAGCGCAGCGTGGCGTAGGTGTTGACCGTGATCGGAATGTCCGGCTGGATCTCGATGCGGATGTGGATGTCCCGGCTGCCGTCCTGGGCGAACTCGACCTGGGTGACCTGGCCGATTTCGACACCGCGATAGCGGACTGTCGAATACGGGACGAGGCCCGAAATCGCGCCTTGGGTCGTGATCAGGTAGGGCGTGCGCGCCTGACGGGTATCGTTCAGCCACAGGGACGCCAGCGCGGCAGCCAGCCCCAGGCCGATCACGAACAGGCCGGTCAGCAGGGCATAGGAACGATTTTCCATCGCGTGTCACTGCCTTTTGGAAAGAAGACGGCCGCCGCGGTGGCCGCGAAAGTAGGACTGGATGAAGGGATGGTCGCAGGCGATGACCTCATCCAGCGTGCCGATCACGATCAGTTTGCGATCGGCCAGTACGGCGATGCGGTCGCACAGGTCGACGAGGGTGTCGAGGTCATGCGTGACCAGCGCGACGGTAAGCCCCAGCGTGCTGCGCAATTCGGCGATGAGATCGACGAACTGTTCGCTGGCCACCGGATCGAGCCCCGAGGTCGGCTCGTCGAGCAGCAGCAACTCGGCGTCCAGCGCCAGCGCGCGCGCCAGTCCCACGCGCTTGATCATGCCGCCCGACAACTCGGCCGGATGGCGCCGGCCATCCTCGGGCTTCAGGCCCACCATGGCGAGCTTGAGCCGGACCAGTTCCTGGATCAGGGGCTCGTCGAGTGCACGCAATTCCCTGAGCGGCAGGGCGATATTGTCGGTCACCGACAGCGCCGTGAACAGCGCGCCATGCTGGAACAGGACGCCCCAGCGCTGGCGCAGTGCCTTGGTCTGATGCGTCCGGCGCGCCGCGAAAACCGCCTCGCCAAAGGCGTGGACCTCCCCCGCACTGGGGTTTTGCAATCCGATCATCTCGCGCAGCAGCGTCGTTTTCCCCGAGCCCGATCCACCGACCAGCCCCAGCACTTCGCCGCGTTGGACGCTGAGATCGATGCCATCGTGCACCACCTGGGCGCCGAAGCGGGTCACGATGCCGCGCATTTCGATGACGGTCGGCGACGGAGGGCTCATTCCTGCCACCCGATGTCGCGCAGGCCGACGGCGAAAATGGCATCGGTCAGGATCACCAGCGTGATCGCGGTGACCACGGCGTTGGTGGTCTCGTAGCCCAGACTCTCGGTGTTGGGCTTGATGCGCAAGCCGAAATGACAGGACACCAGCCCGATGACGACGCCGAAGGCGATCGATTTGGCGAGGGCGATCCAGTAGGTGACGATGGGGATCGCCCCGGGCAGGTCGCTCAGAAACTGCCCGAAGGTGATGTTGAGTTCGCTCTGGGCCACCAGCATGCCGCCGAAGATGGCCGCCGCCATGGTCCAGAACGCCAGCAAGGGCATGGTGATGGCGAGCGCGAGCACCTTGGGCAGCAGCACGCGCTTGAACGGTGAGATGCCCATCGTCGCCAGCGCGTCGAGTTCCTGGGTCAGGCGCATCACGCCGAGTTCGGCCGTGATGGAGGAGCCCGACCGGCCGGCGATGAGGATGGCCGCGAGCAGTGGGCCCAGCTCGCGCGTCACCGACAGTCCCATCAGGTTGACGATGAAGCGCTCGCCGCCCAGGAGCCGCAGTTGCAGGGCGGAGAGATAGCTCATGACGATGCCGATCAGCAGCCCCACGAGACCGGTGATGAGCAGGGCCCGCCCGCCGGACTTGTAGATGTTGGCGGAGATTTCGCGCCAGGGGATGCGATCCGGCCGGGCCGGGAAGCTCAGGATGTCGAGCGTCAACTGGCCGAGCAGGGCGACCAGTTCCCGCAAATGGGTTGCTGCCGAGAGCATCGCCGCGCCGAGGCGCGCGACCCATTCGAGCGGCTTGCGCTTCAAGGCGGGGGCTGGCGCGGGCATCTGTTCCAGCCGCTGGAACAGCGGTTCATATTCGGTACGCAGCCGGAGTTGCGCAGGACGGCGGCGACCCCAATGTCGCCAGAGCAAGAGGGCGCCGGTGCTGTCGAGGCCATCGATGGACTCGAGGTCCCAGATCGTCTGCGGATCGCTCTTGCAACGCGCGAGTTGCCGTCGCAGCTTGTTGATGGATCCGGACAGATGACGCAGCACCCACTGCCCCGTCAAGCGGATGCGCGGGGACTTGCCGTCCTGATCGAGCGTCAGGCCCGGGGCTTCACTCGCCATGGCAGTCCTGTTCTGTCTGCGGGCCGAAGAGCGCGCATTTGCGCCGATAGAGCGCCGAGATGTCCTCGTCGCCGAAGCCGGCCGCCATCAGCGTCTGGTAGTCGGCCCGCACCGCCTCCACCAGCGGGAGACGGCCCTGGCACTGTAGCGCGAGCTGCTCGCAGATGGCGAGATCCTTGTCGTGCAACGCCAGCTTGAAGCCCGCCGGGAAGTCGTTCCGGATCATGGTCGGGCCACGCCGTTCGAGGAACCAGTTGCCGGCCGCGCCGCCGCCGACCACTTCGATCACCCGTTCCAGCGGCAGGCCGGCGGCGGCGCCCAGCGCCAGCGCTTCGGTCACCGCCGCGGCGATCCCGGCCGCCATGACCTGATTGACGGCCTTGGTGGCCTGTCCTGCGCCGACCGGCCCCATCCAGACGACCTGACGGGTCATGGCCGCCAGCACCGGTCGGGCCCGTTCCAGCGTGGCCGGCTCGCCGCCGACCATGGTGACCAACGTCGCCTGACGCGCGCCCTCGACGCCGCCGGACACCGGGCAGTCGAGGAAATCCGCGCCCTGTGCGCGTACCGTCTCGGCGGCGCGGCGTGCCGTCTCGGGCGCCACGGTGGAGCAGTCCACGACGATCTGCCCCGGCGCAAGGGCCGGCGCGAGGGCCGCGATCAGGCTCAGCACGTCCGCGTCGGCCGAGACGCACAGCACCAGCACGTCGCATTGGCGGGCGAGAGCGGCCGGATCCGCTGCGATGTCGCAGCCGGTCTCCTGCGCAAGCGCCTGGGCCTTGGCCGCCGTGCGGTTCCAGACGGCGGCGAGCAGGCCGGCACGGCCCACGTTGCGCGCCATGGACAGGCCCATGGCGCCGAGGCCGATGACGCCCGCGCGCGGCTTCACGGCCAGCGCTGCAGATAGGTGGAGCCGTAGAGCCCCGCGGTCAGCTCGGCCAGGAATGCCTCGGCCTGGGCGGGTTCGAGTTCGGCGCGGGCGATTTTCTCGCGGTAGGCCATGGCGAGCTGGTCGGGCGCGAAATGCACGTAGCTCAGCAGTTGATCGGCGCTGTCCCCGCGCTCTGGACCGACCAGGCGGAAGCCTCCCGCGCCATCCAGTTCCACGTTGACGGCGTCGGTGTCCCCGAACAGGTTGTGCATGTCGCCCAGGATTTCCTGGTAGGCGCCGATCATGAAAAAGCCCAGCAGATAGGTCTCGTGGGGTGCGACCGCATGCAGGGCCAGAGTCGGCGCGAGCCCGTCCTGATCGACGTACTGGTGGATGCAGCCGTCGGAGTCGCAGGTGAGGTCCTCGATGATGCCGCGCACGGTCGGCGCCTCGTTCAGCCGCTGCAGCGGCAAGACCGGGAAGATCTGATCGATCGCCCACACATCGGGCAGCGACTGAAACAGCGAAAAATTGCAGAAATACTTGACGGCCAGCTTTTCCTCGAGCTGCTCCAGGATTTCGCGATGGCTGCGCCGCGCCGGATCCAGCCGGCCCTGCAAGCCTTGGCAGAGCGCCGTGTAGACGTGTTCCGCGTAGGCCCGCTCGCGCAGATCCAGCAGGCCATGGGTATACATCGACTGGGCTTCGGAGGCCCAGTGCACCGCCTCGTGGAACAGCTCCACCGGCGAGGCTTCCGCGAGCTGGGCATAGCCGTGCCACAGATCGTGCAGCAGCGGCGGTGCGTCGCTGGCCGGTGGTGCGAGCGCCGCGGTGTCGACCTGGGGCGCCTCGCTGTCGATGACCTGGGTGATGAGCAGGGCGTGGTGGGCCGTCATGGCGCGCCCGGCCTCGGTGATCAGGCCGGGTTCGGGCAGTCCGTGGGCCTGGCAGGTTTCCTTCAGGACGTGCACCACGACCTGCGCGTATTCGCCCACCGTATAGTTCATCGAGCAGGCGCCGCGCGAGCGCGTGCCCTCGTAGTCGACGCCCAGTCCGCCGCCGACATCGACGTAGCGCAGCGGTGCGCCCAGCCGGTGCAGGTCGGTGAAATAGCGTGCCGCCTCGGTCAGGCCGCGCCGGATGTCGCGCACATTGGCCATCTGCGAGCCCATGTGGAAATGCAGCAACTGGAGGCAGTCGAGCAGGCCGGCGGCCTCGATCTCTCCGATGCACGCCAGCACCTGGGCGGCCGACAGGCCGAACTTCGACTTTTCGCCGCCCGTGTTCTGCCAGTTGCCGCTGCCGAGACTGGCCAGCCGGACGCGCACGCCGAGCAGCGGCCGGACGCCGAGCTGGGCGGATTCGCGGATGACCGTCGCCACCTCGGAGGGCTTTTCGATCACGATCACCGCGCGCAGGCCGAGGCGGCGGGCGATGAGCGCGCGGCGGACGTAGTCGCGGTCCTTGTAGCCGTTGCAGATGATCAGGCTGCCGGGGCGGGCCAGCGCCAGCACGGCCATGAGCTCCGGTTTGCTGCCGGCCTCCAGGCCCACGCGCTCACCGCCATGACGGATGATTTCCTCGACCACCGTGCGTTGCTGGTTGACCTTGATGGGGTAGACGGCGGTGTAGCCGCCCCCATAGCCGTGATGGTCGATGGCCGCGCCGAAGGCGCCGCACAGGGTGTCGACCCGATCGTGGAGGATGTCGGAGAAGCGCACCAGGATGGGCAGGTTCAACCCGGACTGCGTCATCCGCTGGGCCAGTTCCGGCAGGGCAATGCGGCCCTTGGCCGGATCGCGCAGCGGCAGCGCGACGACGCTCCCCTGCGCATCGACGTCGAAATAGCCCTCACTCCATTCCGGAACGTTGTAGCGGTCGCGAGCAGGAACGGATGCAGCGTCACGGGTCATGAAGGAACCATCAGATGAGGAGCCAGCGGTTCGGGAAGCCTAAAAGATTCGCACGGATCCGGTAAAGCAAACGATGATGACGCTGTCACACGGACGGGCGATTGGCGCGGCTATAATCAGGCCCCGCAGCGATCCCAGGGGAGCATACATGAGCGTGGACAGCAGCTGGTTTACCGAATTCTACGAGCCGGGCGGCAGCGCCTTCGGCCTCAAGGTGAAGGCGAAACTGCACGAAGAGCAGTCCGTCTATCAGCACATCGAGATCTACGACACCGAAACCTTCGGTCATCTGATGGTGATCGACGGCTGCGTGATGCTGACCCAGCGTGACAACTTCCTCTATCACGAGATGATGACGCATCCGGCGCTGTTCACGCACGCCGCGCCGCGACGGGTCGTCGTCATCGGCGGCGGGGATTGCGGCACGCTGCGCGAGGTGCTGCGCCACGACATCGTGCAACAGGCCATGCAGGTCGAGATCGACGAGCGCGTGACGCGCCTCTCCGAGCGCTACTTCCCGGAGCTGTGCACGGCCAACGGCGATCCGCGCGCCGAACTGCGCTTCGAGGACGGCATCGCCTGGTTCGCCCATGCGCCGGCCGGCAGCGTCGATGTGGTGATCGTGGACAGCACCGATCCGGTCGGCCCGGCGGAGGGGCTCTTTTCCGAGCCGTTCTATCGCGACGTGCACCGCGTGCTGGCCCCGGGTGGCCTCATCGTGCAGCAGAGCGAATCGCCGCTGTATCACGTCGACCTGCTCTGCAGCGTCCATGGCGCCCTGCGCCGCGCCGGGTTTGCCGACGTCAAGACCCTGCACTATCCGCAGCCGGTCTATCCGTCCGGCTGGTGGAGCGCCACGCTGGCCTGCAAGGACGGCCCCGTCCGCCCGATGCGGCTGGAGGCGGCGCGCAAGGCCGCTTTCCCGACGCGTTACTACTCGGTGGACATGCACCAGGCGGCCTTCGTGCTGCCGCCGTATCTGGCGGATGCCCTGGCAGGTGTCGCCGGCTGAGGCCGAAGCCCTATCTGCGCGGATGCTCGCGTTCCGGGATCAGGCTGGCCAGCCCCCGGAACGCGGTGTCCGGCGCCGTCACCAGATGAACGGGAATGGCCGCGAGATAGTCGCGGTAGCGCCCCTTGGCGCAGAAGCGTTCCATGAACGGCGAGGCGCGCAGTGGCGCGATCAGATCGGGCAGGATGCCGCCGCACAGGTAGACGCCGCCGCGCGCGCCCAGGGTCAGGGCCAGATTGCCGGCCACGGTACCGAGGAACGCAAGGAAATAGCCCAGGGCCTCGTCGGCGAGGGCTTCCCGGCCGGCGCGCAGGGTGATTTCCGGCGGTGCCGAGAGCGCGGGCGCGCCTGCGTCCGCAGCCAGATGGTTGTAGAGCGCGAGGAGCCCCGGGCCGCTGACCACCCGCTCGGCCGAGACGTGGCCCCATTGACGCCTCAAGGCATCGAGCAAGGCGCTCTCGCGCGCGTCCGCGGGCGCCAGCGTGACATGCCCGCCTTCGCCCGCCAGCGCCAGCCAGCCGGTTTCGTGCGGCAGGAGCCCGGATACGCCCAGCCCCGTACCGGGGCCGATCACGGCCAGCGGCGCGTGCGGCCAGGGTTCGCCCGCGTTCAGGACCGTCCGCTCGTCCGCGGTCACATGGGGAATGCCCAATGCCTGCGCGGTGAAATCGTTGACGAGGCGCACGGCATCCAGATCGAGCGCGGCGGCCAGCGCGCCGGGTTCGAGACGCCAGCCGCGGTTGGTGAGCGTCACGGACCCGTCCCGTTCGGTCGGTCCGGCAACGGCCAGGATCGCGCTGTGAGGCGCCGGCAGAGGCTGGCTCGCCAGATGATGACGCACGATGGCCGTGAGATCGGGGAACTCGCGGTTGCGATAGCGACCGATGGCGCCCTGCCGTCCGCCCTGATACAGCGTGAGCCGCGTGTGGGTGCCGCCGATGTCGCCCAGCAGATGGCTGTGGGGTCGGGCCTGTCCGCTCATGAGCCGTCTCCTCATCCTCGGGCGTGCCGCGTCAGTCTAACAGCCGCGGGGGGTCGATCGAGACTCGCCTGCGCCGATGCCGGCCGCTAGACTGCCGCTTCGTCCACGGAGAACGGTTCCTGCGCCATGTCCCAGCCGGTCTGTCCACCCGAAGAACCTCTCATCCTGGCTGCGGTGCGCGCGGCCTTGGCCGAGGACGTGGGCGCCGGCGATGCCACCGCACACCTCGTTCCCGACCGACCGGCGCGGGCTCGGCTCATCTGCCGCGAGGCGGCGGTCCTCTGTGGTCGGCCCTGGTTCGATGCGGTCTATCGCGCGCTCGACGCGGGGGTTCACGTGCGCTGGCATGCGGGCGACGGCGAGGCGCTGACGCCCGGGCAGACGGTCTGCGAGATCGAGGGGAGCGCGCCGGCGATTTTGACCGGTGAACGGACGGCGCTGAATTTCCTGCAGACGCTCTCGGGCACGGCCACCCTCACGCGCCGCTACGTCGACGCCGTGGCCGGCAGTCGGGCGCGGATCTTCGACACCCGCAAGACCCTGCCGGGCCTGCGGGCCGCGCAAAAATACGCCGTGCGCTGCGGCGGCGGCGGCAACCAGCGCATGGGCCTGTTCGATGCCATGCTGATCAAGGAAAACCACATTGCAGCCGCCGGCAGCTTGACGGCTGCGGTTCTGGCCGCGCGCCGGTGCCATCCGGAGCTGCCGCTGCAGGTCGAGGTCGAGACGCGCGAGCAACTCGACGAAGCGCTCGGACTCGATGTCCGGTCGGTGCTGCTCGACAATTTCGACCTCGCCCAGCTCATCCGGGCCGTGGCCCTGCGCGATCAGCGCGGCGCCACGACCGAACTGGAGGCTTCGGGCGGGATCGCGCTCGATACGGTGGCCCAGATCGCCGCAACCGGCGTCGACCGTATTTCCGTCGGCAGCCTGACCAAGCACGTGCAGGCCGTGGATTTCTCGCTGCGCATCGTCGCTTGACCCCTCCGGCAACCGGCCTATTGGCGTAAGCTGCTAACGCGCCTACAATGCCGGCCAACTTTGCGGCTTGATTACAGTCCCCCGACTGGCCGGCCGCCCACGAAATCGCAGCGAGTTACAGCAATGGACGCAGTGACCGCCACCCCTGCGCGGGGCAGCGCTTCTCCCTGGCCCGTCACGGTCGCCGTGATGCTCGGCACCCTGATGGTCATTCTCGACATGACCATCGTCAACGTCAGCCTGCCGCACATGATGGGCTCGCTGGGGGCGACCTCCGAACAGATCACCTGGGTGCTGACGTCCTACATCGTTGCCGAAGCGGTGATGATTCCCCTCAGCGGCTATCTTGCGAACCGCTTCGGCCGCCGCAACGTGATCCTGGTCAGCGTCGTCGGCTTCGTGATCAGCTCCGGGCTCTGCGGGCAGGCCGCCACCCTTACCGAGATGGTGATCTTCCGCATCCTGCAGGGCATTTTCGGCGCGCCCGTCATCCCGCTCTCCCAGTCGACCCTGCTCGACACCTTCCCGGCCAACGAACGCGGCAAGGCCATGGCCATCTTCGGCATCGGCGTGCTCATGGCGCCGGCGCTGGGCCCGACCCTGGGCGGCTACATCACCGAGCACTGGGACTGGCGCTGGGTGTTCTACATCAACCTGCCGGTCGGCATCGTCAATATCCTGCTGGCCTGGGCCGTGCTGCCCGATACCGAGCACCGGCGCGATCGCATCGATCTGTTCGGCGCCTTCTGCATGGTCGTCGGCATCGGCGCGTTGCAGTACGTGCTCGATCAGGGCAACCACGAAAACTGGTTCGAGTCGAACGTGATCGTTTACGGCACCGTGCTGGCTGCCGTCACGCTGGCGGTGTTCTGCATGCGGGCCTGGAACCGCCCGGACTCGGTGCTGCAGCTCAACCTCCTGCGCGACCGCAACCTCGCCACGGCCTCGTTCCTGATGATGTGCTTCGGCCTCGGCCTGTTCGGCACCATCGTGCTGCAGCCGATCCTGCTGCAGGAGCTGCTGGGCTACCCGTCTTCGACGACGGGCCTCATCATGGCGCCACGGGCGCTGTGCAATGCAGTGACCATGGCCGTCGTCGCGCCCAACATCCAGCGCATCGGCGCGCGGACCCTGGTCGCCCTGGGGATCGTCATCATGGCCGGCGGGTCGTGGATGATGAGTCACTACAACCTCTTCATCAGCCCCTGGTGGGCAGTGGTGCCCGGCATGATCCAGGGGGTGGGTCTGGGCATGGTCTTCGTGCCGCTGGCGACGATCGCATTCGACACCATCCCCGAGGGCACTTCCGACCAGGGATCGACGATCTTCAATCTCGCCCGCACGATCGGCAGTTCGATCGGTATCTCGATCGTCACCACCATTCTTTCCCGCACCACCCAGGTGCAGTGGAATCAGTTGGGGGGGCATCTCAACCCCTACAACCCCGCCATGCACGAGTTCCTGGCCAGCCGCGGCATGACCATGGACCATCCGCTGGCGCCCTATGCGCTGGCGGCCGAACTCGGCAAGCAGTCCACCATGGTGGCCTTCGTCAACGATTTCTGGTTCATCACCGTGGCCATGCTGGCACTGTGCCCGCTGGTGTTGCTGATGCGCGACAGTGGCAAGGGGCTCGATCTTTCTGCCATGCATTGACGGTCGAGCACATTTTTTCCGGTAACAAGTCGCTTCCGGCGGTTTTCAGGGATGGCCGCCATTCCGAATAGAGAGGACGATCCGACCATGCGCATTCTTTGGGCAATCCTTGGCATTGCTGCCGTCGCCGGAGCCGCGGTAGGCATCCACGCCTATGGCCAGCATCGCGAACACTTCCCCACCACCAACGACGCCTATGTGCGGGCCAATGTCGTCAGCGTCGCGGCTCAGGTGCCGGGCGAGGCGATCGAAGTCGGTATCGAAGACCACGCGCTGGTGAAGACCGGGCAGACCCTGATCCGCATCGACGAGCGGCCGTTCCGGATCCAGCTCGCTCAAGCGGAAAACAAGGTGATCCAGGCGACCCAGTCGATCGACGCGGCCAATGCCCAGATCGCGGCGGCCGAGGCCCAGATCGCCGTGCGCAAGGCACAGCTGCGCAATGCCGAACTGCAGGCACGCCGGGTCTTCAACCTGAGCGCGCAGAATTCGATGCCCAAGTCGGCGGCCGATACGGCGCAGGAAGGCTTGTCCAGCGCCCAGGCGGGGCTTGCCGCGGCGGAGGCCAATCTGCGCCAGGCGGTGGTGCTGCGCGGCTCGCCCGGCGAAAACAACGAACGCCTGAAGGAGGCGCACCTTTTCCTGGAGAAGGCGCAACTCGATCTCAGCCACGCCCATCTCGAGGCGCCCTGCAACGGTCGCGTGGCCAATCTCAGCCTGCGACCGGGTGAACTGGTCCAGCCCGGCCGTCCGCTGTTCAGCATCGTCTGCAGCGACGAATATTGGGTCTACGCCAACTTCAAGGAAACCGAGTTGGCGCGCATCCGCCCCGGTCAGAATGCCGAGATCAAGGTCGACATGTACCCGGGCGAGGTCTTCCACGGGCTGGTGCAGAACATCGGTCCGGGCAGCGGCACCGCGTTTTCCATGCTGCCGCCCCAGAACGCCACCGGCAACTGGGTCAAGGTCACCCAGCGCGTTCCGGTGCGCATCCTGATCACCGACCCGCGCGACAGCGCTCCCTTGCGCGTGGAGACCAGCGCCGAGGTGACGATCGATACCGGTGAGGGTGAGCAGCCGTCCGGGTTTGCCCACGACTACCACGGCCAGATCGGCCCGGATGGCCCGACCTTGGAAGCCCACGCCGCGGCCGAGAAGACGGCGCAGTTGATGCCTTGAGGGCGGCCGGGCCGTGGCGGATGGCCGCGGCTCCGTCTGAGCGGCGCCTTCACGGGATGGACATCCGAAAAAAGCTGGCGCACGCCACCATTGCGGTGATAATGACCTCAGGCGAAGCTGCCTGGGGGATGTCGCGATGACCATCGAGCGTGTGGACGTCAATCGGGGGATCGGCTGGATACAGGTCGGATGGGCGGGTTTCATCCGCCTGCCGGGGCTCTGGATCCTGCTGATGCTGGTGTTGCTGGCGATCGTGGTGATTCTGAACCTGCTGCCGTGGGTCGGATCGCTGCTCGTGGCGCTCATCGGTCCGGTGCTCGGCGCCTGCGCCCTGGAAGCCGCCCGGCGCAGCGCCGGCGGCGCAGACTTCACGCTGTCCGTTCTCCTCGAATCAGCCACGCGCAGCGGGTCCTTGAACAATCTGCTGGTGCTTGGCGCCGTTTCCCTCGCGGTCAACGCCCTGATCATGGGTCTGGGGCTGATGTTCATCGGCTCGACCGCGCTGGGCATGGGCATGATGCATGGCGGCGAGGGTGCCTGGGTCGGCTTCGGTGCGGGCGCGCTGATCAGCATTCCCTTGATGCTTGTGTTGCACATGCTGCTGTCCGGGGCGCTCTTTTTCGCAGTGCCGCTTGTGATGACCGAACGCGAGCCGCCCTTGCAGGCGATGCAGAGCAGCCTCAAGGCCTGTCTGGTCAACTGGGCGCCGCTGCTCCTGTTCGGGCTGATCGCCACCATCCTGGGGTTCATTGCCATGATCCCCATGGGCCTGGGTTTCCTCGTTCTGGGCCCGATGCTGACCGGCGCCGTGTGGGCCGCCTATGCCGAAATATTTCCAGCCCCCGCAGCCACCGCGGAGCAGGTGCAGGTGCCGGTGCCGATTTCCTGAGGCCGACAGCTCCGGCTGTAAGGCGGGCTTGCGGCGATGGCCATTTATCGGGAGGACGAGCCATGTGTTTGCGTGCGTTGTTTCTTCGCCGATTGCTGCGGCGGGTTGCGGTCCTCGCCGCGCTCTTCCTGATCGGGCCGCCGCTCGGGGCTGCTCCGCCCGAGGGCAAGGGTCCATCGGCGCACCCATCCGGGTCCTCGGACAAGCAAGGGGCAGGGCGCGAGGAGGGTCATGCGAGCCACGGCAAGGCGAATTCAGCAGGGTCGGGCCGGAGCGCCCCCGCGCAAGCCGCCATCGATCGCGATCAGGTGCGCCGGCTGGTCGTCACCCGTCATTTGGCCGGCCACGAGCGATTACCGCCGGGCATACGGCGCAATCTCGTTCGCGGCAAGCCCTTGCCACCCGGCATCGCTCGCCAGACGGTGCCCGCTCCGATCCTTGCCGTGCTGCCCCGTTACCCCGGGCATGAATGGATCGTCTGCGGCACCGATCTCGTCCTCATCGTCGTTGCCGGCGCGATCGTGGCCGACATCCTCACCGACGTCTTTGAGTAAAAGAGGGGCCCCCACCGCCCCACGCAGAGCGGTGTCTCTCACAGGGATGACGCGCCGTTTAGGATCCGGGATAACGCTCGAGGAAGGCGCGCACGGCCGGCGTATCCTCCTCCTGGAGCGGAATCGGGTTTCCCGAGAACAGCAGGTCATCGGCGAGCTGCTCCAGCACGTCCCGCAGTTCCAGCGGTGCGAGCCAGCGCTCGGGGATGACGGACATACCCTGTACGGCGCCCAGCAGATGGCCGGTGAGCAGACCCGTTGAATCGCTGTCGCCGCTATGGTTGACGGCCAGGACGACGCCTTCTTCAAAGTTCCGGGTGCTGAGCGCGCAATAGATGCCGATGGCCAAGGCCTGCTCGGCGGTCCAGCCGCCGCCGAGCTGCGCGAGTGCATCCGGACTGGCTGGCTCCCGATCGGCTAACTGCTGCGCCCGGCGCAGCGCTGTGGTGGTCTCTTCATGTCCCGCGCGGGTTTCCAGCAAGCCGAGCACCGCCTCGATCGCCGCGTCGAGATCCCAGTCCGTCAGCGCGCAGAAAATCAGCGCCGCGTAAGCGCCCGCGCTGAGCTGGCCGGTCACGTGGCCGTGAGTAAGGCCGGCCGCCTCGCAGCCCAGATCGAAGCAGGCGTGCAACCGGTCAGGGCGTGCGGCATCTGCGGAATCGCTTGCCTGGGCGGCGAAGAACATGCCGACCGGCGCCATGCGCATGATGCCACCGCAACCCTTGCTGTCGTTGCATGCCGGCTGGCCGATGTCGCGCATGGCGCGCAGGGCGTCGAGACAGGTATTTCCCGGTGCGCGCCGCGCGTGCAGATCCGCTTGCCGGATCAGCCAGCCGTCGAGGGCGCCCTGCTGCAGCGGATGGGATTCGCCCTGGGTGTAGAGCCAGCGCTGATAGGCGCGCGCCATAACACCGGGCGGATGGCAGATTCCCTTGGAGTCGAGCCGCGTCTGGGCGCGCAGCAGCCCTTCGGCGGTGAAGGCCGCCATCTGGGTATCGTCGGTAATGGCACCGATGCGGCCATAGACCGGCGCCATGTCGCGGATGCCGCCCGGCCCGAAGGCGCGCAGGATCTCTACACGCTTCAGAAACTCGACCGGCGCGCCCAGCGCGTCGCCGACGGCGCCGCCGAGCAGACAGCCGTGGAACCGCGCTCGCCGTGTTTCGGGCAGCAGTGAATTGGTGATGTGGGAATCGGCGGTCATGGTTTGCTCGTCACGAAATGGTGGGGATTCAGAATCGACTCGCCGCTCCAGCGATAGGCCGCCAGGGCGCCGCCGGGAAGCGCCACGCTGTAGTCCACGCAGGCCATCTGCGGCGCGAGGGCGGCCGGCGTGTCGCGCATCCAGTAATGACCGAAGAAGAGCGGCTTGCCTTGCAGCAGGGGAACTTGCGCGTGGTGCGGAATGGCCAGCTCGGGAAGTTGACGGCGCTGTGCGTCGGCCAGGAGGGCGGCATCGCGGTACGTGCGCGCGTTCTCGTCCCACCAGCGAACCCGGACGCTGGTGCGTTCGATGCCGTCCTTGTCCTGAAAACTGTGCGGGGACGGCAGCGGGATCTCGATGCCTTTCAGGAGCGCCTCGACGGCCTTGAAGACGCTGGGCGTGGGGCTCGTTTTTTCCTCCCGGTCGGCCGGTTCCAGCGTCGCCGGAGCGAGCAAGTCGTCTGTGAGTTGGTGGTCGGCGGTGAGATGGGGCGCAAGCCAATCCATCAGGGACTGATGCCAGCAGGCGTGCACGACGCGGATGCCGGGCAGATCGAGCCACAGGGGAAGCGTCTTGAACCAGGCGATGATGTCGCTGTGCAATGGAGAGTCCTGCTCCACTTCTGCGAGGAAACGCTCGTGCTGCCGGAGGTTCTTGGGTCCCCAGACCGGGTGGTAGTGCGGCCGGAGGAAGTCGCCGGAGCCATCGGGATGCGGCGTGTGCCAGGCGATGGCATTGAGTTCGTGGTTGCCCATCACGGCCAGCGCAGCACCCGATTCCACCATGGCGCGCACCAGCTCGACGGTGCGCCGCTGCTGCGGTCCGCGATCGATGAAGTCGCCGACGAAAACGGCCGTTCGCTCGCTGTGGCGCCAGGCGCCGTTCGAGGGCACGTAATCCATTTTTCGCAGCAGCGCTTCCAGCGCGTCGGCGTGGCCGTGGAGATCGCCGATGATGTCGTGGTGCACGACCATCGCCTCAGTGGACCGTGCGGGGTTCGCCCCCGATGCGCAATGAACGACCGTCGAACTGGGCGGCGAGCGGGTCGTCGAGACCGTCCGCAATCTCGCAGAAGCGCCGCAGCGCGTCGGCAAAGACTCCGTCGTCTGACGGCAACATGGGGAAAATCGAAATGGCGGCGATGACGTCGTGCGTGTGGTAGACGTGCATGTGCCCGATGCTCACATTGATGTCGTTCAGATACGCGTACAGTTCGGGCGTCGGTTGTACCCCGATGACCAGGGGTGCAAAGAGACGGACCGAAACCGGGTTGTCGAGCAGGCGTATGAAGACCGATACGTCGCCGAACCGGATGCCGATGTTGCCGTCGATGTCGTAGCCCAGATCCCCGATCCCCGTGACGCGCGACACGGTGGCCAATAGTAGGCTGGCGCGTTGTTCCTGTGTCTGGCGATTCGGCACCGGCGCGTGTTTGATGCCGAGCGTCGCGAAGACCAGGGCGTTGCCGTCGGTGTCGAACGCCATGTATTCGAGAAAGCCGGGGTGCGGCAGGCCAAGCACGCCGATGAGGGTCCGCACGGCGAGGGCCGCGATCCGCTCCGGCTCGACAGGGCTGGCAAAGTCGATGAAGAAATTGGGTGACCCATCGGGATCCCGGTCCGGCGTGGACGTTTTGGCGGGCCCGGTGGGCGCGCGCCAGCCGTTCTCGAGCAGTTTGAGAATCTGTTCGTCGGTGAGTCGGTTTTCACCGGGGAGAAAGGCGTTGCTGCTCAATTCGGCGCGCATGCCGAAGGCGCCCTGACCGGCGAACTGGATGAAGCGCGCGGATTGCTTGACCGGGAGAATGAGAAACTGGTCTTCCCGCAGCGCGGCCAGTACGGCCGCGAGCCGCGTTTCGAACAGGGGCCAGTCGCGCGAAATGCGCGGCGCCGGCTCGGGTGACTCGACGGTGCCCATGCTTTATCGCCTTGTGTGTATCGCGTGCCATGCGCGATCGAGCGCGGCTTGTGGCAGCCGGTGGCTCGGCGCGAGTTCGCCGTGATCATTTCGGCAGAGCGGCTGCCAACTTGATGTGGGCAGCGCTGCGGGTCGCGCGGATCGGGCCGGCGGACGGTCTAGGGGTGCTCGACCCGCAACCAGAACGTGACCGGGCCGTCGTTGGTGAGGCTCACCTGCATGTCGGCGCCGAAGACGCCGCTTTGCACACGGGGATGGAGTTGCTCGGCCCGGGCGAGCAATTCGGCGTAGAGCAATCGGGCTTCGTCGGGCGGCATGGCGGGCGAAAAGCCGGGTCGGTTGCCCTTGCGGGTGTCCGCGGCCAAGGTGAACTGCGGCACCAGCAGCAACTCACCTTCGACATCGCGCAGGCTTAGATTCATGCGGCGCTCGGCATCCGGGAACATCCGATAGTCCAGCATGCGTTCCAGCAGGCGGTGGGCGATCGCCGGCGTATCGAGGCGCTCGATCCCGATCAGCGCGACCACGCCCCTGCCGATGCGGGCGACGGGTGCGCCGTCGATCTCCACCCAGGCGCGGCGCGTCCGCTGCAGCAAACCGATCATGACGCTTCCCGGCCGCGGAACGAGACCATGATACGGCCAATACTCGGTATTAAGAAAATGCTTACACCGAATTTTGGCATTGTCTGACTGTTTTCGTCACACCAGTGGCGGAAGATGGACCCATCCGGAGACAAGTGGCACGGACGCCACGGGGCCAAAGGATTGGCCTGATCAAGGATGAATGGTGGCAGGATGCCGCCGATCATGGAAGAGTCAGGGACGTACACCGGATCGGCAGTCAGGGAGATTGCCGTAGGCCAGGAGGCCGATGCGGATTGATGACCCCCTCCGGTCAGGGACGAGGGGATCGGATGGCAGGATGCCCGGCGGGCGGTCATCAGTCGGTTGTTCAGTGCACACGAGAACTTTGCTTTCAGCCATGTCTGGCTCACGCAACCCAGGTTGGGTAACCCCAACCTGGGTTTTTTGTTGGCTTCGGTGAACCGGGCATGACCAAGGGCGGCACCTGATCCGATTTCCGCTGTCTGATGTCATATCCCTCGCGCAGGAGCCCTGCCATGCCGTTCTTTCATCCCTACAAGTCGCGTCTGCCCAACGCCATGGAGGCGCTGCCCGGTCGCGAGCAGGCGCTGCCCCTTCCGCCGCGGCATGCCGTGCTCGATACGCCGCTTGCGCCGCCCTATCCGTCGGGCATGGCCGTCGCCCGTTTCGGCATGGGCTGTTTCTGGGGCGCCGAGCGCCTGTACTGGACCCGCCCCGGCGTGTACGTGACGGCCGTGGGTTATGCCGGCGGCCTGACGCCCAACCCGACCTATGAGGAGGTCTGCAGCGGGCGGACCGGCCACGCCGAGGTGGTGCAGGTCGTGTTCGATCCGGCGGAAGTCGGTTACAAGGACCTGCTCCGGATTTTCTGGGAGGCGCACGATCCCACCCAGGGGATGCGTCAGGGCAACGATGTCGGCACGCAATACCGCTCGCTGATCCAGCCGACCGACCCGGCTCAGCGCGACCAGGCGCAGGCCAGCCGTGATGCCTACCAGAAACGACTCGCCGCTGCCGGTTTTCCGGCCATGACCACCGAGATCGCGCCCGATGGTCCTTTCTACTTCGCCGAAGCCGAGCACCAGCAATACTTGGCGCATCACCCCAACGGCTACTGCGGCCTGCGCGGTACGGGCGTGAGCTGCGGCTGAGCGGCGAAAGGCGGCGCGACCGGACAGGGCGGGGCGATACGAACGCATCGCCCGCCCAACGTGCATCCCGTGCATTCGGCGCCCGCCTTCAAGTGCGGTATTCTTGCCCACCATCAAGGGCATACGGCACGCCGTATGCCGGGTTGTGGTTCGAATCGCCGAGGCGGGATGCCCATGTCATTGCGACTTTCTTCACTGCTCTGGGTCGCGGTCGCCGTGCTCGGCGCGTTCATGCTGGGCGGGATCGCGCTCCACCGCGGCGAGTCCATCGATGCGCTGTGGCTGATCGTCGCTGCCGTCTGCATCTACGCCCTGGCCTACCGCTTCTACGCCGCCTGGATCGCGGCGCGTGTGCTGGCGCTCGATGCCGGCCGCGCCACGCCGGCGGTGCGGCTCGCCAACGGCCGGGACTTCGTGCCGACGCATCGCTGGGTGGTGTTCGGACACCACTTTGCGGCGATCGCCGGCCCCGGTCCGCTGGTGGGGCCGACCCTCGCGGCGCAGTTCGGCTACCTGCCCGGTACCCTGTGGATCCTGATCGGCGCCGTGCTTGGCGGCTGCGTGCAGGACATGGTGATCCTGTTCTGCTCGCTGCGGCGCGACGGGCGCGGCCTGGGCCAGATGGCGCGCGACGAGCTGGGGCCGATCGCCGGCAGCGCCGCCCTGATCGGCACCTTCATGATCCTGGTCGTGCTGATCTCGGCGCTGGGCCTGACCGTGGTCAACGCCATGAAGCACAGCCCCTGGGCCACCGCGACGGTGGCGGCCACCATCCCCATCGCCATGCTGATCGGCCTGTACATGCACCAGCTTCGCCCGGGGCGGGTGCTGGAGGGCACCCTGATCGGGCTGGCGCTGCTGCTTTTTGCCACCGTGGGCGGCGGCTGGATCGACACCCTGCCCGGCGTGCGGACCTGGTTCGACTGGGATGGCGCATCCTTGGCCTGGATGATCATGGTCTACGGTTTCGCGGCCGCCATCCTGCCGGTGTGGCTGCTGCTCGCGCCGCGCGATTACCTTTCCACCTTCCTCAAGCTCGGCACGGTGTTCCTGCTTGCCATCGCGCTGGTGGTGCTCAACCCGCCGCTCAAGATGCCGGCGGTGACGCCCTTCATCGACGGCAGCGGCCCCATCTTCGCCGGGCCCGTATTTCCGTTCGTGTTCATCACCATCGCCTGCGGCGCGGTGTCGGGCTTCCACGCGCTGGTCGCCTCCGGCACGACGCCCAAGCTGCTCGACAGCGAAGCGCCGGTCCCGCTGGTCGGCTACGGCAGCATGATCCTCGAATCCTTCGTCGCGATCATGGCGCTGGTGGCGGCCACCATGCTCGATCCCGGCGTCTATTTCGCCATCAACAGCCCGGCCGGCCTCATCGGCACCGACCCGGTGCAGGCTACCGCCATCATCACCGGTTGGGGCTACCCCGTCAGTGCGGCGCAAATGGCCGAACTGGCCCGGGAGATGGGCGAAACCTCGCTGTTCTCGCGCACCGGCGGCGCGCCCTCGCTCGCGGTCGGCATGGCCAGCATCTTCAGCAGTGCTTTCGGCGAGCGCATGCTGGCAGTCTGGTACCACTTCGCCATCATGTTCGAGGCGGTGTTCATCCTCACCACCCTGGACGCCGGTACGCGCGTGGGCCGCTTTCTGCTGCAAGACCTGCTGGGCACGCTCTGGGCGCCGCTGGGTCGCACCTCCTGGACGCCGTCGGTGCTGCTCAGCTCCTTGCTGGTGGTGGCCGCCTGGGGCTATTTCCTGCGCATGGGCGTGCTCGATCCCAACGGCGGGGTGAACATCCTCTGGCCGCTGTTCGGCATCTCCAACCAGATGCTGGCGGCCATTGCGCTGTCGGTCGCTACCGGCATCCTCGCCAAGTCGGGCCGGCTGCGGTATGCGTGGGTGACGGGGCTGCCGCTGCTGTGGCTCATCATCGTCACCACCACGGCCGCGGCCTACAAGGTGCTGAGCGCCGATCCGCGCATCGGCTTCTTCGCCGGCGCGCGCGATCTGGCCGAGCGTCTCGCCTCCGGCGCCCTGCCGCCCGAGAAGGCGGCCGTGGCGCCGCAGCTCATCTTCAACCTGCACGTCGACGGCTGGCTCACGGTGTTTTTCGCCGCCCTCTTGTGGATCATCGTGCTCGACATGGCCTACACCGTCTGGCGCGTGGCGGCGGGGCGGCCGGTGTTGCCGCTGCGCGAGAGCGCCGCCGCGTCGGACCTCGATCTGGCGCAAGGCGAGCGCGCATGACGGCCGGGATCAGACCCGGGCTCGACCGGCTGCGGCAGGCGTGGGCGCTGTTCCGTCAGTGGAGCGGCGACGACGCCTATGAGCGCTATCTCGCCCACCACCACGCGGCCCATCCCGGGCAAGCGCCGCTGTCCCGGCGCGCCTTCATCCGCCGGCATCACCACGAGCGCTTCTCCAGCGGCGTCAACCGCTGCTGCTGAAACCCAGGCGGTGGTCCCGGTCGCCTTGCAGGTGTGCGTAGGGCGGCAGGGACTGGATGCGCGCATCGAGCAGCGGTCGGCCGATGGTGAAGTGATAGAAGCTCTGCAGGCGCCGGTCCGACAGCCCCAGCACCTCGTGCACCGCCGGATCGAAGTAGCAGCCGATCCCCGTGCCGCGCAGGCCCGCGGCTTCGGCGTTGAGGTAGAGCGCCTGCCCCAGCGCGCCGGCCTCCCAGTGCCGCCAGCGGTAGCGCCACGGCTCGGCATCGAGCGCGGCGTCCCATTCGCCCAGCAGCATGAAGGTGACTGCACCTTGCGCCGCAATCGCCTGATGGCAGCACAGCAGCCCGGCCGTGCGGCGCATGTCGCCGCTCGCGAGCCGGTAGAGCGTCGCGCCGCCGAGATTGAGTTCCGGGCAGGCGTCCCAGGCAAAGCGCGCGTCCAGCGCGCCGAGCAGCAGTGCCCGCCCCGCAGCCGAGCGGGGCAGCGCATAGAGCCCCTGTGCCAGATCATCCACGCGATGCACGAACAGCAGCGGATGCACCCGGTCCGTTTCTGGCAAGGCCGACCAGGGCGGCACGCCCGCGCGCGGGACGAGCCGCTCCAGCAGCGCTTCGAGCACCGCGAGCGGCATCGTGCCCGCCGGATCATAGGCCTGCGCCGAGCGGCGCTCGCGGATCACCGCCATCGCCGGGCGGTCATCCCCGGCGGCCGGGCGCACGGCGGGCGCGTCGTGCACCGCGGGGGAAAGGATCGGCGTGGCGGGCTTGGCGGCGGCGCGGCTCACCGCGTCGAGCACCGGCCATTGGTAGAGCCGCCGGCGGTCGAGCACGTTCGGCCGGCCCCGCCATGGCGCCTCGCGCATCCAGGCCAGCCACGCATCGGGTTCGGCGGCATCGCCGGTCGGGCCGGTGTCCACCGCCAGCAACAGATCCGGATGCTCCGGTTCCGTTCCGTCCGCCGGTCGATCCACGCCCAGTAGCGCGGCCACCGCCGCATCCGGCCAGTGCGCAAGCGGCCGCAGCCGCCAACCCAGCAGCGCCGCCGCATAGGCCAGCGCGGCCAGCGCGTGGCCGACGTCGAGCTGGCAGTAGCGATAGGCGCGCTCGCCGTATTTCCACGCCTCGCGCCAGTGGATGGAGGTGAGCCCAAGCAGCGCGACCGGCCTGCCGTCTGGCGGTGCCGAGGCCACGGCCGCGCGTTGCTCCAGCAGGTGCGCATCGGGCCGGTAGTGATACACCCCGTCCGCGAGATCGGGCAGGCCGCGGCTGACGAGATAGCCCTCCGTCGGGTGCAGGTTGCCGCTGGAGGGGTTGCAGCGCAGCGCCCAGCGGTCCGGTCCGTATTGCTTCCATGCCGACAGGCCGAGCGACAGTTCCAGTAGCCGGCCCAACCAGGCAAGCTCCAGGGGCGCCGGGGCGATCGCACCCGGCCGGTGCAGATCCCCGAACGCCACGGCAGTCGACGTCGGCGTGAGCGGCAACGGGATTTCCGAGCAGCCGTCGTAGCGCCGGAAGGGATCGGGCTGGGCGTCCCAGTCCAGCGTCCCCGGCCCGGCGGCGTAGCGGTCCAGGTGATGGCGGGTACGCTGGTGGTACTCCCAGGGCGTGATGCCGCCTGCGGCCTCGCTCATGCGGCTTCGGGCGGCGCGCCGGCCAGATCGTCTGGCCAGCAGCCGAGCGGCGGACCGAGCACCCCGTCCGGATTCTCGAAGCGGACCAGATACAGCACCTGCGCCGGATCGTTCTCCAGGTGGCCGACATTCACGATCACGCCGCGCCCGCCCGCCGGCACCAGCAGCGCATCGTCTTCATGCTCCGGCAGGCTGCCGTCGTTGTGGATGGCCTGGGCGGCGAACACCATGTCGCCCATCTGTGCGTGGTTCAGTCCCATCGATCGTTCCTCGCGGTGTCATGTCTGTCGGTTTTGTCCGGCCTGCGACAGGGGCGGCACGCCGGCCCAGCGCCGCCACCGGATGAGCCAAGTCGTTGACTTTCCCGGTCGGCGCGCACCGAGTCGTCCGTGCCATCGTGGCCGTCGCCGGTTATCCATGCATATTCATGGCCATTTCGTGCGGCGTCGCTTGCTCCGCCGAGGCGTGCCAGTGCGCTGCGGGCGGAACTCCGCCGCCGGCGAAGTCTGTCCGGGCGGAAGCGCCCCGGTTGGCGGGATGATCGGGCGGGCGTTGATGCACGGTCCGCGGCGGGCCATGATGGCGTCATGGCCGCAGATGGAGAGGCAGGCATGACGCAGGACGCGGGACAGAATGGCGCGGTCGAGGCGGAAGCGACCGACTGGGCGGCGCTCGCCAAGGCGTTTCGCGCGCGCGAGGTGCAGGATCTCGGGCCTCTGGTGCGACGCGTCACCGCCCGCAACGCAGGCGTGATGACCGGGCCGGGCACCAACAGCTACCTCGTCGGCCGCCGCGAGGTCGCCGTGATCGACCCCGGTCCGGCCGATGCGGCGCATGTGCAGCGGATCGTGGACGCGGCCCCCGGCCCCATCCATCAGATCCTGCTCACCCATCGCCATCCCGACCATGCGCCCGGCGCAGCGATCCTCGCCGAGCGTACCGGCGCACCGATCCGCGTCTTTCCGAGCGGCCCACACGGGCTGCGTCATCCGGTCGGGATACCGCTCGCCGACGGCGAGGTGATCGCGACCGCGGAGTTTCGCCTGCGCGCCATCCACACGCCCGGCCACGCGGCCGACCATGTGTGCTTTCTGCTGGAAAACGAGGGCTTGCTGTTCGCCGGCGACCAGGTGATGGAAGGGGCCACCGTCGTCATCGCCCCGCCGGATGGGCACATGGGGCAATACCTGGCGGCGCTGGAGCGCCTGCAGGGGCTCGATCTCGCCGCCATCGCGCCGGCGCACGGCCGGGTGCTGTGCGAGCCCCGGCGGCTGTTGGCTGCGGTGGTCACCCATCGCCGTCAGCGCGAGGCCAAGGTCCTGGCGGCGCTGCATCGCGCGGGCCAAGGCACGCCGGAAACGCTGGTCGCCGAAGTCTACGCCGACACACCGGCCTTCCTGCATCTCGCCGCGCGGCTGTCGCTACAGGCCCATCTCATCCATCTGGTCGAAAGCGGACAGGCGAGGTTCGAGAGCGGGGCCTGGCACGCTCTCACCGCCCCATGACCAGCCATCGCGTCCCGTAGAGGCGTCAAGCTGGTGCCGCTGGCATTCCGTTCAGGCCATGTTTGTCTTTTCGGGGATCAGGGAGCGATTCACCCGCGGTTGGACAAAGGGAAGGAAATTTCCCTTATCTGTCGCGGGAATTCGGGTTTGAGTCAATCCAATTGCCAATGGCCATTGCGGAGGTAGTTTAGGATTGCTTAATCGTCTGCGCGCAGATCCGCCATCAGATCTTCGACGCTGGCGAATTTTTTGCCCTTGCCGGCTTCCAGTTCAAGCATGGCTTTGCGCGTCTTGGCATTCGGCACTTTCACATCGAAAGGCAGGCGATGTTCGTCGGCGATGCGCAGCATCAGCAGGCGAATGGCATCGGAAATCGACAAGCCCATGGCATCGAGCGCCTTTGCGGCGCGTTCCTTGGTTTTGGAATCGATACGGGCGCGGACGTAGGTATCGGTGGTGCTCATGAGATACCCCTCCTTAGGATCGTGGGCGAAATCATAGTGGATTGTAGTCCAAATGTGACTACAAAAAGCCATTCCTGGAGTCATTGATTCGACAAGATGCTTACCATGGCCAGCAAGCCTGAGACGGTACCGACGTTCCCCGCTTTCAGTAGCGGGGGCGTCGGTACCTGCGCGAAGCCATACCACGTGGTGCAGGGGCTGAGCAGGAACAATGCCCTTCGTCGGGGCAGCTCAACGACGTCCCGCTGATGGTTGTTGCGCTACCGGAACAGCTCGCTGTGCGAGCCTAGCCGAACAAGCTCGAGCACTCCCGATTCCAATTTGCGATAGATCAGCAGCAGGTCAGGCTTGAGGTGGCATTCGCGGTGCCCGTCCCAGTCACCGGACAGGTTATGATCGCGAAACCGGGGGTCCAACGGCTGATCCGTCGCCAGCACGGAAAAGACGTCTTGGAGAAGCTCGTCGAGGGCTTCCCGATGCTGACCCTTGCCCTCCCGCTTATAGTCTCGCTTGAACGCAGTTGAGCGATGGATATTCCGCATGGTCACCCACACTTCGAGTCGCCGCAGTTGAGGCAGGTCATGCAGCCGTCCAGGAGCACGGCGGCCTTGGTGTGGCACTTGGCGCAGAGCTGCGCGCCTTCGGGGAAGGCGCCCTTGCCGGTGCTCACCTGGCTGGTACGGGCTTCGTACTGGGCGCGTTTTTCCTCGATCAGCTTGAGCTGGCGCTCGTCGAGTTCGGCGTCGGGCAGCATGCCGATGAAGCGCAGATGGCGCTCGATGACATCTCCGATCTCGGCGACCAGGGACGGCATGTAGCGCCCGCCGGGCCGCCAGTAGCCGCCGCGCGGATCGAACACGGCTTTCAGTTCTTCGGCGAGGAAGGTGATGTCACCACCCTTGCGGAACACGGCCGAGATGATGCGCGTCAGCGCGACGATCCACTGGAAATGCTCCATGTTCTTCGAGTTGATGAAGATCTCGAAGGGGCGGCGGTGTTCGTGCTCGGTGCCTTCGTTGAGCACGATGTCGTTGATGGTGATGTACATCGCGTTGTCGGCGACCGGCGGCTTGATCTTGTAGGTGGCGCCGACCAGCAGATCGGGACGCTCCAGCCGCTCGTGCATCTGAATCACGTTGTCGCTGCGGGCCGGTGGCGCCTGGACGGCAATGGGCGCCGGCGCGGCGGATTTTTCGTCCTCGCGCACAACCTGATAGCCGGTGATGGGTTGGGTGATCTTGATGGCCATGTTCGGGTCTCCGGGCGCCATTCGCGGCGCGCTGGTCGGTTGCTACGATTCGTGACGCTCGCGCCCGGCTTCGCGGCCGGGCCGCTGCCGCTCAGAAGCGGCCGTAATAGCCTTCCTTCAGGGCGTCGAACAGGTTGGCAGCGGTGTGGGTCTCGCCGTCGTATTCCACTTCCTCGTTGCCGCGCGCTTCCACCACGGTGCCGTCGCCCAGGGTGAAGACATAGGTCGTGGCGGCCAGATCCTTTTCCTTCACCAGCACGCCCTGGAAGGCGGCGGGGTTGAAGCGGAAGGTGGTGCAGCCCTTCAGGCCCTTTTCGTGGGCGTAGAGGTAGATTTCCTTGAAGTCGGCGAACGGATAATCGGTGGGCACGTTCGCCGTCTTGGAGATCGAGGAATCCACCCAGCGCTGGGCGGCGGCCTGGATGTCGACGTGCTGGCGCGGCGAGATGTCGTCGGCGGTGATGAAATACTCCGGCAGGCGCGCCTCGGGGCCGGTCGCGCCCGGATCGGCCTCGGGGTTGACCAGGCTGCGGTAGGCCAGCAGTTCGTAGGAGAACACGTCGATCTTCTCCTTGGTCTTGCGTCCCTCGCGGATCACGTTGCGGAAATAGTGGTGCGCGAAGCTGGGCTCGATGCCGTTGCTGGCGTTGTTGGCGAGCGACAGCGAGATGGTGCCGGTGGGCGCGATGGAGCTGTGGTGGGTGAACCGCCCGCCATGCTCGGCCAGGGCGTCGACGAGCTCGGGGCGCGCCTCGGCGATGCGCTGCATGTAGCGGCTGTAGCGCGCCCACAGCACGCGGCCGGGCAGCCGGTCGCCGGCCTTGAGCCCGTCCTTGGTCATTTCCGGGCGCTTGCGCAGCATCTCGGCGGTGACCTCGAAGGCCTCGTCCATGATGGGCGCCGCGCCCTTTTCCTCGGCCAGCGCAAGGGCGACTTCCCAGCCCGCCAGCGCCATCTCGCGCGCGACCTGATCGGTGAAGGCGATCGATTCGGGCGCGCCGTAGCGCAGGCGCAGCAGCGTGAGGGTGGAGCCGAGGCCCAGAAAGCCCATGCCGTGGCGGCGCTTGCGACGGATTTCCTCCTGCTGCTGCGGCAGGGGCAGGCCGCTGATCTCGACCACGTTGTCCAGCATGCGGGTGAAGACGCGCACCACCTCGCGGTATTCGTCCCAGTCGAAGCGGGCCTGATCGGTGAAGGGATCGCGCACGAACTTGGTCAGGTTGACCGAGCCCAGCAGGCAGGCGCCATAGGGCGGCAAAGGCTGCTCACCGCAGGGATTGGTGGCGCGGATGTGCTCGCAGAACCAGTTGTTGTTGTCCTCGTTGACCCGGTCGATGAGGATGAAGCCGGGCTCGGCGAAGTCGTAGGTGGAGCTCATGATGAGATCCCACAACCGACGCGCCTTGATGTGCTTGTAGATGCGACAGGCCACCAGCCCGGCCGGGTCGGTGACGTAGTCGTCGTGCGTGGGCCATTCGCGCCAGAGGATGTTCTCGTCGTGATGGACGTCGATGCCGTCCACCTCGGCTTCCTTGCGCTTGATGGGGAAGGCAAGCGGCCAGTCGGCGTCGGTCTTCACGGCCTCGATGAACTCGTCGGTGATCAGCAGCGACAGGTTGAACTGGCGCAGGCGGCCGTCCTGGCGCTTGGCGCGGATGAAATCGACCACGTCCGGATGACCCACGTCGAAGGTGCCCATCTGCGCGCCGCGCCGGCCGCCGGCCGAGGAGACGGTGAAGCACATGGCGTCGTAGATGTCCATGAAGGACAAGGGGCCCGAGGTGTGCGCACCGGCGCCGGAGACGTAGGCGCCGCGCGGGCGCAGGGTGGAGAATTCGTAGCCGATGCCGCAGCCGGCTTTCAGCGTGAGCCCGGCTTCGTGGACCTTGTCCAGGATGTCGTCCATCGAATCGCGGATCGTGCCGGAGACCGTGCAGTTGATGGTCGAGGTGGCGGGCTTGTGTTCCAGCGCGCCGGCGTTGGAGGTGATGCGCCCGGCCGGGATGGCGCCGCGCCGCAGCGCCCACAGGAAGCGCGCGTACCAGTGCTCGCGCGTGGCCGGCGGCTCGACATCGGCGAGCGCCCGCGCCACGCGCTGGTAGGTGTGGTCCACCGTCAGGTCCAGCACCTTGCCCGCCTTGGTCTTGAGGCGGTATTTCTTGTCCCAGATGTCTTCCGAGGCGGGCTGCAGCGGCAGGTCGTCGGCGGGGGCGAGGCTGAGGTTCATCGGCACGGTGCTCACGAAAGGTGCTCCTTGCGGCGGGGCGTCACAATATCTTGTGGAGAGATGCCGGCTAGACTAGGCGCGACGGTGGGTGCTGTCAAACACCTGATGATATCAATGACTTAATAAATTTATTATTAATTACATAGGCTTACAAGCTGCTGGCAAGCGGCGACCCGCCGCAGGCAAGCCACCACCGTCGGTTCATGCCGGACACAACATGTTGTGCGGAGAAGCGGGCCCCATCCGGCCCCGGCGGTAGGCTATTCTTGGCCACTGGGAACGAACCGAAGAGCTTCGGGTCCCATGCACATTCGCCGCCCACCCACGCACCGGCAACGGGTGTTGCGGCGTCCGGATGATCCAAGGAGACGATCGGAATGAAACAGGCTACAGGGGCGGCGCGCGGATTTTGGCAGCTTTCGGGCTTCGTGCTCGCCGCGGGACTGCTGTGCACGATACCGGTCCCCACGCAGGCTGCACTGCCCTGGCAAGCCGCCGACGGGCAAGGCGTGCCGTCGCTGGCTCCCCTGCTCGAAAAAATCAGTCCCGCCGTGGTCAACATCGCCACCCACGGCACCACCGAGGTGCGCAATCCGCTCGCGGACAACCCGATGTTCGAGGATCCGTTCTTCCGGCGCTTCTTCGGCGTGCCCGACGGGCCGCAGACGCAGGAAACCCAGAGCTTGGGTTCGGGCGTGATCGTCGACGCGCGCAAGGGGTACATCCTGACCAACGCCCATGTCATCAAGGGCGCCGACGAAATCAAGGTGAACCTCATCGATGAGCGCGAGTTCACCGCCAAGGTGATCGGCGCGGACGAGGAAACCGACGTCGCGCTGATCCAGATCGACGCCAAGAATCTGACCGAACTGCCTCTGGCCGATTCGGACAAGACGCGCCCCGGCGACTTCGTGGTGGCGATCGGCAACCCCTTCGGGCTGCGCCACACCGTGACCTCGGGCATCGTCAGCGCGACCGGTCGCTCGGGCATCGGCGATCCGGACAGCTTCCAGGACTACATCCAGACCGATGCGTCCATCAATCCCGGCAACTCCGGCGGCGGTCTGGTGAACTTCCAGGGCGAGCTGATCGGACTCAACTCGGCGATCCTGTCGCGCAGCGGCGGCAACATTGGCATCGGCTTTGCGATCCCCTCGAACATCGCGCGTCAGGTGATGCAGCAGCTCATCCAGTACGGCCAGGTCAAGCGCGGCCGTCTCGGTGTCGTGGTGCAGAACATCACGCCGGATCTGGCCAAGGCATTCGGTCTTTCGAGCAACTCGGGCGTGCTGGTGGCGCAGGTGCAGCCGGGCTCTGCCGCCGACAAGGCCGGCGTCAAGCCTGAAGACGTGATCCTCAGCATCAACGGCCGCGCCGTGCAGAACTATCGCGAGCTGCGCAACACGATCGGCCTGCTCAGGGTCGGCGACAAGCTGACGCTGGAAATCCTGCGCGGCGGCAAACGCCAGGTCATCAACACCTCGGTCGGCGAGGTCATCGAAACCCAGCAGGCCGCCAGCAAGTCGGTTGCGAATCCGAAACTCGAAGGCGCGCAGTTCGCAACTGCCGAGGAAGGCTCGGGTGTCGAGGTCAGCGACCTCAAGCCGCAGTCGCCGGCGGCCCGCAACGGGCTGCGCCCCGGCGACGTCATCACGGCGGTGAATCGTCGGCCGGTGCGCAGCGTGGACGAATTCCAGCGGGCGGTGAAGGGTCAGGAGACGCTGCTGCTGACGCTCAACCGCGGCCCGGGTTCGTTGTTCCTCGTGATCAAGTAGAAAAGGGTGTCGGGCAGGCAGCGACGCTGATGTCGACGATCGGGAGGCGGCCTGCGTGCCGCCCCCTGAGGGCTCAGGCGGTCACCATGCGCAAACCGATCAGCGTGGAAAACGCGGCGAAGATGATGCGCACGGCGCGCTCCGGCAAATGATGGGCCAGCCGGGCGCCGTAGGGTGCGCACAGCAGCGTGGCGAAGCCCATGCCGGCCACCGCGGGCCAGTAGATGAAGCCGCTGCTGTGCGGCGCGAGTCCCGCGATCTGTCGGCCCGCCAGCAGGTAACCCAGGCTGCCGGCCAGCGCGATGGGCAGGCCGCAGGCCGCCGCGCCGCCGATGGCGGTACGCAAGTCGAGCCCGCGCCGTGCGAGATAGGGCATGGTGAGCGATCCGCCGCCGATGCCGGTGAGCCCGGAGACCAGCCCGATGCCGGCCCCGGCGCCAGCCAGATGCCAGGGACCGGGCCGCGGTCGGTGCGGGTCCGGCCGTGGCGGGCGCAGGCTGCGCAGCGCGACGAAAAACAGGAACACGCCGAAGCCGCGCCGCAGCAAGGGGCCGGGGAGCATGGCGGCCAGGCTGCCGCTGGCGAGGGTCCCGATGACGATGCCCGGGGTCATCCGGCGCACCACGCGCCACGGCACGCTGCCGCGCCGGTGGTGCGCGCGCGTCGAGGACACGGCCGTGAGGCTGACGGTGGCGAGCGAGGTGCCCAGCGCGGTCTGCATGACGATGGCCGGGTCGGCGCCCTGCGCCGGCAGGGTGTGCACCAGGACCGGCACCAGAATCATGCCGCCGCCGATGCCGAGCAAGCCGCCGAGGACGCCGGCGATGGCGCCGGCCGCGAGATAGAACAACAGACTTTCCAAAGCGCCTCGCTTCGCCTCTGGCAGCGGGTGGGGCAGAATGCGCGATTCTCCCATGAATCGGCGCGCGGACCGATGAGCGCAAACAGGAGCGGATCGCATGAGCAGGAATCGGCAGGGACAGATCGCCATGGCCTTGGCCCTGGCGCTGGGGGTCGCGGGATGCTCGCGGGAAGCCGATGCCCCTGCGCCCGCACCGGAGCCGGAAGCGCCCGCGACCCAGGCCGGGCAAAGCCCGGCCGCAAACCCGATTCAGGAGATGGCTCCGGTGGATATCCCCTATCACAAGACGGTGCTGGAAAACGGCCTGACCGTACTGGTGCATGAAGACCGCAAGACCCCCATCGTCAACGTGACGGTGTGGTACCACGTCGGCTCCAAGAACGAGGTGGCCGGCAAGACCGGTTTCGCCCACCTGTTCGAGCACCTGATGTTCAACGGAACGGAGCATTTCAACGACGACTACTTCCGTCCGCTAGAGCAGGTCGGCGCGACCGAGATGAACGGCACCACCAGCCGCGATCGCACCAACTACTTCCAGAACGTGCCCACACCGGCGCTCGACCTCGCCCTGTGGATGGAATCCGACCGCATGGGCCATCTGCTCGGCGCCATCGACCAGGGCAAGCTCGACGAGCAGCGCGCGGTGGTCAAGAACGAAAAGCGCCAGCGTGAAAGCGCGCCCTATGGCAAGGTCTGGGAACAGATCGCCAGGAACACCTATCCCGCCGGGCATCCCTACTCCTGGACCACCATCGGCGCCATGGAAGACCTCGATCGCGCCACGGTCGAGGATGTGCACGAGTGGTTCAAGACCTACTACGGCCCCAGCAACGCCGTGCTGGTGATCGCCGGCGACGTGGACACCGAAACCGCCGTGGCCAAGGCGCGCCAGGCCTTCGGCAGCATCCCGCCCGGCCCCCCGGTGACCCGCCCGGCCAAGGACTTCGCGCCGCTCGCCCAGCCGCGTCGCATGAGCCTGCAGGATCGGGTGGCGCAAGGCCGTCTGTACGCGGTCTGGAACGTGCCCGAGTGGGGGCATCCCGAGCTGCCGGTACTGGATCTCGCGACCACGGTGCTCGGTTCCGGAAAGACCTCGCGACTCTACCGCCGGCTGGTCGAGCAGGAGCAACTGGCGACCGACGTCAGCCTCGGGGTGTCGTCCGGCGAGCTGGGTTCGCAGGTGTTTCTCACCGTCACGGCGCGCCCCGAGGCGGATCTCGACCGCATCGAGACCCTCGCCAACGAGGAACTGGCGCGGTTTGCGCAGGCGGGCCCGACCGTCGATGAACTGGAGCGGGCGCGCATGGGCGCCCTGTCCGGCTTCTTGCGCGGCATCGAGAAGGTCGGCGGCTTCGCGGGCAAGGCGCAGGTGCTCGCCGAAAGCCAGACGCTGGGTGGCGATCCGCAGGCCTGGAAGCAGGATCTCGAACGGCTGAAGGCGGCGACCCCCGCCCAGTTGCAGGAAGCGGCGCGGAAATGGCTCGGGGATGATCGCCTGACCATCGATGTCGAGCCCTACCCGACCCTCGCCGCCAAGGGCGAGGATGTGGACCGCAGCGCCCTGCCGACCATCGCCGCGCCACCCGATCTCGAATTCCCGGCTTTGGAGCGCACCCGTCTCGACAATGGCCTCAGCATCGTTCTGGCGCGGCGTCCCAATGCGCCGACAGTGGAACTCTCGCTGCTGGTCCCGGCTGGATTCGCCAGCGACGATCCCCGCCGCTCCGGTCTCGCGGGACTCACCCTCGACATGCTCGAGGAGGGCAGCAGCCGGCGCGACGCGCAGGCCATCGCCGCCGAAAAGGAGCGTCTGGGTGCCGAGATCGGGGTTTCGGCGGCGCTCGATACCGGCGTGGTCGGCTTGTCCGCCTTGCGGGAAACCCTGGAGCCGTCGCTCGCACTCTTTGCCGAGATCGTGCGCGATCCGGCCTTTCCGGAAGATCGCCTGGCGCTGCTCAAGCAACAGCGGCTGGCCGCCATCGCCCAGGAAAAGACCAAGCCCGCCAGCATGGCGCAGCGGGTCCTGCCGCCGCTGCTCTATGGCCCGGATCATCCCTATGGCCAGCCCTTGACGGGCAGCGGTTATGAGCCGGTGATCCAGGCAGCGACCGTCGAGGATCTGCGCACCTTCTACCGGCGCCACGTCCATCCCCGGGATGCCGTGCTGGTGGCGGTCGGCGACATCGACCTGACGGCCCTGAAGTCCCAGGTGGAACGGGTGCTGGGCAGTTGGCAGGCGCCGGCCGACGCGGTCACGGCGCCGACCCTGCCGACCCCGCCGATGCCCGAGAAACCGCGCATCTTCCTCATCGACCGGCCGGACTACGCGCAGTCCATGATCATGGCCGGCGAGCTCATCCCGGCCACCGGCGCGCCGGAGGATCTGGCGTTCCGCGCCGTGAACGCGGTGCTGGGCGGCATGTTCACCTCGCGCATCAACTTCAACCTGCGCGAGCAGAAAGGCTGGGCCTACGGCGCCGGCTCCACCCTGACCGATGCCAAGGGCCAGCGGCCATGGATGCTCTACGCCCCGGTCCAGCGCGACAAGACGGCGGCGGCGATGCGCGAGATGGCCGGCGAAATCAGCGGCATCATCGGCCCCAAGCCGGTGACGACCGAGGAGCTTGGCAAGGCGCAGAAGAACATGACGCTGAAATTGCCCGGCCAGTTCGAAACGGCCGCCCAGGTGGGTGGCGGCATCCAGAACATCACGCTCTACGGTCTGCCGGATGACTACTACGATCGCTTCGTGCGCGACATCCGCACCCTCACGCCGGAACAGGCGGCGACCACGGCCCGCGCCTGGATCGACCCCAAGCGTCTGACCTGGGTGGTGGTGGGCGATCTCAAGAAGATCGAGGCCGAGGTGCGCGCGCTGGGTTGGGGTGAGGTGCAGGTCGTGGACGCGGACGGCCGGCCGGTGCGCTGAGCGTCAGGAGCTCTTGGATTGCCGGCGTTGCGCGTCCACCTCGCGGGCGCCGGGCACCATCACGCGGGCCAGCACGATGCCGAGTTCGTAGAGCAGATAGGTGGGCAGCGCCAGAAGCGTCTGTGAAAACACATCCGGCGGGGTGAGCAGCATCCCGACCGTGAACGCGCCGACCAGCACATAAGGCCGGGCCTTGGCCATCGCTTCCGGGGTGGTGATGCCCGCCCAGGCCAGCAGCACGGTCAGCACCGGAATCTGGAAGGCCAGCCCGAAGGCGAAGAACACGGTCAGGGTGAAATCGAGATAGGCCGCGATGTCGGTCATCACGGCCACGCCTTGCGGCGCGGTGCTGGTGATGAAACCGAAGGTGATCGGCAAGGCGACGAAATAGGCGAAGGCGATGCCCAGATAGAACAAGCCGATGCTCATCACCAGCATGGGATAGGCAAAGCGCTTCTCGTGCTGGTACAGCCCGGGGGCCACGAAGGACCAGACCTGCCAGAGCAGGTAGGGCATCGCCAGAAAGACGGCCGTCACGGCCGCGAGCTTGAAGGGCGTGAGGAACGGCGTCACCACCTGGGTGGCGATGAGGCTGTTGCCGCTCGGCAGCTTGGCCAGCAAGGGCGCCGCCAGCGCCGAGAAGAGCCGGTTGGCGAACAGCGACAGGGGGATGAGCAGGATGCCGATCGCCCACAGGCACCGCAGCAAGCGCGCGCGCAGTTCGATCAGGTGGCTCAGGAAGGGTTGCTCGGCAAACTCCTCGTGCTCATCCGGGGTCATGGGGGCGGATCCTGGGTCTTGGGCGGTGACGGGCCGCCGGCCTCGACTGCGGCCTCGAGCGGTGTCGCCGCTGAGGCCGGCGGCTGGATGGACCGGGCGGAGAACGCATCGAGGCTTTGCAGTTCGCTGCGCAGCGCGCGCAGTTGCTGCGCCTCGGGGTTCTCCTTGAGCTGCTGGCGCAGTTCGCTGATCTTGAGTTCGCGTTCCAGTTCCTGTTGCGCGACGTAGGCCAGTCCGCGTATGCGGCGCACCCACTGGCCCACCTGGCGCGCGGCGCCGGGCAGTCGCTCAGGGCCGAGAACGACCAGGGCGATCACGAACACCAGCACCAGCTCCCAGAAGCCGATATCGAACATGGCTGCCTCTCCGAGATGCCGGGCAGGGTTTGCCGGGCGAGCGACGCCGGGACGGGCTCAACCGGCGTGCGTGTCGTCGCGCGTCTTCTCGCTCGCCGGGCTGACCGCGGCGGTGGAAGGGGGCAGGTTCTCCGGCGCTTTGCCGCCCTTGCCGTCATCCTCATCGGAGAGTGCCGAGCGGAAATTGCGGATCGCCGCGCCGAGATCCCCGCCCATGCTGCCCAGCCGGCGGGTGCCGAACACCAGCACCACGATCACCAGCAGGATCAGAAGCTGCCAAATACTGACGCCACTCAACATCGCCTTGCTCCTTGCGCCGGGCTTAAGAGCCCCGCGCGGCCTTTTCCACCAACCCTGAGACCCCGCTGCGTCGGGCCAGTTCGGCCCACACGGCATCGGGATCCAGGTCCAGGTGCACCAACAGCACCAGACTATGGAACCACAGATCCGCGACTTCGCGAACCACCGCATCCGGCGCCCCGTCCTTGGCCGCCATCACCGTTTCGGTCGCTTCCTCGCCGATCTTCTTGAGAATCGCGTCCAGCCCCTGATCATAGAGCCGGGCAACGTAGGAGCTTTCCGGACTGGCACCCCGGCGCGCCCGCAAGGTCTCCACCAGTGCGCGGTAGGTCTGCAATGCGGTTTCAGGCGCCATAGATGTCCTTCGGGTCCTTGAGGACCGGATCGATCGCCACCCAGCCCCGGTCCGCCGTCCAAACGCTGTAGAAGCAGCTTGCGCGCCCGGTATGACAGGCGATGCCGTCCCGCTGGGTCACGATCAGCAGCAGGGCATCGCCGTCGCAATCCAGACGCACCTCGTGCACCTGTTGCACATGGCCGGAGGCCTCGCCCTTGTGCCACAGGCGCTGGCGCGAACGCGACCAGTAGACCGCCTCGCCGCGGGCCAGCGTCTCCCGCAGGGATTCGCGGTTCATCCAGGCCAGCATCAGCACCCGCCCGGTGGCGGCGTCCTGCGCGATGGCCGGCGCCAGGCCCTCGGCGTTCCAGGCGACGTCGTCCACGGCTGCGGTCATGAGGGCTCCGCGATCGCATCGAGTCGCACCTCGATGCCCGATGCGGCCAGAAAACGCTTGGCGTCGCTGAGGGTATGCGTGCCGAAGTGGAAGATGCTGGCGGCGAGTACGGCATCGGCGTGACCGATCAGCACACCGTCGCGCAGATGCGCGAGTTCGCCCACGCCGCCGGAGGCGATGATGGGCACCTCGACACGCGCGGCGATGGCCCGGTTGAGGGCATTGTCGAAGCCGAGGCCCGTGCCGTCGCGGTCCATGCTGGTCACCAGCAGCTCACCGGCGCCCAGTCCGGCCATGCGCTCGGCCCATTCCAGGGCATCGAGGCCGGTGGGGCGGCGCCCGCCATGGGTGTAGATCTCCCAGCGTGGGTCCGAGTCGCTGCCCGGCACCCGGCGGGCGTCGATGGCGACGACGATGCACTGAGAACCGAAATGATCGGCCGCCTCACCGATGAAGTCGGGCCTGCTCACCGCGGCGCTGTTGATCGAAACCTTGTCGGCGCCGGCATTGAGCAGGCGCCGAATGTCGGCGCAGGTGCGTACGCCGCCGCCCACGGTCAGGGGAATGAACACCTGCGCCGCAACGGCTTCCACCATATGGAGCAGGGTATCGCGTCCCTGGTGGCTGGCCGTGATGTCGAGGAAGGCGAGTTCATCGGCGCCCTGCTCATCGTAACGGCGCGCGATCTCCACGGGGTCGCCGGCGTCGCGCAGCCCTTCGAAGCGAACGCCCTTGACCACCCGGCCGGCGTCGACGTCGAGACAGGGAATGATGCGCTTGGCCAGTGCCACCTCAGCCGCCCAGACCGTCGACCAGCCGCTGCGCCGCGGCCAGATCGAGCGTCCCTTCGTAGAGCGCCCGGCCGATCACAGCGCCGACGATGCCCTCGTCGGTGACCGCGCACAGCGCCCGGATGTCGTCGAGATCGTGCACCCCGCCCGAGGCGATGATGGGCACCCGCACGCTGCGGGCCAGCGCCACCGTGGCGTCGACGTTGACCCCGCCCATCATGCCGTCGCGACCGATATCGGTGTAGATGATGGCCTCGACGCCGTCATCTTCGAGCCGTCGGGCGACATCGATGACGTCGTGATGGGACAGCTTGGACCAGCCGTCGATGGCCACCTTGCCCTCGCGGGCGTCGAGCCCGACGATGATGTGGCTGGGGTATTCCATGCACACGTCGTTGATGAAATGGGGGGTGTTCACGGCTTTGGTGCCGATGATCACATAGCGCGCGCCGGCCTCGAGATAGCCCTGCACCGTTTCCTCGTCGCGGATCCCGCCGCCGATCTGCACCGGGACATTGGGGTGGGCGGCGCAGATGCGCGTCACGATGTCGCGGTTGACCGGCCGGCCCTGCACGGCGCCATCGAGGTCGACCAGATGCAGGCGCCGGGCGCCGGCCCGGATCCAGCGGTCGGCGACGGCGACCGGATCATCCGAAAACACCGTCACGTCGTCCATCTGCCCTTGACGCAGGCGTACGCATTGACCGTCCTTGATGTCGATGGCGGGGATGAGCAGCATGGCGAACCTCAGACTCCGAAAACCTGCGCCGGGCAGGAGCCGTCCCAGCGGCTGAAGTTGGCGAGCAGCCGCAAACCGGCGTGCTGGCTCTTCTCGGGATGAAACTGTACCGCAAAAAAGTTTCCGCGCCCCAGAGCGGCAGCGAAGGGCACGCCGTAGTGGCACACGGCGGCCACGTCCGGGCTTTCCGCCGGCGCGTAGTAACTGTGGACGAAATAGAACCGGCTGCCGGGCGCGATGCCGGCGAACAAGGGATGCGTCCGCGTCGGCTCCACGCGATTCCAGCCCATGTGGGGAATGCGGATGGGCGGCAAACCCGGCCCCTCGGCAATGCCGGCGGGAAACCGCTGCACCCGCCCGGGAAAGAGTCCCAGACCCGGCGTGCCGCCGTTTTCCTCGCTGTAAGCGAGCGCCGCCTGCAGGCCCAGACAGACTCCCAGCATGGGCTTTTCCCGGGCCAGCTCGGGCAGCAGGCCGAGCAGGTCGCGCTGCGCGAGCTCGGCGCGGCAATGGCCGATCGCGCCCTGACCGGGAAAGACGATGCGGTCCGCGGCGCGCAGTTCCGCGGCGGAGTGGGTGATGCAGATCCGGCTCTCGGGCGCGACCCGCTCCAGCGCCTTGGCCATGGAATGCAGGTTGCCCATGCCGTAATCCAGGATCGCGAGAGTCGGCATCGCGGTCATCCGATGGCGTTAGAGACTGCCCTTGGTCGAGGGGATCACCTGCGCCTGCCGTTCGTCGAAAGCGGCGGCATGGCGCAAGGCGCGGCCGAAGGCCTTGAAGACCGTCTCGGCGATGTGATGCGCGTTGCGCCCCTTCAGCGTGTCGATGTGCACCGTGGCCTGGGCATGGTTCACGAGACCCTGGAAAAACTCCCGGATCAGGTCGACATCGAAATCGCCGATGCGGGCGCGAGGGTAATCGACGCCATACTCGAGTCCCGGCCGGCCGGAAAAGTCGATCACCACCCGGGAGAGCGCCTCATCCAGCGGCACATAGGCATGGCCGTAGCGGGAAATGCCCTTCTTGTCGCCCAGCGCCTGCGCGAGCGCCTGGCCCAGCGCGATGCCGACGTCCTCCACGGTATGGTGGGCGTCGACGGCGAGATCGCCCTGCGCCGTGATGGCGAGATCGATCGCGCCATGGCGGGCGATCTGGTCCAGCATGTGGTCGAAGAAGGGCAGGCCGGTGGCGAGGCGCGACGCCCCGCTGCCGTCCAGGTTCAGCTCGACGCTGATGCGGGTTTCGAGCGTGGAGCGCTCGATGCGGGCAGTGCGGGCGGACATGGCGTGGCAATCGGATGATCGGGGGATGATCCCGCAGTTTGACCAATTCGCCTGAAGCCGTCAACGCAGCGACCTGGCCCGGCAACGGCGCTTCGGCAAGCGGGCGCGGGGCGGGTTTCATCGCGATCGATGGGATAATGCGGGGTCCGGATCGGGCCGATGGGTCCCGTTCGACATTGGCGGCAACCGGAGTCCTGTCATGCTGGAAATCCATGATCGATTGCCTCACTCGAATGCACCGGACGTGGACCCCGCGGAGATCACGCTCACCCTGGCCTTCGATGCACGGCAACGCAGCCGGCAGCGCGTGGTGCTGGACGACGGCACTGAGCGGGCGCTGCTCCTGCCGCGTGGCACGACGCTGCGGGACGGCGACCGGCTCCGCGATGCGGGGGGGATGATCGTCCGCGTGCGTGCGGCGCCGGAAACGGTTTCCGTGGCATGCACCGCCGATCGCCATCTGCTCGTGCGCGCCGCCTATCACCTGGGGAATCGGCATGTCCCGCTGCAGATCGATACCGACAGCCTGCGCTATCGCCATGACCATGTCCTGGATGCGATGGTCGAGGGATTGGGCCTGACCGTGCGCTGCGAGCAGGCGCCTTTCGAGCCCGAATCCGGCGCTTACGCGACTGGTGGTCACGGTCATGCCCATACCCATCACGGCGCCGCATGACGGCCGACCGTCTGGACGAGGCGGGGCTGCTGGGTCTGCTGCAACTGACGAGTCCCAGCTTGCCCGTCGGTGCGTTTGCCTGGTCGCAGGGGCTCGAAGCGGCCGTCGACAAGGGTTGGATCACGGCGGAAACCGACGCTGTGCATTGGGTCGACGGCGTGGTGACCCACGGGCTGGCGCGCCTGGAGGTGCCCGTGCTGCTGCGCGTGCACGAATGTCTCGTCACGCGCGAATTCGACCACGCCGGGGCTTGGAACCGCTGGCTCCTCGCTTGTCGCGAGACGCGCGAGCTGTGGGAGGAGGACAGCCACATCGGCGCCGCGCTGGGGCGCCTGCTGACCAGTCTGGAAGCGCCGGTGATGGTCGACTGGCTGGGCCATCACGGCCGAGCGCCGCTCAGCTATGCCGCGGCCTTCGCGCTCGCCGCCGTGCACCTCGCGCTGCCGGCGCGCACCGCCGCTCTGGGCTACCTCTGGGCCTATTGCGAGAATCAGGCCGCGGCGCTGATCAAGCTCGGCGTCCTGGGCCAGACGGGGGCGCAGCGTCTGCTCGGCTGCCTGCACGAGCCCATTCGAAACGGCTTGCGTAGCGGCCTGGCCTTGTCGGATGCCGATCTCGGGGTGAGCCTCTCAGGACTGGCATTGGCCAGTGCGCACCACGAAACCCAGCACAGCCGCCTGTTCCGCTCGTGAGCGTGTCCGATGGCCGGAGGGGATGCCGCCGGTCATGAACTCGCCGCCCCGCCCCTCAGGATCGCCTCCACCTGCGCGCGCGCGGTGTCGCAGAGCAGGATGGCGCGCTGGGTCCCCGCATAGATCCGGCCGGCGCTGCGCAGCGCCTGAAATACGGCGGGATCGCGGTCCGGATGCAGCACGCGAAAATCCGAGTCCTCGCGTAGCGCCAAGGACTTGAAGGCCCGAAAGGCGCTGCCTTTGGCCAGGCCGAGCCCTTCGTCGATCTCGCGCAGCGTGTGCCACTCGCGCGGGATGTCCTGTTGATCGGTGGGGGTCATGATCCCCGCCCGGGGCGGGCCCCGTTCCTGGACCCGCATCGAGCCGTGTTCATGGCGCGATTGCGGCGCATCGCCGGCGCGCCGTCGGCCATTGCGCTGCGGGTTTGCTGGGCGGGGCCGGTCGTGGCGGGATGGCGCACCGGGGTCCGTGCCGCCCCGCGGCTCAGGACGTGATTCGGCATTGCGTGGGCGACGGTCCGGGGTGACGGCCGCCGCTGTGGCGCCCGCGTGCGTCGTGCGTCACACCGCACCGATCATCCGGCGGGTCGGATCGCGGTCGGGCGGCATTTCCACCCGCACGCAGTTGCGGCCGGCCGCCTTGGCCCGATAGAGCGCCCGATCGGCACGCGAGAGGGCGGCTTCGATGGGTTCGCCGGCCAGATACTCCGTGACCCCGATCGAGGCCGTGACCGCAACGCCTTCCGGCGCCGTTGCCACGGCTTGTTGTTCGATCTGCTGGCGCAGACGCTCTGCCGTCTCCGCGGCGGCTTGCAAGGGGGTCTCGCTCAAAAGGATCAGGAATTCCTCGCCGCCGAACCGGCCGATGATGTCGCCCACGCGCACCTGCTGGGCGAGGATTTCGGCAACCGCTCGCAGGGCGCGATCGCCGGCCAGATGACCGTGCTCGTCGTTGATGCGCTTGAAGTAGTCCAGATCGAGCATGCACAGGCTGAACCGGTAGCTGCCGCGGTCGGCCACCGCCTTCTGGTGCATGATCAGATCCATCAGGTGCCGCCGGTTGAAGGCGCCGGTGAGATCGTCGCGAATGGCGATCTCCCGGATCTGCGCCAGCGCCTGCTCCAGGCGTCGGTTGCCCTCGACCAGGCGCCGCCGCAGCGTGCTGATGTGTCCGCCCAGCACGGCGAACCAGGGCAGCAAGCCGCCGATGACCGCCAATTGGGCGAACAGGTCCATGAAGGACGCGGCGTCAGGATGGTTGAGCTTGAGCAGTACCGCCATGAACGCAAAGGACGCCAGGGTGAATGCACTCAGTCCCAGCAGTTGCCGGGTATTGAGGTGGAACAGGCCGAAGGTCATGACGGCGAGGTAGAAAATGGACAACAGGCCCCGGTAGGATCCGGCGAAATAGATCAGGAACGTGATCAGCAGAATGCCGATGGCCATCTGCGGGATGGTCAGGCTGGGGTCGGCAAAGCGTTGGTTGAAACCGCTGCGGAACAGCAGGTAAAAGCCCGCGTTGGCGATGACCACCAAAGCCATGAAGACGGATGCGACAGTCGGTGTCAGGGGGATGTGGTCGCTGCCCAGCATGCTCACCGCCAGCAGCATCATGCCGCCGATGATGTAGGAGACCGCCGCCAGCGAGAATCGCTGGAGCCGCAAGCGTTGGGCTTTTTGGGCCAGAAGATCGATGTTGGTCATGTGCAGCGCCGCCTCCGTGCGACGCACCGTCCTGCGGCTTTCCTTTTATCTGTGCTACTTTAGCAGTGTATCGGATCTCCTGCCCACCACCGGTCCGCCATGATCGCCTTTGAACTCAACGGCAAACCTATCGAGATCGCCGCGGATGCCCAAATGCCGCTGCTCTGGGCGCTGCGTGAAAATCTGGGGCTGACGGGGACCAAGTTCGGCTGCGGCATGGCCCTGTGCGGCGCATGTACCGTCCATCTAAACGGCATGCCCATCCGTTCCTGCGTCACACCGCTCGCGGCGATCGCAGGACAAAAGGTAACGACCATCGAGGGGCTGGCCGGCGCCGATTTGCACCCTGTCCAGCGCGTCTGGCTGGAGATGGACGTGCCCCAATGCGGCTATTGCCAATCGGGTCAGATCATGTCGGCGGTGGCCCTGCTCGCCGGCAACCCGGATCCCAGCGATGCCGAGATCGATCAGGCCATGTCCGGCAATATCTGCCGCTGCGGCACCTACCCTCGCATCCGGCAAGCCATCCGGCGGGCTGCGGTCTCGATGCGTGAGGAATGATCCATGAGCGCGTCGATCGATCTCGACCGTCGCCATTTCCTGCAGCTCACGGCCGCGACCGGCGGCGCGCTGGTGCTGGGCCTGCAACTGACCGGCTGCGGTCCGGAATCCGCCGTCGACGCTCAGGGCCGCTTCGCGCCGAATGCGTGGATCCGCATCGACCCGGACGACACGGTCACCCTGCTGGTGGGGCGCTCGGAAATGGGGCAGGGCGTGCTGACGGCGCTGCCCATGCTGATCGCCGAGGAACTGGAAGTCGATCTCGCCGCGGTCACGGTGGCCTTTGCCCCCGCCGATCGCGCCTATGACAACCCCGCGATGTTCATCCAGGCGACCGGTGGCAGCACCTCCGTCATGACCTCCTGGGAGCCGCTGCGGCAGGCCGGCGCCACGGCGCGGGAGATGCTGCGCGCCGCCGCCGCCGTGCGCTGGCAGGTGCCGGCCACCGAATGCCGCGCCGAGGCCGGCGCGATCCACCACGACGCCAGCGGACGTCAGGCCCGCTATGGCGAACTCGCCGCGGACGCCGCGCGCCAGCCCATGCCGCGCAAGGTCGCCCTGAAGGCGCCGGATCGGTTCCGCCTCATCGGCCGCGACCAGCCGAGGCTCGATGCGCGGGAGAAGGTCACCGGCCGCGCCGGGTTCGGCATGGACGTCCACTTGCCGGATCTGCTCATCGCCTGCATCGCCCGCCCGCCGGCCTTCGGCGCGCGTCTGCAACACTTCGACGCCACCGCCGCGCAGGCGGTGCCCGGCGTCCGGGCGGTATTCGCCATTCCCGCCGGGGTCGCGGTGCTGGCCGATGGCTACTGGGCCGCGCGCACGGGTCGCGACGCTCTGGTCATCCAGTGGGCGCCGCCGCCTGTTCCGGCCGCCGACAGCCACGAGGTCAGCGCTGCGCTGCGCGCACTCGTGGCCCGGCCCGGCCTGCGCGTCCGCCAGGATGGCGATCCGCTGGAGGTGCTGGCGCAGGCGCCGCAAACGCTGGAGGCGCACTACGAGGTGCCGCTGCTGGCGCATGCCACCATGGAGCCGATGAACGCCACCGCCTGGGTGCATGACGGCCGCTGCGAGGTCTGGGCGCCGACGCAGAACCAGGGCGGCGCGCGGGATACGGCCGCGGCGCTGACCGGTCTGACCGTGGCCGACGTCACGGTGCACACCACGCATCTGGGCGGCGGGTTCGGCCGCCGCGTGGCCAACGACTTCATCGCCGAGGCGGTGGCCTGCGCGCTCGAGACCCCGCACCCCGTCAAGGTGATCTGGACGCGCGAGGACGATACCCGGCACGATTTCTACCGCCCGCCCGTGCTCCATCACCTCACCGCCGGCCTGGACGGGAATGGCGAGCCCCTCGCCTGGCAGCACCGCGTGGCGGGACCCTCGATCATCGCCCAGGCCGCTCCCGACCTGACGCCTGCCGCGCTGCCCAATCGCGCGCCGCGCCTGGTCAAGAACACGGTGGCCCGGGGGGTGGCGCTGGCCACCGGCATGATCCCCGATTTCGTGGGTTTCGAAGGCGCGCGCGAGAATCCCTACGCCATCCCCAATCTGCGGGTCGAGTTCGCGACCTTGCGTCCCTACGCGGTGCCGCTCGGCTTCTGGCGCTCGGTGGGCCATTCCCACAGCGCCTTTGCGGTGGAGAGCTTCATCGACGAGCTGGCGGCGCAGCGCGCCGAAGATCCGGTCTCCTTCCGGCGCAGGCTGCTGGCGCGGCATCCCCGCCATCTCGCCGTCCTGGAGGGCGTGGCTCAGGCCGGCGACTGGGGCACGCCGCTGCCGCCGCGGCAGGGGCGCGGCATCGCGCTGCACGAATCCTTCGGCAGCATCGTCGGCGAGGTCGCCGAAGTCGCAGTCGCGCCGGATGGCGCGGTGCGCGTCCAGCGCGTGGTGATCGCGGTCGACTGCGGCCAGGTCGTCAACCCGCTCACGGTGCGCGCCCAGATGGAGGGCGGCATGGCCTATGGCCTCGGCGCGGCGCTGTTCGGGGCCATCACCATCCGGGACGGCGGAGTGGCCGAAGGCAACTTCGACGGCTACCGGGTGTTGCGCATGAACGAGATGCCGCGGGTCGAGGTCCACATCGTGGCGAGCGGCGAGGCGCCGGGCGGCGTGGGTGAACCGGGCACGCCGCCGATCGCGCCGGCGGTCTGCAACGCGATCTTCGCCGCCACCGGCGTGCGCATCCGCCGCCTGCCCATCGATCCCGCCCTGCTGAAATCGGCCTGAGCCCGTTCCCCGCCGGAGGCACCGCCATGCAAGCCGTTCGCATGCATCAGACCGGGGGCCCGGAAGTCCTCGCCCTCGAAACGCTGCCCGATCCGGCGCCGGCGCCCGGCGCGGTGCTCATCGACGTCGAAGCGGCCGGCGTCAACTTCATCGACAGTTACCACCGCAGCGGCCTCTATCCGCAGCCGTTGCCGTTCACGCCGGGCGTGGAAGGGGCCGGAACGGTGCGCGCCCTCGGTACCGGCGTCGCCGACTGGCGGATCGGCGATCGGGTGGCCTGGGCGGGTGCGCCCGGCAGCTACGCCGAACGGATCGTCGTGGCCGCCGATCGGCTGGTGCCGGTCCCCGCCGCGCTCACCGCCGAACAGGCGGCTGCCGCGCTGCTGCAGGGCCTGACGGCGCGCGTGCTGACCGCCGAGACCTGCCCGCTCGCACCCGGCGACCCCGTGCTGGTTCATGCCGGTGCGGGCGGCATGGGCCGGCTGTTGATCCAGATGGCTCGGGCCCGTGGCGCGCGGGTCATCACCACGGTCGGGCACGCCGACAAGATACCGCTGGCGCGCGCGGCCGGCGCCGAGCGCGTGATCGACCGCAGCCATGAGGATGTGCTTGCCGCATGCCGAGAATGGACGGCGGGGAAAGGCGTGCGGGCCGTGTTCGACGGCATCGGCGCGGCCACCTTCGACGCCTCGCTCGCTGCCTTGGCCCTGCGCGGCATGCTGGTACTGTTCGGTCAGGCCAGCGGCCCGGTGCCGCCGGTCGATCCCGCGCGGCTGGCGGCCGGCTCGCTGTTCCTCACCCGTCCCAGCCTGTTCCACTTCATCGCCGAGCCTGCCGCGCTGCGCGCGCATGCGGCGGCTGTGTTCGGCGCGCTCACCAGCGGCGAACTGCAGCTCCTGATCCACCAGACACTGCCCTTGAGCGAGGCCGCCAATGCGCATCGGGCGCTGGAAAGCGGCCGGACCACCGGCAAGCTCCTGCTCGTGCCGAACTCCATGGAGCGATGATTGTTCCCGTGGGCCAGAAGATGACGTCTGTGCCGGAAGCCACTGCTTTTCGAATCAAGCAGACGAATCAAGAGCTTCAGATCAGCTTCACCGGACCACCGTGATACGGGAGTCTGTTCAGAAAGATATTGCCTTTCAATATGCCGGAAGCCTTGGCTTGGATCAGTTCATCGGCCAAGGACTGTGGTTCTGCGCTGGAGATGTAAACGTCACCGCCAATGTGTTCGAGGGAAGGCGGAAGCGCGGAAAGACGGGTTCCTTCCAGAATGAAATTTCCGCCGATTCTTTTGAGCTTCGGAAGATCGAGTTCCTTTGCCCCGCGTGCGTCAAAATCATTGCCGACGGATTCTAGGCTGGGAAATTTCATGACCCGTCCTCCTGTGTTGCTCTCATGACAGTCGCAATCTTCCTGAGCATTTCATTGCGCATCTCGTCTCCTTTTTCGCCGTAGTGAGCTTCCCGGTGATGATTTGGACACAAAGCGATCACGTTTTCCGAGGAGTCTTCGCCGTTTTCGTATAGCGGGATGATGTGATGCGTTTCCAGATAGATTTTACCGCTGCCCATCCCGAATCCCCGCTGACCGCAGTACTCACAACGACCTTGTGACCGATTCAGCGCATGCCGACGAACATTCGCGCGCCGCATAAACACAGAAATCTGCCGCTCGATCCGCTCCGTGGGACCACCGACGCGTCCGGCAAGATCGAATTGATCTTCATAGTCGGCCGTGGTTGCACCGGCGCCGCGCCTCAAGGTGGCGGCCCCACTTTCAAGACGGCACTCTACATGCCAGGGTTCCGGATCAAGGCAACGCGCAGCAACCCGATGGGGCTTGTCAGGTCCATTGTTTGCGGAGCTGCAGACGATGATTCGAAGCGGGAGATTGGATTCAAAGGCTTCCCGGATCGCCTCATTTGCCTGCTTTATCCGGCGAACGACGGTAGCATGTTTCCCTTTTAATGGAACGTCCCATGAGTAGCTGACGACGCCATCCACTTCGGTCATTTCTTCATGCCACAAGCACAAGACGACGACCCTTCCGTGTTGAACAAATGCCCAGTTAAAGCAGAAATTTGGATTCGCGGCAGCGTTTGCAACTTTGCCTGCCTCCCACTCGGCCACGTCGACGCCAGATTTCTGAACCAAATCATACACGCGAGCGTGACCATTTGGTCGCAATTCTTCAAGAATAGACACCGTTTCCTCGTTCGCTAATCGTGCATTACTGCAATGGATATGGATTGGCAGCATGCCCAATGCATGCGCCACGAGCCGCCTGATTTAAGGTTAAGAGTAGACCATTGCGCGTCTGGGCACACGTGACCCACTCGGAACGCTAGAACGATGATCATTCGTCAACCCGGCACACAGAAAATCCATCACCTCAGTGTGCGCTCTCGGCCGCGCGCTGCCTGAACAGGAAAATGCCGATCAGGATGAAGGCCATCAGCGCAGCCGAGGCGGCATATCGGCTCAGGGCCAGACCGCCCTCGCTCAGCGGCTTGTCCAGAAAGTCGCCCACCACTGCGCCGAGCGGACGGGTCAGGATGAACGCGGCCCAGAACAGCAGTGTGCGCGACAGGCGGGTGCCGTAGTAGGCCGCCACGATCGCGGCCAGCAAGGCGCCGAACAGGATCGCTGCGCCGTCATAACCCAGCCCGGCCGTATCGGCGGTCCAGTCGCCCAGCGCCGTGCCCAGGGTCTGGGAGAACATGATCGTCATCCAGTAAAACGCTTCGGCTTTGGGCGTCGTGACGGAGCTCACGGCGACGGTGCCCAGGGTGCGGCGCCACGCCAGAAGCGAGCCGAGCAGCAAGGCCAGCAGCAGGCTCGATCCGCCCGCATAGCCGATGCCCAGGGAGCGGTCGGCGAAATCGGCGAGCGTGGTGCCGACCGTGGTCGTGGCGATGATCGTGGCCCAGTACAGGAAAGGATGGAATGTTTTGGCGCGGATCTGGGCCGCGACGGCCACCATGAAGATCCCGGCGAATATGGCCGTGCCGGCGAGATAACCCAGATCCATGGACATCGACACGGCATCACCGGCGGTTTCGCCGAGGGTGGTGGCGGCGATCTTGATGATCCAGAAGCCCAAGGTGACTTCCGGGACTTTGCCGAACGGGCGGGGGGATTGGGGCGTGGCGTGGCGTGACATGGACGCGGCTTCCTTGGTGAAACGATCGGGACGTTTCGCCACGCTAGCCGGGCGGGATTAGGATTCTCTTAAGTAAAGAGCGCTGCGAGTGGGGTTGCTGACGGGACGGGCGGCTGCCCGGGCGAACCGCCGGGAGGCGTTCACGGCGCCGGACCGGGGCGCGCCCGATCAAGTGCGGCGCAGACCGCGCGGGCGCCCAGGAGCAAGCGCGGACCGGCCCGTTGCAGCCAATCGGGGTCGATGGCGTAGAGATGCCCGGCGCGCACGGCGGGCAGATCAGGCCATTGTTGCCACTGCGCCAGCCAGGCCGGTTCCCGGCCGCCCATGCCGCCGGCCAGCATGACCTCCGGCGCTGCGGCCAGCACGGCCTCGAGCGAAACCGTCGGCGTCGGCGTGCGCAGGTCGGCAAAGACATTCTCCCCGCCGCACAGCGTGATCACCTGGTCGATCCAGTGACCGCCGCCGACCGTCATCAGCGGCTGATTCCAGACCTGGTAAAAGACGCGCACGCGGCGCGCGGCGCGATGGCCTGTGGCGAGCTCGGCCAGGCCCGCCTCGAAGGCGCGGGCGGCGGCTTCCGCCCGCTCCCGGCTGCCGGCCAGCCGGCCGAGATTGCGCAGCGCGGCGGGGATGTCGGCAAGCCTGTCCGGATCGGTGCGATAGACCGGCAGGCCCAGTTGCTCGAGCTGATGCAGTTGCTCGGGCCGGTTGCCGCTGCGCCAGCCGACCACCAGATCGGGCTGGAGGGCCAGCACCGCCTCGACGTTCACATCGGTGTAGCTGCCCACCGTCCGAAGCCGGCGTGCGGCCGGTGGATGATCGCTGTAGTCCACGCCGGCGATCAGGCGGTCACCCGCGCCGGCCGCGAACAACAGTTCGGTGATGTGCGGCGCCAGGCTCACGATGCGCTTTGCCGGACCGGCGAGCGTGATCCGCTGGCCGCTGTCGTCGACGGCTTCCAGGGCGGCAGCCCACGCGTGGCGCGCCCCGAGCGCGCAGAGCATCACGCACGCGAGCATCGCGATCTGCCGCCGCCGGCGGCTTGCGCCATTCCCTGCGTCTGCCCGATCCGGCGCGCGCGGGGCGCAAGACGCGGAGGGCGCCGAATTGCCCGGTGTGGCCGCGTGCTTTAGGATGAAAGCCCCACTATCTCCAAGGCCGAGCGCTTCCAGGCGACGGACGGCCCCAGACATGGACCTGTTGCTACTCCCGTTTCTCATCCTGCTCAATGCCCTGTTTGCCTTGTCCGAAATGGCAGTCGTTTCCTCACGGCACGCGCGCCTGAAGCATCTGTCGGAGCGCAAGCACCCGGGTGCCGGGGCGGCGCTCCAGTTGCACGAGTCGCCGTCCAACTTCCTGTCGACCATTCAGGTGGGCATCACCACCGTGGGTATTCTCAGCGGCGCCGTCGGCGAACGCACCCTGGCCGATCCCCTGGCCGTCTGGTTGAACGGTGTTCCGGCGCTGGCCCCGCACGCCCATGTGCTGGCGCTCGGCAGCGTGGTGGTGTTCCTGACCTTCGTATCGGTGGTCGTCGGCGAACTCGTGCCCAAGCGATTGGCGCTGTTGGCGCCGGAAAGCGTGGCTTCCCGCATTGCCTTGCCCATGCAGACCCTGTCGCGCATCGCCCGGCCGCTCGTGATCGTGCTGGCCACGGCCAGCGACGCCCTGCTGTGGCTGTTGGGGAGTCGCAAAACGGGCGCTCCCTCGGTCAGCGAGGAGGAAATCCGCATGCTCATCCGCCAGGGTGCGGAGGCGGGCATCTTCCACGAAAGCGAGCAGGCGCTGGTCGCCAACGTGATGCGGCTGGACGCGCAGCCGATCCGCGCCATCATGACGCCTCGCCACGAGATTCAGGCGATCGACCTGACCGCTGCCACCGAGGATCTGCGCACGCAGTTGCTGGACAGCGAGTTCAACCGGCTGGTGGTCTGCCGCGGCGAACTCGATCACGTCGTCGGCATTCTGCCGGCAGGCGACCTGATGCGGCGCATTCTGGCCGGCGGAGTCTTCAGTGCGGAGGAACTGGCTCGCGCGGTCCAGCCGGCGCTGTATCTGACCGAGACCATGACCACGGCGCGCTTGCTCGAGAAGTTCCGCGAAGCGCACCAGGAGATGGCGCTGATCGTGGACGAATATGGCGACCTGCAGGGGCTCGTGACCCTGACCGACGTGCTCAAGGCCATCATCGGCGAACTGCGCCTGCCCAAGACGCCCGAGGAGGCCAGCATCGCCGAGCGCGAGGACGGCTCCTGGCTGGTGGACGGCAGTCTGTCGCTGCATCATTTCCAGCATGCCTTCGGGCTGGCCGACGATTGGCTCGGCGCGTCGGCGGGCGAGTTTCATACCCTCGGCGGCTTCGTCATGTCCAGCCTGGGGCGCATCCCGCAGGCGAGCGACGCTTTCACCCACGGCGCGCTGCGCTTCGAGGTCGTCGACATGGACGGCTACCGGGTCGACAAGGTGCTGGTGCACCGTATCGCAACCGAGGCGGATGCCGCCGGCGCCGCGCCGCCGCTCGAGTAACGCCGCGCACGCCGCGGGGTGCGTGTCGCTCAACCGCCGGCAAGCGCCCGATGGCCGATGTCGGTGCGGTAGTGCACGCCGGGCCAGTGGATGGTCTTCACGCCGCGGTAGGCCAGCGCCTGGGCCTGGGCCAGATCGTCGCCCAGCGCGCACACGCACAGCACCCGTCCGCCATCGGTCAGGATCTCCTCGCCGTCGAGACGGGTGGCGGCCTGGAAGACCCGAGCGCCCCGCTCAGCCGCTGCCGTGAGGCCGGTGATCGCATCGCCGCGGCGCACCTCGCCGGGATAGCCCTCTGCCGCCATCACCACGCCCAGCGCGGGACGGGGATCCCACTGCGCCTGCATCTGCGCCAGACGCCCTTCGACGGCGGCAAGGCACAGCGCGGCCAGGTCGGAACGCAAGCGCATCATCACCGGCTGCGCCTCGGGGTCGCCGAAGCGGCAGTTGTATTCCAGCACCCGCGGCGTGCCGTCGGGACCGATCATGAGGCCGGCGTACAGAAACCCCATGTAGGCGATGCCATCGGCGGCCAGACCCGCCACCGTGGGCCGGATGATGGTCTCCATCACGCGCTCGTGCAGCGCGGGCGTCACCACGGGCGCCGGGGAATAGGCCCCCATGCCGCCGGTGTTGGGGCCGCGGTCGCCGTCGTCGCGCGTCTTGTGGTCCTGCGAGGTGGCCATGGGCAGGATCGCCCCGCCGCGGCCGACCATGACGATGAAGCTGGCTTCCTCGCCGGCGAGGAAGTCCTCGATCACCACCCGGGCGCCGGCGCTGCCGAACTGCCCGCCGAGCATGTCCGTGACCGCCTGATGGGCCTCGCAGAGGTCGTGGGCCACCACGACGCCCTTGCCGGCGGCCAGGCCGTCGGCTTTCACCACCACCGGCGCGCCCACCGCGTCGAGATAGGCGTGGGCCGCCGCGGCGTCCTCGAAACTGCGATGCCGCGCGGTCGGGATGCCGTGGCGCGCCATGAACGCCTTGCTGAACGCCTTGGAACCTTCGAGCTGGGCTGCGGCCGCCGAGGGCCCGAAGCAAGCCAGCCCGGCCGCCTCGAAGCGATCCACCACGCCGGCCACCAGCGGCTGCTCCGGACCGACGAGGGTGAGCGCGATGCCTTCGCGCCGGGCAAACGCCACGAGACCGTCCAGCTCGGTCGCCGCCAGCGGCACGTTCTCGAGTTTCGGCTCCCGCGCCGTGCCGCCATTGCCCGGTGCAACGTAGACGCGCTCGACTTGCGCCGACTGGGCACAACGCCACGCCAGGGCGTGTTCGCGGCCGCCGCCGCCGATCACGAGTACTTTCATCGCGCTGCCATCCGGGGTGGGAAAAGAGAGCGGCTTGGGGCCGCATTCAGGGGCGCAAAGCATAGCACAGCGCCCTTGCCGCCCGGCCCCGGGGCGGCTCTTCGCCGCCGGCGCAGCGGGTCCCGGGCGGGAGACTCAGTGGCGGAAGTGACGCACGCTGGTGAACACCATGGCCATGCCGTGCTCATCGGCCGCCGCGATCACTTCGGCATCGCGCATCGAGCCGCCCGGCTGGATCACGGCCGTGATGCCGACCTCGGCGGCGGCATCGATGCCGTCGCGGAACGGGAAAAAGGCATCCGAAGCCAGCACCGATCCGGCCACGGCGAGTCCTTCGTCGGCCGCCTTGATGGCCGCGATGCGGGCGCTGTAGACCCGGCTCATCTGTCCGGCGCCGACGCCGATGGTGCGCCCTTCGCGGACGTAGACGATGGCATTGGACTTGACGAACCGGGCGACGCGCCAGGCGAACAGCAGGTCGGCGATTTCCGTCGGCGTCGGAGCGCGGGCGCTGACGCACTTGAGCTGCTCGGGCGCGATCGTGGCGAGATCGCGGTCCTGCACCAGCATGCCGCCCGCCACGCTGCGCCACTCCAGCGCCGGTGCGGGCGCGGTGGGGATCGCGCCGCACGCCAGCAGGCGCACGTTGGGCTTGGCGGACAGCACCTGCAGCGCCTCGGCGCTGAACGCCGGGGCGACGATCACCTCGACGAACTGGCGCTGCACGATCGCCTGGGCGGTGGCCTCGTCGAGGGCGCGGTTGAAGGCGATGATGCCGCCGAAGGCCGAGGTCGGGTCCGTCGCGTAGGCGCGCTCATAGGCGACGAGGGCACTCTCGGCCACCGCCACGCCGCAGGGATTGGCGTGCTTGACGATGACGCAGGCGGGCGCATCGAACGTCTTGACGCATTCCAGCGCCGTGTCCGTGTCGGCGATGTTGTTGTAGGACAGCGCCTTGCCCTGCACCTGCACGGCGCTGGCGATCTCGGCCGGCGCGGGATGCGCCACACGGTAGAAGGCGGCGCGCTGATGGGGGTTTTCGCCATAGCGCAGGTCCTGCACCTTGTGCCACTGCCCGCCCAGGGTGCCCGGAAAGGGAGCGCGCTGGCCGGTCTCGTCGATGGCGCTGAGATAACCGGCGATGGCGGTGTCGTAGCGCGCCGTGTGCGCGAAGGCCTTGGCGGCAAGCCCGAATCGGCGCTGCGCGGCGATGCCGCCGTCCTGTTCCAGTTCCTGCGCGAATCCGTCGTAATCGGCCGGGTCCACCAGCACCGTCACCCGGTCGTGGTTCTTGGCGCCGGCCCGGATCATCGCCGGTCCGCCGACGTCGATGTTTTCGATGGCGTCGTGCAGCGAGCAGCCGGGCTGGGCAATCGTGCGTTCGAAGGGGTAGAGATTGACGATCAGAAAGTCGATGGCCGCGATCCCATGCAGCGCCATCAGGTCGGCATCCCGGTCGAGCCGGCCGAGCAGGCCGCCGTGGATGCGCGGATGCAGGGTCTTGACCCGGCCGTCCATGATTTCGGGGAAGCCGGTCTGCTGGGATACCTCGATGACCGGCAGGCTTTCGCGGGCGAGCAGTTGCGCCGTCCCACCGGTCGACAGGATGCGGATGCCGAGCGCCGACAGCCGCCGGGCGAGCGCCACGACGCCGGTTTTGTCGGAAACGCTGATGAGGGCATAGCGGTCGATGGCCATGAGGTGGGCTCCAGCACGAGAAGTGGGGATGCGGCCGACCCCGGGTCCGAAGAGCCCTAGCCGCCGATCTTGTAGTGTCGCAATTTCTTGCGCAGGGTGGCGCGATTGATGCCCAGGATCTCGGCCGCCTGGGTCTGGTTGCCGGCGACATGGGCCAGCACCTGCTCGAGCAGCGGGCGTTCGACTTCCTCGATCACCAGCCGGTGCATGTCGCCGGCGTAGAAGCCGCCCAGCTCTTCGAGGTAGCGGCCCACGGCGCGCTCGACACAGATCCGCAGGGGCGGCTCTTCCGGCGGCGATTCCACGGCGGGGACCACCTGTTGCGCTGAACTCATCGATCGCCCCTTCCGACGTCCCTGATCCTGCCCTGGCGCGGGCCGACTGAAGTATTCCTTCTGGCACGGTCCCGACCGTTGCCATGGGCATCGATCGTGAAAGCGGACCGGGTCGCTGGTGGCGATCATCTTAGCAGAGCATCCCGCCGGCTCAAGCCCGCTGAGCGGTGTGCGGGTCAGTCCGGGGCGAGCAGTTCGAGACGGTAGCCCGCCGCCTGGCCGCCGGGATCGAGCAATTCGAGCCTGATCGGCACACGCGCTTCGGGCGCAAAGATGTGTTCGGCCGCGGCCGTGTCACCAAGGTAGGTTTCCGGCCCGAAGGTGCCGATGGCCACCGCGCCACCCCAGGGATCTTCGACGCTCAAGCGGATGCGCGGATAGCCTTGGGCGAACGGGGCGCGGTTCACCAGTTCCGCCTCGAACAGCAATCCGCCCGCACGCTCCGGATGGGTGGTGAAGCGGTGATTTTCCAGCGCCATCCGACGAATGTCGACGAGCGGTGGCAGGGCGCACGGCAGACCTGCCGAGTGCAGCCGGGCGCAGCCCCAGTTGAGCAGCGGTCGCCATTGCGGATCGGCCGCCCAGCGGGGACCCAGCACCATCAGGACCTGCAGGGCCAGCAGGGCGCTGGCGGCGGCACCGAGCAAGCCCCAGCGCCAAGGATGGCCTTGAACGGCCAGGGCTTCTTCCGCGTCCGCATGGGTGTCGCCCATGTCGAAAGTCGCCTCATCCGCCACGTCGGCCGTTCGCGCCGCCTCGGGGTCGGCCTCGGTCTCGAAGACATCGACCGCCGTTGCCTGTCCATCGATCGGAACGCCGGATTCCTCATCGTCCCGCAGCGTGCTCAGCGCATCGAACGGATGCTGACAAACACTGCAGCACACCCGGCCGCGCCCGGTGCGCAGATGGTCGGCCCGGACCTGGAGTCGCGTCTGACAGGCGGGGCAGTCGACGAACATGCCCGGCGCTTCCGGATCAGGCTCGGGGCCGCTGGCCGGCCAGGCAGACCCAGCCGTCGCGCTCGGCGACGGGCTGCAAGCCGATCCAGTCCGCGTAGGCGGCCTGCAGTGGCGCCACGTGACGGGCCAGCAGGCCGGCCATCACCAGTTGCCCGCCCGGCGCGAGCAGCTCGCGGAATCGGGGCGCCAGCGTCTCCAAGGGACCCGCCAGGATATTGGCGAGCAGCAGGTCGGCGGACACGGTCAGCTCCTCGGGAAATCCGGTCCGGACACGGTCCGCCACCCCGTTGCGACGGGCGTTTTCCTGCGTTGCGGTGAGCGCCTGAGGATCGATGTCGACGGCCTGTGTGCGGCTTGCGCCGAGCAGCACCGCGGCCACGGCCAGGATGCCCGAGCCGCAGCCGTAGTCGATGACCCGCAGGCCGGCAACCTCTGCCGCGGCCAGCCACTCCAGACACAGGGCGGTGGTCGGGTGGGTGCCGGTACCGAAGGCCAGTCCCGGATCGAGGCGCAGATTGACGGCCGTGGGATCGGGTGGCTGATGCGCGGTCGGCACGACCCAGAGCCGTCGTCCGAAATGCATCGGCTTGAAATCCTTGAGCCAGGCCCGCTCCCAGACCTCGTCCGCGAGCGGGACGATCCGGTGGGACGGCAAGGCGTGCGGGTGGCAGCAGGCGGCCAGTTCCAGCAACACGCGCACCGGGTCGGCATCCTGGGAGAGGAGCGCGGTCAGCCGCAACCGGTCCCAGAGCGGCGTGGCGCCGGGCGGCGGCTCGAACAGGGGCTGATCGCCGGCGTCTTCCAGGGAGACCGCCACGGCACCCGCGGCGAGCAGGCAATCCTCGAAGGAGGCGCTGTCCCCGGGGCCGATGTCCATCACGAGTTGCTGCCACGGCATCGAAGGCGCCTCCGCGGGCTCAGCCCTGCAGTTTCTTTTCGAGATAGTGGATGCTCACGCCGCCCGCCTGGAAGCCGGCATCCTGTACCAGATCCTTGTGCAGAGGAGCATTGGTCTGGATGCCTTCGACGACCAGTTCGTCCAGCGCCGTGCGCATGCGTGCCAGCGCCTTGTCGCGGGTGTCGGCATGGGCGATCAGCTTGCCGATCAGCGAGTCGTAGTGCGGGGGGACCTCGTAGCCGCTGTAGAGATGGGAATCCATGCGGATGCCGGGGCCGCCCGGCGCATGGTAATGCGTCACCCGGCCCGGCGAGGGCACGAAGGTCCGGGGGTGTTCGGCATTGATGCGGCATTCGACCGCGTGACCCCGCAACGGGATGTCGTCCTGGCGCAGCGCGAGGGGGGCGCCGCTGGCGATCAGGATCTGCTGGGTGACGATGTCGATCCCCGTCACCATCTCGGTCACCGGATGCTCGACCTGGACGCGGGTGTTCATTTCGATGAAGTAGAACTCGCCGTCCTGGTAGAGAAACTCGAAGGTCCCCGCGCCGCGATAGCCGATGCGCAGGCAGGCGTCCACGCACACTGCGCCGATGCGGCGGCGCTGCTCGGCGCTGATGCCCGGCGCCGGCGCCTCTTCGATCACCTTCTGGTGGCGGCGCTGGATGGAGCAGTCCCGCTCCCCGAGATGCACCGCATGGCCCTGGCCGTCGGCCAGCACCTGGATCTCGATGTGGCGTGGCCGTTCCAGGTATTTCTCCATGTAGACCGTACCGTCGCCGAAGGCCGCCTGCGCCTCGGTCCGCGTCAGCACGATGGCCGCCGCCAGATGGGCCTCGCCATGCACCACGCGCATGCCGCGCCCGCCACCGCCGGCCGCGGCCTTGATCAGCACCGGATAGCCGATGCGGCGCGCGATGGCGGCGTTTTCGGCCGTGTCGTCGCCCAGGGGACCGCCCGATCCGGGCACGCAAGGCACGCCGGCTTCCTGCATGGCGCGGATCGCCGAGACCTTGTCGCCCATGAGGCGGATGGTCTCGGGCCGCGGACCGATGAAGACGAAGCCGCTGCGCTCGACCCGTTCGGCGAAATCCGCGTTTTCGGAGAGAAACCCGTAGCCGGGGTGGATGGCTTCGGCGTCGGTGACCTCGGCCGCCGCGATCAGCGCCGGCATGTTGAGATAGCTCTGCGCCGAAGGTGCCGGGCCGATGCACACCGTTTCGTCGGCGAGCAGCACGTGCTGGAGCTTGCGGTCGGCGATGGAATGGACCGCGACGGTCTTGATGCCCAGCTCGCGGCAGGCGCGCAGGATGCGCAGGGCAATCTCGCCGCGATTGGCGATGACGATCTTGTCGAACATGGCGGGGCCCGGCTTACTGGATCACGAACAGGGGCTGGCCGTACTCGACCGGCTCCCCGTTGTTGATCAGGATCGCGGCCACGGTCCCGTCGAACTCGGATTCAATCGGATTCATCATCTTCATGGCCTCGATGATGCACAGGGTATCGCCCTTCCTGACGGCCTGACCCATCTCCACGAAGGGTTTGGCGCTGGGGGCCGAGGCGCGATAGAACGTGCCCACCATGGGCGCGGTCACCTGCTGGCCGGCGGGAAGGGCGGCGACGACCGGCGTGGCCTCGGTCATCGCTCCCGTTGGCGCGACCGGCATGGACTGCACCACCGGCGCCGGCACGGCCATGGTCGGCATCACGGTCACGCCGGGGGACTGCCGGCTCAGCCGGATGCTCTCCTCGCCTTCACGGATCTCGATTTCGTTGAGCCCGGACTCCTCCAGCAGCTCGATCAACTTCTTGATTTTGCGGATATCCATGTCGCGTATTGTTCCTGACGAAGCGCAAAAAATGATCGAAAAGGGATGGCTCAGCCGCCCGACGCGGCCGCTTCGGGCCCAAGATGCCGCAGGGCAGCCTCCAGCGCGAGATCATAGCCCTGATCGCCCAATCCACAGATCACGCCGAGCGCGACATCCGACAAGTAGGAATGATGTCGGAAGGACTCGCGGGCGTGGATGTTGGTGAGGTGAATCTCGATGAACGGGCGGGCCACGGCCAGCAAGGCGTCGCGCAGGCCGATGCTGGTATGGGTCAGTGCCCCGGGATTGATGAGGATGAAGTCGGTCCCATCGTCCAGGGCCTGCTGGATGCGATCGATCAGCGCGCCCTCGGCATTGCTCTGGAACGCGGTCAGGGCGTGTCCCTGCGCCGCGGCCCGATGCGCGAGTCGCGCCACGATCTGCGGCAGGCTGACGGCACCGTAGCGCTCCGGCTCGCGACGACCGAGCAGATTCAGGTTGGGGCCATTGATGAGCAGCAGATGAGCCATGAGGCGGCAGATGCTCCGGAGAAATGGGGCTCAATTTGTGGCGAATTGCATCGATCCGCCGTTCATCGTCGCTATTCTGCCTGCCGTTCGGGCTGCCGTGCAACCGCTTCGGCTAGGAGCGGCGGAATCCAGCCGCGCAACTGGTCGGGCGTCAGAACGCCCAGGTGGCGATACCGAATCCGTCCGCCACGATCCAGCACCACGCTGAACGGAATCGAGAGGATCTCGTTGCCGAAGGACTGGGAAAGATCGAAGCCGTCCATGCCGGCGAGCAGGACCGGATAGTTGATGTGCATGCGCCGGGCAAAGGCGCGCACCGGCTCGCCCTCGTCCAGCGCGATGCCCACCACCTGCAGGCCATGATCGCCCCACTGGCGCTGCGCCTCCACCAGGGCCGGCACTTCCTTCACGCAGGGGGCGCACCAGGAGGCCCAGAAGTTGATCAGGACCACTTTGCCCTGCGCCGAGTCGCTGCGCCAGATCTGCCCGTCCAGGTCCGGCAGGGCGATCTGCGGTGTTTGCACCGGCCGAGCGGGCTCCGGGACCGCGCGGGCGCGCCAGACCTCGATGCCGACGATGGCCGCGCCCAGCCCCAGCAGACCCAGCAGCGCCATTTGGGCCAGCCGCTTCATGGGCCTGCCCCCGGTGGCGCCCAGACCTGTTCCAGATGGCGCAGGAACGGCTCGGATTTCAGCAGGCCGACCACCCGGTCATTGCGCAGTTCCCGGCCGGAGGCGTCGAAAAACAGGATGGTCGGTGGGCCGATCACGCCCAGGTGCGCCATCAATGCCCGGTCGGTCTCGTCGTTGGCGGTGACGTCCGCCTGCAGCGTCAACACCGGCTGCAGGGATTCGACCACGCGCGGATCGCTGAAGGTGGTGCGCGCCATGATCACGCAATCGACGCACCAGTCGGCATAGAAGTCGAGCATCACGGCCTGGCCCCGCGCGCGCGCGCCGTCGAGTTCCCGCTCCAGATCCGGCACGGTCTTGACCGGCTTGAACGGAACGTGCACGACCGTGGCTGCGCCGCCTCGCAGATGCCCCAAGGGCAGCCAGAAGCGATCGCCCCCCGACGCGCCGCCACTCATCAAAAGCGCGCCATAGACGACCACCACGAGGGCCAGGCCTTGGCCGACGCGCCGCGCCGGGTTCTTCGCGGGGTGGAGAGCGCCCAGCCAGACGCCGACCACGATCAGCCAGCCACCCCAGAGCAGCAGCGCCAATGCGGGCGGCACCAGGCGATTGACGATCCACAGCGCCACGGCCAGCAGCATCAGGCCGAACAGATGCTGGATGTAGACCATCCAGACGCCCGCCCGCGGCACCAGCACGCCGGCCGAGGTGCCGACCAGCAGCAGCGGCGTGCCCATCCCCAGGCTCAGGACGAACAAGGCCGTACCGCCGAGCCACAGATCGCCCGACTGGCCGATGTAGATCAGCGCGCCAACCAGCGGCGCTGCCACGCAGGGCCCGATGATCAGCGCCGAAAGCAGGCCCATCGCTACCGTCCCGAGCAGCGTGCCGCCGCGCACCCGCCGCACCCACATGTCGATGCGGCTCTGGATGAAGCTTGGCATCTGCAATTCGTAGAGGCCGAACATGGCCAGGCCCAGGAGCCCGAAAAGGCCGGCAAAACTCCACAGGACGAGCGGATTCTGAAAGCTTGCCTGCAGATTGGCGCCCAGCAGCGCCGTCAGCATCCCGGCGGCCGCGTAGGTGAGGGAGACCGACAACACATAGATCAGCGACAGCGCAAAGGCCCGCCGGGTGGAGCGTTTGCCCGGCTGCCCGGCCACCAGCGCCGAGACGATGGGGATCATGGGCAGGTTGCACGGCGTGAATGCGAGCAGCAGCCCGAGGCCGTAGAAGGTGATGAGGTTGGTCCACCAGCCGCCGATCTCGAGCAGGCGTGCCAGCTTGGCGGGATCATCCTGCCAACCGGACCATGGATCGCTGGCCTGCGTCGTCGCAGGCGTCGTTTCGATTTCGGCCCGCGGCAGGTCGGCCAGTTCGAAGGTCTGGACCATCGGCGGATAGCACACGCCGCCATCCGCGCAGCCCTGGTAGCCGAGCACCAGACGGGCGCCTTCCAGCGGTGGCGCGATCCGCACCGTCAGTGATTCGTGGAACACCTCGGTGCGGCCGAACTCGGGGTCGTCCTTGGGCTCGCCGGGCGGCATCGACACCTGGCCCGCCGCCACCAGATCCCGGCCGTCCAGCGTGATCTCGATCTGGTCGCGGTAGAGGTAGTAGCCCGAGGCGATGGTCCAGTGGGCTTGCACGCCGCCGTCCGCGAGCCGTTCGGGGGCGACGATGAAGGCCTCATCGGCGCGCAGGAAGGGTTTTGCGGCGGGGCTGAGCCCCAGCATCTCGCGCAGTCCGCCGCTTTCGGCCGCTGCGGGCGCCATCGTGAAGCTGGCCAATGCGAGGAGCAGCAGCAGCGGCTGCAGGATGCGTCGGGGAAAGGATCTCACGCTGGAAGTTCCTCACGTGTCTCGGCTTCGACCCAGGCACCGTAGGCCGCGAGTCCTGCCGTCTGGGGCCAGGCAATGATTTCGGGAATCTCGTAGGGATGTTCCCGTTCGAGAAAGGATGCCAACGCCGGGTAGCGATCCGCGGCGGTCTTGAACAGCAGCGTGCATTCGGTGGCCTGCGCGATGGCCCCCTGCCAGCGGTAGAGTGCGCGGACGCCGCCGATCAGGTTGACGCATGCCGCCAGGCGCCGATCCAGGACCGCCTGCGCGAGATGCTCGGCGGTGGCGGAATCGGGGCAGTTGCACAAGACGATCCAGATCGGTTGAGGCATCGAGCAGCCTTTCAGTGCCTGAGGCCCGCCATTGTAGGCGCGGTTGGTCGCCGAGGCGATTTCATCCGGGCCGGCGCGCCGTGTCATGATCCTCTCCGAGGGCGCTTCCCTCAGGGACGAGGAGGACGACATCATCATGAATACCGACACTGTACCCGGCTCTGCGCCCGACCGCAGCGCACGTTCCTTCGGGCGCCTCATCGGGGCGGCCGCGGCCATCCTGCTGCTCACGTTATGCATGCTGGGTTGGCACTGGTCGCGGGAGCCGGCCGTCCCGCCCGAGCCGCCCGGCGCCGCCGATGCCGTGGTCGGCGACCGGATGACGCAGACGCTGATCGATGTGGTTGGGGTGCTGCTCGACAAGCCGGGTGGCTATCTCAGCAACGACGTGTTGCCGCCCGGGGCCTGGCTGGACAACATGCCGAACTGGGAGTTCGGTGTGCTCGTCCAGAGCCGCGATCTGGCCCGCGCCCTGCGCAACGACTTCAGCCGCTCGCAGTCCCAGTCGCGCGAGGATCCGGATCTGGCCATTGCGGAGCCGCAGTTCAACTTCGACAGCGAAAGCTGGCTCTTTCCACCGTCCGAGGGCGAGTACCGCCAGGGCATCCGTGCGCTCGAGCGCTACCGCAGACGTCTGGTCGATCCGGAGCAACCGGATGCCCAGTTCTATGCGCGCAGCGACAACCTGCGCAGCTATCTGGCCATCGTGGAGAAGCGCCTGGGCGATCTTTCCCAAAGGCTGTCCGCCAGCGCGGGCGTCATGCGCGTGGACACCGAACTGGCGGGTGACAGTGCCGCACGCCGGTCGACCCCGCGGCCGGCCGAGCAGTTCATCCAGACCCCGTGGCTGGCGATCGACGACGTGTTCTACGAGGCGCGCGGCGCGAGCTGGGCCTTGCTGCAATTCCTGCGTGCCGTAGAAACCGATTTCGCGCCGGTACTCGCCCGCAAGAGCGCCCAGCAGAGCATGCGGCAGATCATTCGCGAACTGGAGGAGGCCCAGCAGCCGCTGCACAGCCCGGTGATCCTGAACGGGAGCGGTTTCGGCCTGTGGGCCAACCATTCGCTGGTGCTGTCGTCCTATCTGGCGCGTGCCCACGGCGCGATCATCGACCTGCGCGAACTGCTGGAACAGGGATAGAATCGTGCCGTCGGCCGGCTGACCCGGCGGCCTCATCGGATCGAACGGAGGTTCTCATGGCGGGCCGTGCGCTCTCGAGCAACGACACCCCGATGGCCGAAATCAACGTCACCCCGCTGGTGGACGTGATGCTCGTGCTGCTCGTGATCTTCATCGTCATGGCGCCGCTGTTTGCTCAGGCGCTCAGGGTCGATCTGCCTCAGGCCGAGGCGCCGCCCCTGGCCGAGCCCCGGATTCTGGACGTGGAACTGACCCGGTCCGGCGAGGTGCGCGTCGATCATCGACCGATCGACGCCGCCGAGCTTCCGGTCCGGATCAGACAGTTCTTGACCGAAACGCCCGAACTCGTGATCCGGCTCGGGGCCGATCAGGCCGTACCCTACGGCCGCGTTGCCGCGATCATCGCCGATCTTCAGCGGGCGGGTGCCGAAAAGCTGGCCTTCGCCACCCAGCCCGGATCCGCTGCACCGCCCTGAGGCGACGCCGCGGGGCGCGGCAATCGGTCGTGTTCGGCGGACGATGCGCCCCTCACTCCGGAAACACGGTGCCGGCCGTGACGCGTACCCGTTGACCGGCCGATACGTTCGGCGGCGTATCCTGCGTAAAGGTCTGCAACCGGCCGTCCTCGAAGCGTACCCCGATCTCGTAGCTCATGGCCTGACCGCGCCGCGACTGCTCGATACGTCGCCCCGCCAGCGCGCCGCCGACGGCGCCGGCCGCCGTCGCCAGCTTTTTGCCCTTGCCCGAGCCGACCTGATTGCCCAGCACGCCGCCGACCACACCGCCGACCACGGTCCCGATCATGCCGGCGCCGGGGCTCGCGGGCTGTTCCCGCGGTTGGACGTATTCGACCACGCCGCAGTTGCCACAGGTGGGCAGGGCGGCGACGGGTGTCGGCTCCGCGGCCGCGACCGGCTGCGGAACGGCCGCGGCCTCCTCCGGCTCGGGGACCGGTTTGGGTTTTGCAGCCACCGGCTTGTGTCTCACCGGTGCCTCGGCGCGCACCGCAGGCTTCGGCGGCGGGGATGCGGGAGCCGTGGCCTCCGGTTCCGGCGCAGTTTCGGCGACCGGCGCCGCGGGGATCCCCGTGGCGGCGGAATCGGACCGTGGCAACCAGTCCATGAAGACGGCGATCCCCACCATGGACGCCAGGATGACCGACACGGCAGCCGCCGCGATCAGGGGGTGCAATCGACGTTGATTCGTTTCCATGACAGGCCTCGACAGGCGGAAGCGGGCGCTGCGCCGCGGTGGCCCACCATGGGCCGGACCGCGCAACGTCTCAATTTAAGTCGAAACGGCCCGGGACGGCCAGTTGTCGCTCCCGAGCAACAGATCGGTCCCGACGGGGGGGCGGCTCAGGCGGCCATGTTGACCGACAGCGCCACGATGATGACATTGAAAACGAACGCCAGCAGGCTGTGCACGAGGACTCGCCGCCGCAGGCCGTGACTCGTCACCGCCACGTCCGACACCTGGAAGGTCATGCCGATGGTGAACGCAAAATAGAGAAAGTCCTGCGTATCCGGGGCCTGATCCTCTGGAAAGCTCAAGCCGCCGCGGCTGTAGTACTGGTCGGCGTAATGCAACGCAAAGAGCACGTTGAAGAACAGCCACACCAGCACCAGGCTGGCCGCCGCCAGGCCGAGGGCCCAGGCCGAAGGGGTCTCCCTGGCCTTGAGTTCGACCACCAGCGCCACCATGACCACGGTCGTGACCAGCAGGCCGATCCCCATGACGACCCACGGCCGGCGCCCTTCGTCCAGCGCTTCGATGCGTGTCTTCAGGGCCGCGGCGTCGAGGCCCAGCGCGCGCCGTCCGGTCAATGCGAGATAGATCACGCAGCCGGTGTCGAAACCGACCAGCAGGGCGTCGGGTGCGGCGAGGCCGACGCCCAGCGCCGCGACGGCCCCGGTGCAGGTGCCGAGCACGATGGCCAGCCACAACCAATCATGGGCCAGTCCCTGGGAAGCATCCGGTTCGGTGCGGGTCATGCCTGAGCTTTCCCTCCGCAGTCGATCATCTTATGCTCGAGGCAGGAATACCATACCGTTTCGCGAGGCTTTCTTCCGCATGCCGCGAGTGCCCCTCTGGCCGATGCTTGCCGTAATCCCCCTGGCCGAGATCTTCCTGCTGGGCCGGCTGGGCATGCGGCTGGGCGCCGCGCCGCTGCTGCTGCTCATCGCGGCCACCGGCGCGCTCGGCATCTGGCTGATCCGGCGCGCCGGACGGCCTTCGTTGCAGACGCTCAGCCGCCTGCCCGACGATCCCGATCCGGCAAGGGTCGCCCGCAACTGGGAGCAGGCGCTGTTGTTCGTCGCGGGCCTGTTGCTGCTCTTGCCCGGCCCCTTGAGCGATCTGCTCGGACTGGCGCTGCTCTGGCCCCAGACCCGTCGGCGGGTGGCGCGCGGCCTCGCGGCCAGCGTCGCGCGCTTCATCCCCGCTGCGCCGCCAGACGCCGCCACAGGCCGCGTGGTGGAAGGCGAGGTCATTCGCAAGACCAGCCGGCCACGCGATCCGTGAGCAAATTCGGCCTCTTGCGTCCGATCGGGTAGAATCCGCGGCCATGAATCCGCTGATCGGTCTCGTCATGGGCAGTCAATCGGACTGGGACACGCTGAAGGAAGCGTCCCAGACGCTCGACGCGCTGCAGCTTGCACATGAAACCCGCGTGGTGTCGGCGCACCGCACGCCCGATCTGTTGTTCGCGTATGCGGAAACGGCGCGCACCCGCGGCTTGCAGGTGCTCATCGCCGGCGCCGGCGGCGCTGCGCACCTGCCGGGCATGCTGGCGGCCAAGACGGCACTGCCGGTTTTGGGCGTGCCGATCCAGTCGCGCGCCCTCAACGGCATGGATTCCCTGCTTTCCATCGTGCAGATGCCCGCCGGCATCCCCGTCGGCACGCTGGCCATCGGCACCGCCGGGGCCGTCAATGCGGCCCTGCTGGCGGCGGCCATCGTCGGTCTGAGCGAGCCGGCCGTCATGGCCGCAGTCGAGCGTTTTCGCAGCGAGCAGCGTGAGCGGGTGCTGGCCCGGCCCGATCCGCGGCAAGCCCCATGAATCTCGCCATCCTGGGCGCGGGCCAGCTGGGCCAGATGCTGGCGCTGGCAGGCGTTCCGCTTGGCATCAAGGCCTGCTTCCTCGATCCGCAGCCGGATGCCCCCGGCAGTCGCGTCGGCGCGCAGTTGATCGCGGACTATGCCGATCGCGCCGCCCTCGACCGGCTTTCCACGCAGTGTCAGCTCGCCACCTTCGATTTCGAGAACGTCCCGGTGGACGCCGCGGCCTATCTGGCGGGGCGCATTCCCCTCCATCCGTCGCCGCAGGCGCTCGCTCAGTCCCAGGACCGGCTGCGGGAAAAAACCCTGTTCCGCAGCCTGGGCATTCCCACCGCGCCGTTCCAGGCCGTGGACAGCCTGGCCGAGCTGGTGGCCGCCGCAGGGCAGATCGGTCTGCCCGCCATCCTCAAGACGCGCCGCTTCGGTTACGACGGCAAGGGGCAGGTCTGGTTGCGCGAGAGCGCCGACTGCGCGGCCGCCTGGCACCAGCTCGGTGGCCAGGACCTGATTCTGGAGGGCGTCGTGGCCTTCCGCCGTGAGCTGTCCCTGATCGCCGCGCGCCGCCCGAGCGGCGAGACGGCATTCTATCCCCTGGCCGAGAACGTGCATCGCGGCGGCGTCCTCGACATGAGCCGTCCGGCCCTGCCGCACCCGGCACTGCAGGCACAGGCCGAAGCCTACGGCCGGCGTCTGCTGGACCAGCTCGACTATGTCGGTGTGCTGGCGCTCGAACTGTTCGACTGCGCGGCGGGGCTGCTCGCCAATGAATTCGCGCCGCGGGTGCACAACTCCGGCCATTGGACCATCGAAGGCGCGGTCACCAGCCAGTTCGAGAACCACCTGCGCGCCATTCTGGACTGGCCGCTCGGCGAGACCGGGCTCACCGGGCCGTGCGCCATGCGCAATTGTCTGGGGGTCATGCCCGACACGGGACGGGTGCTCGCCATCCCCGGCACCCACGTCCACGACTATGGCAAAAGCCCGCGGCCGGGCCGCAAGCTGGGCCATATCACCGTCACCGCACCGGACGACGCGCATCTGATCCAGCGGCTGGAGGCGCTCGAGGGGCTGCTGATCGCGTCCTGATCCTCGCGCGACCGCCATCGTTTTCCGGTTGCCTCACCCCCCGCCGGGGTGATGTAATCGCGCGTCGTCTCGCATTTCGAGGCTTTTTCGCGCGCCGCTGCCAAAGCGTCCGTTGGACGGCAGCCGGCGGGCGACCAGAACGAACGCTATCCAGGCCGTGGAGAGACCCATGCCCATTACCCTTGCCGTGCCTAAGGAAATTCTCGCGGGCGAGCAGCGCGTCGCGCTCGTGCCTGCCGTCGCCGCCAAGCTCGCCGACCAGGGCGCCGCCGTGCGCATCGAGCAGGGCGCCGGGGCGGGTATCCGCACGCCCGACAGCGCCTATGTCGGCGCCGAGCTGGCCGTCGATGCCGCAGCCGTGTTCGCGGGCGCGCAGGTGATCCTCAAGGTCCAGCCGCCGACGCTGGCCGAGATCGAGCTGATGCCCGAGGAGTCCGTCCTGATCGGCTTTTTGGCCCCGCATCAGCATCCCGAGGCAGTCAAGCGCCTGCAGTCCCGACGCATCACGGCCTTCGCCGTCGAACTGATCCCGCGCATTTCCCGCGCGCAGTCGATGGACGCGCTGTCCTCGCAGGCCGCGGTGGCGGGCTACAAGGCGGCGCTCATGGGCGCGAGCCTGCTGGGGCGCTTCTTTCCGATGCTCACCACGGCCGCCGGCACCATCCGCCCCGCCAAGGTGCTGGTCATCGGCGCCGGCGTGGCCGGTCTGCAGGCGATCGCCACCGCCAAGCGCCTCGGCGCCCAGGTGGAAGGCTATGACGTGCGCAGCGCCGCCAAGGAACAGGTGGAATCGCTCGGCGCCAAGTTCGTCGCGCTGGACGTGAAGGCCGACGCCGCCGGCGGCTATGCGCGCGAGCTGACGGATGAGGAAAAGCAGCGGCAGCAGGCCCTGCTGGCCCAGCACATCGCCAAGGCCGACGTCCTCATCTGCACCGCCGCCATTCCCGGCCGCGCGGCACCCAAGATCGTCTCCGAGGACATGGTCCGGGGCATGAAGTCCGGCGCCGTCATCGTCGACCTGGCCGCCGAGACCGGTGGCAACTGCGCGCTCACGGCGCCCGGCGAGACCATTCAGATCGGCGATGTCGTCATCCATGGCCCGCTCAACGTCCCCAGCTCGATGGCCGAGCACGCGAGCGAGATGTACGCCAAGAACCTGCAGAACTTCCTGGGCCTGATGCTGAAGGATGGCGCGCTCACGATCGATTGGGAGGACGAGATCCTCGCCCGGAGCGTCGTCACCCATGCCGGCGAAATCAAGCACGAACCCACGCGTCAGATGATCGAAGGAGGCACGCCATGATCGAGGGATTCACCGCGCTCTACATCTTCATGCTGGCGGCCTTCACCGGCTATGAAATCATCGGTCGCGTACCCGCCATCCTGCACACGCCGCTGATGTCGGGCTCCAACTTCGTCCACGGCATCGTGCTGGTGGGCGCCATGGTGGCCTTCGGTCAGGCCGAAGGCTTCTTCACGCAACTGGTGGCCTTCCTGGGCGTCGTCCTGGCGGCCGGCAATGCGGCCGGCGGCTATGTGGTGACCGAGCGCATGCTGGACATGTTCAAGAGCAGCAAAGGGGAAAAATGAGCCATGAATGAACCCGGCGCTTTCATCAACCTGGCCTATTTCGCCACCGCGGCCCTGTTCATCCTCGGCCTCAAGCGCATGGCCTCGCCCAAGACCGCTCGCAGCGGCATTCTGTGGGCGGGTGCCGGCATGGTGGTCGCCACCCTGGTCACCCTCGGCCACCCGCACCTGGGCGAGATGGGCTTTTTCAAATACTTCTTCCTGCTGCTCGCCATCGCCATCGGGGGCGGCGCGGCCTGGATCTCCGGCAAGCGCGTCGCCATGACCGACATGCCGCAGATGATCGCCCTCTACAACGGCATGGGCGGCGGCGCCGCGGCCGCCATTGCGGCGGTCGAACTCGGCGGCAAGGGCCACCATGCCGGCGTGGCGCTCACCCTCGCCGTGATCGGCGCCGTGATCGGCAGCGTGTCCTTCAGCGGCAGCCTGATCGCCTTCGGCAAGCTCCAGGAACTCATCAAGAAGCCGGTGCGCTTCCCCAACCAGCACCTGCTGAACCTGGGCCTGTTCGCGGTGACGGCGCTGCTGGGCGTCTACATCGTGGCGCAGGGCGGCACGGCCGGCGGTTTCAGCATCCTGCTGTTCTTCCTGCTCGCGCTGGCCTTGGGCGTGAGCATGACACTGCCCATCGGCGGGGCCGACATGCCGGTGGTGATCTCGCTCTACAACGCCCTGACGGGCCTCGCCGTGGCCTTCGAAGGCTATGTGCTGAACAACGCCGCCATGATCATCGCCGGCACGGTGGTGGGCGCGGCGGGCACACTGCTGACGCAGCTCATGGCCAAGGCCATGAACCGGCCCATCACCAACGTGCTGTTCAGCAACTTCGGCGGCGCGGGCGAAGCCGTGGCGGCAGGCGAAAGCGGCGGCACGCTCAAATCCATCGAGCCCTCCGATGCCGGCGTGCTGATGGCCTATGCCAACAAGGTGATCATCGTGCCGGGCTACGGCATGGCCGTAGCCCAGGCCCAGCACAAGGTCTGGGAACTGTGCCAGCTGCTGATCGCGCGGGGCGTGACGGTGAAGTTTGCCATCCACCCGGTTGCCGGCCGCATGCCGGGGCACATGAACGTGCTGCTGGCCGAAGCCGGCGTACCCTATGACATCATCTACGACCTCGAGGAAATCAACTCGGAGTTCCCGAGCGCGGACGCGGCGCTCGTGATCGGCGCGAACGACGTGGTCAACCCGATGGCGCGCACCAATCCGGAAAGCCCGATCTACGGCATGCCCATCCTCAACGTCGATCAGGCCAAGAACGTGCTGGTCGTCAAGCGTGGCAAGGGGACCGGTTTCTCCGGCATCGAGAACGCCCTGTTCACGCTCGACAACACGCGCATGCTCTACGGGGACGGCCAGGAAATGGCCGCACAGCTCATCGCTGCCATCAAGGAGCTTTGAGCGCCCGCAGGCGTCAAAAGGCCGGCGCTCCGCCGGCCTTTTTTTGTGGCGACGCGGCGGGCGGCCTTGACTTATGCACAGAGTGGAACATCGTCCTGTGATCCGGATGCTAGGCCTGATAGTTGGAAAGCGCGTCCAGAGTTCGAGTCATCCAATTGATTTTCATATGGTCACGAAACGGTCAACTTGTGGCCAGGATGGCCAAGCCTCTGACAGAACACCACTTGATGAACTTGTGCGCGTGTTTTCCACAGACTTATCCACACATTCGGTGGATATCTGACGGGCGTCAACGTGCCGGCAGGTGACGGGAGCGCAGAGACGCTGTCCGCCATCTGGCAGGTCGTGATGCTGGGCGGGTTGGACCGCGTCCTCGATTACCTGCCGCCGCCGGGCTGGAGCGGCCCGGCGCCGCTGCATTGCCGGGTCCAGGTCCCGCTGGGCAAGCGGGAGGCCACGGGTTGGGTGATCGGCGCGTCCACGCAAACGCGCGTCCCCCGGGATCAACTGCGCGATTGTGCGCGTGTGATCGACGCCGTCCCGCCGCTCGATGCGGCAACGCTGGCGCTGATCCACTGGACTGCGCATTACTACCATCACCCCCTCGGTCGCGTCCTGGCCACGGCGCTGCCGACGCTGCTGCGCCAGGGAGTGCCCGCCGTGGCGCCCGTTGCGCCCCATTGGCGCCTCACCGAGGCCGCGCCCGCGTTGGAGCCGGCACGAATCGCAGGCGCGCGGTTGCGGGAACTGCTGACGCTGCTGCACGGCCATCCGCTGGGCTTGTCGGAGCCGCAGTTGCTGGCGCTGCCGACCCTCGGACGTGACGTGCTGCGGCGCGCGGCGACCCGCGGCTGGATCGAGCCGGTGGCTGCCCCGCCGGCGCCGGCCGTCGATCCGGTCTTCGGGCAGTCGCCGCACATGCTCAACGCCGACCAGCAGGTCGCGGTCGATGCGGTGCGGGCCGCGCAGGGTTATACGCCCGTGGTCCTCGAAGGCGTCACGGGCAGCGGCAAGACCGAGGTTTACCTGCAGGTGCTGGAGACGGTGCTCAAGGCGGGCCGACAGGCACTTTTGCTCGCGCCCGAGATCGGGCTGATCCCGCAACTCAAGCGCCGCGTGCAGGCCCGCTTCAGCAGCCCGCTGGCGCTGCTCCATTCGGGCATGACCGAGCGGGCACGACTGCAGAGCTGGCTGGCGGCGCGCGCCGGCCAGGCGCATCTGGTGCTGGGCACGCGTTCGGCCGTGTTCGCACCGTTGCCGGCGCTGGGTCTGATCATCGTCGACGAGGAGCACGACGGCGCCTACAAGCAGGAGGAGGGCTTGCGCTATTCGGCGCGCGACCTCGCCCTCTGGCGCGCGCGCCAGTCGGGCGTGCCCATCGTGTTGGGCTCGGCCACGCCATCGCTCGAATCGTTCCATCGCGCCGAGCGGGGCGACTACCGCTTGCTGCGCTTGCCACTGCGCGCCGGCAGTGGCCAGGAGCCGGCCATCGAATGCATCGACATGCGGCCCCACGTGGCGCCCGATGGGCTCTCGCCGCCCTTGCTGCAGGCCATCGCGCGTGAGCTGGCGCGCGGCGGGCAGGCCATGCTGTTCCAGAACCGGCGCGGCTATGCGCCGATGGTGCGCTGCCGGGCCTGCGGCTGGATCGCCGGCTGCGCGCATTGCGACGCCCGCCTGACGCTGCATCGTGAGCCGGGCCGACGGGACATGCTGATCTGTCATCATTGCGGCGCGCGCCGCCAGCGCCCCGCGCAGTGCCCCGACTGCGGCGCGCCGGAGCCGGACATCATCGGCATGGGCACCGCGCGCGTCGAGGAGGCCCTGCAGCACCACTTTCCCGATGCCCGCCTGGCGCGGATCGACCGCGACAGCACCCGGCGGCAAGGCAGCCTGGAGCGGTTGCTGGACGCGGCAGTGAGCGGCCAGTTGAACCTCCTGGTCGGCACGCAGATGCTGGCCAAGGGCCACCACCTGCCGCATCTCGGCCTCGTCGCCGTCCTGGACGTCGATCAGGGCTTGTACAGCCCCGATTTCCGGGCCAGCGAGCGCATGGGGCAGCTGGTGGTGCAGGTCGCCGGACGCTCGGGCCGCGAGTTGCGTGCCGGCACGACCCTGATCCAGACCCATCGGCCCGACCATCCGTGGCTGCGCCAGTTGCTGACCGAAGGCTACCCGGCGTTCGCCCGCAGCCTCCTCGCCGAGCGCCGGGAGGCGCACTGGCCGCCGTTCACGCGCCTGGCCCTGCTGCGCGCACAGGCGGGCAGGCCGGAGCCCGCACTCGCGTTTCTGGACGCCGCCGGCCGGTGCCTGCCGCCGCCGGCCGGGATGCAGGTGCTCGGTCCCGTGCCCGCGCCCATGGCGCGCCGCGCCGGCGCCCATCGCGCCCAGTTGTTGCTCGTCGCGCCCTCGGCGGCGCCCCTGCATCACTATCTGGACCAGCTCCTGCCGCGACTGTCGGCCTTGCCCGAAGGGAAAAGCGGCGTCCGCTGGTCGCTCGATGTCGATCCTCAGGATCTGTTCTAGCGTCCATATCCCCCGATTCAAGCTCTCCGCCCGCAAGGCCGACTAATACACCGGATCCCCGCCATAGGGGTCGGGGCACGGATCACGGTCTTGATGGAAGGGGACACGCATGCACCAGGACACACATCGATTTCGCTCACGCGCCGGGCGAGTCGCCCGGTTCGCGGACGCGGGCCACACGGAATGGACCCGCTGGCTCTGGCTGGGGGGCTTGGGCGCCGGTATGGCGGCGCTGGCCTTGGCGCCCGTTGCTCAGGCCGAGGACTTGTGGGACGCCGATGGCCAGCAGCGCTGGGTGGCCGCCTTCGAAATACCCTTCGATGGCCCCGATGGGGTGGACACGCCGCGGCTGCATGTCGCACTGGAAAACCAGCGCGCACTGGAGAACGGCCTCCATGTCGCCAGCGTCGGCTATCAGTGGGTACTGGGGGCCACGCGGGCCGATCAGCGCCAAACCGGCTTCTATAGCGGCAACAGCTTTGCCTATGCCGACGGCGGCTATGGCCGGGAGACCGACGCGGCGCTGTTCTACCGCAGCGAAAAGATGGTCTTCAACGACCAGGCCGTGGATGAATACAGCCGTTTTTCCGACGGCGCGAAGGGTGTGCTGGTTCTGGGCGCGCTCGTCGGCGTGGTGCTCGCCGTTTCCAACGGCACCAGCAGCGACGGACCTTCGGAGCCGGAACCGGCGCCGCAGCCGCAGCCCAATCCGGGTCCCACGCCGGGACAGGCTGCCGCCGGGGTCGTCGGCCAGGCGTTGTCGCCCAGCAGCATTGCAGGATTCTTCAACAACGTCCTGGGGGGTGGCGGCGCGCCGGCCGGCCCCTGATGCGACGGTGCGCCGGAAGCGAGGCGCAGCGCCCGCTTCCGGCGCCGCCCGTTACAGCGCAAACAGGTCCATGAAGGCCGGAACCGGGGTCTGTTCCAGGGTTTTCTGCGAGCTGCAGATTGCCTCGATCTGCCGAGCCTGCTTGGCCGACAGGCGCGTGGCCAGATTGCGCTCGAACTTTTCCACCAGCACCGGGATGCCTTCCTTGCGCCGCCGGCGATGGCCAATGGGATACTCCACCACGACGTTCTCGGTCTTGGTGCCGTCGTTGAAGAACACCTGCACCGCGTTGCCGATCGAGCGCTTCTCGGGATCGAGATAATCCTTGCTGAACTGGGTGTTCTCCACCACGTCCATCTTCTTGCGCAGGGCATCGATGCGCGGATCGCGCGCCACCGCGTCCTCGTAGTCATCCGCCGTGAGGCGCCCGAACACCAGCGGTACCGCCACCATGTACTGGATGCAGTGGTCGCGGTCGGCGGGATTGTCCAGGGGCCCCGTCTTGTCGATGATGCGCACGCCCGCTTCCTGGGTCTGGATCACGATGCGCTCGATGCGCTCGAGCTTGTCGCGCACCTGCGGGTGCAGGCGCATGGCCGCTTCCACGGCGGTCTGGGCATGGAACTCGGCCGGGAAGGAAATCTTGAACAGCACGTTTTCCATGACGTAGCTGCCGAAAGCCTGGCTGTAGCTGAGCGGATTGCCCTTGAACAGCACGTCCTGGAAGCCCCAGGTCTTGGCCGTGAGCGCCGAGGGATAGCCCATCTCGCCGGTCGCCGCCATCAGCGCCAGCCGTACGCCGCGCGCCGTGGCGTCCCCGGCCGCCCAGCTCTTGCGCGAACCGGTGTTGGGCGCGTGGCGATAGGTGCGCAGCGCCGACCCGTCGATCCAGGCGTGGGAGATGGCGTTGATGACTTCGTCACGCTCCAGGCCCAGCATCTGCGCCGCCACCGCGGTGGTGGCGATGCGCACCAGCATGACGTGGTCCAGGCCGACGCGGTTGAAGCTGTTTTCCAGCGCCGTCACGCCCTGGATCTCGTGCGCCTTGATCATCGCGATCAGCACGTCGCGCATCAGCAGCGGCGCGGCGCCGCGGGCGATGTTGCGGCGGCTGAGGTAATCGGCCAGCGCCAGGATGCCGCCCAGATTGTCCGAGGGATGGCCCCATTCGGCGGCGAGCCAGGTGTCGTTGTAGTCCAGCCAGCGAATCATGCAACCGATGTTGAACGCGGCCTGCACCGGATCAAGTTCGTAGGACGTCCCCGGCACTCGCGCGCCGCCGGGCATGACCGCGCCGGGCACCACCGGCCCCATGAGCTTGGTGCAGGCGGGGAACGACAGCGCCAGCAGGCCGCAACCCAGCGTGTCCATGAGGCAGTAGCGGGCCGTCTGCATGGCCTCCTTGCTCTTCTCGACCTTGGCGTCGAGCACATAGTCGGCCATGTCGACCAGTATCGGGTCCGGCTTGGGACGCTTGGCGGAGCGGATGTCGTGAGCCATGAAAAATGTCCTTCTTGGGCAATTGAGGATCGCCGGCCGTCGCCTGGACGGCCGACGCGGTAAGGCAAGCCGGGATTCAGCCGCGCGCCGCGATGGGCTGATAGGCCCGCAAGGCCGGACCCACATAATCCGCACTGGGGCGGATGATGCGGTTGTTGGCACGCTGCTCCATCACATGCGCCGCCCAGCCGGTCAGGCGCGACATCACGAAGATGGGCGTGAACAAGGGCGTGGGAATCCCCATGAAGTGGTAGGCCGAGGCGTGGTAGAAGTCGGCGTTGGGGAACAGCTTCTTCTCCCGCCACATGACCGCGTCGACCCGCTCGGAGACGGGATAGAGCACCGTATCGCCCACCTCGTCGGCGAGCCGGCGCGACCAGGCCTTGATGACCTCGTTGCGCGGATCGGAGGTGCGGTAGATGGCGTGGCCGAAGCCCATGATCTTGTCCTTGCGCGCCAGCATGCCGAGGATCGCCTGCTCGGCTTCGTCGGCGCTCTGCCAGCGCTCCAGCATGGCCATCGCCGCCTCGTTGGCACCGCCGTGCAGCGGCCCGCGCAGGGAGCCGATCGCGCCGGTGATGCAGGAGTGCAGGTCGGAAAGCGTGGAGGCGCAGACCCGCGCGGTGAAGGTCGAAGCGTTGAATTCGTGCTCGGCGTACAGGATCAGCGAGACGTTCATCACCTGCTCGTGCAGCGCGCTGGGCGTGTGGCCATGGAGCAGTTGCAGGAAATGCCCGCCGATGGAGTCGGCATCGCTCTGGGTGTCGATGCGCACACCCTCGTGCGCGTAGCGCCACCAGTAGGTGATGATGGACGGGAAAACGGCGAGCAGCCGGTCGGCCACATCCTGCTGCCGGGAAAAATCGGTTTCGGTTTCCAGATTGCCCAGCATCGAGCAGCCGGTGCGCATCACGTCCATGGGATGGGCGCCGGCCGGAATGCGTTCCAGCACTTCCCGCAGCGGCGCCGGCAGTGCCCGCAGGCCCCGGAGCTTGGCCTGATACGCCGACAGCTCGGCCGCCGTCGGCAACTCGCCGCCGTGCAGCAACAGATAGGCGACTTCCTCGAAGCGGGCGTTCGCCGCCAGATCGCGCACGTCATAACCGCAATAGGTCAGCCCCGCGCCTTCCTTGCCGACCGTACACAAGCGGGTCTCGCCGGCGACTTGGCCGCGCAGCCCGGCGCCGCCCAGTGCTTTTTTCTCTTCCATGAAACACTCCTTGGATGCAGTCCTCGATCCGGATTTTTATGTGAAAAGGGCTTGCGCGGTGAGGAATGCCCCTATTCCGCGCCGTTTCCAAACAGGGCGTCGAGCTTGCGCTCATAGTCGTGGTAGCCCAGAACCTCGTAGAGCTCGGCGCGCGTCTGCATGCGCCCCAGCACGCTCTGTTGGCCGCCGTCGCGGCGAATCGCCGTGTAGACCTCGAGCGCCGCGGCGCTCATGGCGCGGAAGGCCGACAGCGGATAGAGCACCAGGCCCACCCCGACCGACCGCAGCTCATCGACGGTGAACAGGGGCGTCTTGCCGAATTCGGTGATGTTGGCCAGGACCGGCACCGGCACCGCGCGGGTGAAGGCCTGATACTCATCCAGCGTGTGCAATGCCTCGGCGAAGATCATGTCGGCGCCGGCCGCGACGTAGGCGCGCGCGCGCTCGATGGCGGCCGCTGCGCCCTCGGAGGCGTGGGCGTCGGTGCGCGCCATGATCACGAAATCCGGATCGGCTCGCCCGTCCACCGCAGCCTTGATACGGTCGACCATCTCGCCGGTCGACACCAGCGCCTTGCCCGGCCGGTGCCCGCAGCGCTTGGCGGCGACCTGATCCTCCAGATGCATGCCGGCGGCGCCGGCGCGGATCAGTTCGCGGGTGGTGCGGGCAATGGTGAAGGCATGTCCCCAGCCGGTATCGGCGTCGACCAGCAGCGGCAGGCGGGTCGCCGCCGTGATGCGGCGGACCTCCTCGCAGACCTCGGTCAGGCTGGTCATGCCCAGGTCGGGCAAACCGAACGCGGCGTTGGCGACCCCCGCGCCGGAGAGGTAGAGCGCCTGAAACCCGGCTCGCTCGGCCAGGAGCGCCGCATAGGCGTTGATGGCGCCCGCCACCTGCAAGGGCCGCTCGCGCGAGACTGCGGCGCGCAGTCTCGCGCCTGCTGAAGCCGGATCGTTCATGTCCTCATCCTTAAGGGTTGCCGAATCATAAGTAAGGCGCGTGGTGCGCCCGTACGCCATTCTAAGCGTCGGGCGCCATGGCCGACAACGAGGCTCTTCACTGACGCCGTCCGCAAGGGCCGCGACATCCGCCCAAAAAAAACCCCCGCACGAGGCGGGGGTTTTTCATCCGCGGAGGCAGATCAGCTTAGATCACGCGCACCGGGGTGAACGAAACGTTCGGGACTGGCAGCGTCAAGCCGTTCTGGAGGATGTAGGTGGTGCCCACGCCACCCAGGATGCCACCCAGCAGGCCGGTCTTGAACACGGCTTCCGGCAGGCTGATCAGGTCGGGGCCGATGCCGGGGATGACATCGAAGATGCCGATGTTCAGCGCGCTGAACGGACCGAAGGTCGGGCCGAAGTTGGTCCATTCGAAGTCGATCACGGCAGGGCCAACGGAGCCGGGCAGGCCGATGTACGACGCGCCGGTGAAGCCGGGCAGACCGATCTTGGCGGCGCCCAGGGTGAAGGGCAGGCCGAACAAGGGGGCGCCCAGAGGCCCGAAATTCACGTCATAGCCAATGGTGGTCAGGTCGATGATGCCCAGCTGGCCGCTCACGTCGGACAGGGCCTGATCCTTCATTTCGTTCATCTGGGCCGAAGCCATCAGGGGCAGAGCGGCCAGAGCGACACCGGCCAGAGTCTTCTTCATGTTCGAAACCATTGCTGTTCTCCTGCTTGAGATTGTGATTCAAACCGTAGCTCGAGCAGCGAGGTGACATGCGATATGTCCCACCGCCTTCGATTCCTACCCATCGACACCCCACCGGCCCACCCCGGCCTCCATATCGGTGTCAAGGCAGGGCTGATCATAGGTGGGCCCCGCAGTTCGTGTCAACATGAGTTGCGGCACATTCCTGACGAAGTTCATAAGGTATCGTCAAGCCCGGTCAAGGCAGGCCGATAACCCGTTGTTGGGCCGTCATCCGCGCAAGAGCGCCGATACATGCACGGCCACGCTCTCGGCGAGCGCCGTGAGATGGTATCCACCCTCGAGAGAAGACACGATCCGCGCGCTGCAATGGCGGGCCGCAAAGCGGACGATCTCCTCGCTGATCCACGCATAGTCGCGCTCGTTGAGCATCAGATCGGCCATGGGATCCAGGTGATGGGCGTCGAAGCCCGCCGAAATGAACACCATCTGGGGCGCGAACCGTTCCAGCGCCGGAAACCACGCTGCGCCGACCGCTTCGCGAAAATCCATGCCCCGGGTGCCGGCCGGCAAGGGCACGCTGATGATGCGCGGATGGCCGTGGTCGATGGGGGTGTTGGGGTAGAAGGGATATTGAAAACTCGAGCAGAACATGACCCGCGGGTCGTCGCGGAAGATGTCTTCGGTCCCGTTGCCGTGATGCACGTCGAAATCGAGGATGGCGATCCGGTCCAGCCCGTGCGTGGCCAGGGCGTGGGCCGCGGCACACGCGACGTTGTTGTAGAAGCAGAACCCCATCGCCTGATCGCGCTCGGCATGATGTCCTGGCGGCCGCACGCAGCAGAACGCGTTGCTTGCCTCGCCGCCGAGCACCAGATCGACCGCCCGCACCGCGGCGCCGGCCGCCCTTTCCGCCGCCTCGAGGGTGTGGGGGTTCATGGCCGTGTCGGGATCGACGAAGGTGTAGCCTTCGCGCGGTGCCAGCGCCCCGAGTTGGTCCAGATACGCCGCATCGTGCACCCGTAACAGGTCCGATCGATCGACGCGCGGCGCTTCATGGGCCTGGACGCGGGCCAACAGGCCATGGGCTTGCAGCAGCCGGTGGACGGCATCGAGCCGGGCCGGACGCTCCGGGTGGTGGCTGCCCATGTCGTGCTGCAGGAAAACGGGATGGGTCAGAAAGGCCGTCGTCATCCGTCGGCCTCCCGGGGTGCGACGGTGCGCGCCTCAGTGCCGGGGTTGCGCATCGACGGCGGGCATCCAGCCCTCGAGCACCCGACTCACCATGTCGAGCCGGTCCTGTCCCCAGATCACCACCCGGTCATCGATGCGGAAGGTCGGTGCGCCGCAGGCGCCGATCCGTTCGGCCGTCTCGGTATTCAACCGGAGGGTATTCTTGACCTCGTCCCGGCCGGCCTGCGCCAGAACCTCGTCTGCGGCCAGTCCCGCTTCGCGGATGATCTCCGCCACCACCTCCGGCTGGCCGACGTCGCGATTGTCGCCCCAGGTCGCGCGGTACAGCGGCAGGGTCAACTGCGGCGCGACGAGCGCCACGCGCAGGGCGAGCAGGGTGTTGAGCGGGAATTCGCTGTTGAACTGAAACGGGACCTGCCAGACCTCGGCCCAGTCCATCAGGTCGCGCGCCATGTACTCGCGTCGCGGCCTCGACATGACGCTCAAGGGGACCAGCGGTGCGTGGATCCGTTTGAAAAGGCCGCCGAGCAGGATCGGTCGCCATACCAGGCTGACACCCCGGGATGCGGCGAAGGACTCGATCTGCGTCGCGGCGAGGTAGGAGAACGGGCTGGCGAAGTCGTGGAAGAATTCGATCTGCCCGCCCGAGCGGCGGGGCGGCGCGTACCTTGCGGTCGGTCCGGCGGCCCGCTCGACGAAGCCCAGCCGGTCGAAGCCCCACCACAGGCGATCCGGGGTCCGGAACGTCGGCACGCCGAAGACTCCCAGATTGGCGGCGTCCTCGGTCGCCTCGTCCAATGCCCGGCGAACCTCGGGGCGATCCATGAGCGCGGGATCCACCTGACTGGCTTCGGCGATCCAGGCCAGCACGCCGCGGTTGCCGATGTCTTCGCCATCGACCCAGACCACCTGGAACAGATTGCGCATCAATGCCGCGCGTCGTTCGGCCGGGGCGCCGATGATCAGGCGCATGGCATCGACGCTGTCCGGCGGCGTCTCGACCGCGTCCTCGTTCAGGTACAGTTCGAGCGTCTCGGCCTGCCGCATCAGGTCCCGCTGCTCCATGCGCCGCCTCGCGGCGCTGTAGCGCGTTTGCGGCGCCTCATCCTGGCCGGTCCAGATGCGATAGAGGCCCTGGAGGGAAACGGGCCGGTAGTCCACTTCCCAGCCGTACTGCTGTTCCAGCGCTTCCAGCCGGGCTGCTGCGAGATAGGCCTGCGCGCAGGCAACATCGAAATAGAACTCGACCTTCACCCGATCCTTGCCTCCCGTCACGAGCCGCGGCGCGCCACGATCTTGTCCATTTCATCCAGCAGCAGGTCCATGCGCCGGATCAGCGAGCGGTAGGGGGCGGGGCTCGCCAAATCCACTCCGCTCTGCCGCAGCAGCTCATAGGGATTCCCCGAGCCGCCAGCCGCCAGCAAGGCCAGGTAGCGCTTGCGCTGGTCCGCGTCGCCCCGGATACCGTCGACCACCAAGCTGGCCGCGGCGATCGAGGTGGCGTATTGGTAAACGTAAAAATTGTAATAAAAATGGGGAATGTACGCCCATTCGATGCCGTAGCGGTCCGCGATGTCCACCACGCCGGCCTCCTGTCCGAGGTAGCGGCGGACCAGTTCCAGATAGCGCTGGCTCAGATCGGCGCCGGTCAGGGGTTCGCCGGCGGCGAGGCGGGCATGGATGTCGCGCTCGAAGGCGGCGAACATGGCCTGTCTGAAAAAAGTGGCGCGCAGGCTTTCGAGCGCCTCGTTGAGGTAGAACAATCGCTCGTCGTCGCTCTGGGCCCTGGCCAGCCGATCTTCCATCAACAGCCGCTCGTTCACCGTCGAGGCGACTTCCGCCAGAAAGATGGGGTACTGCGCGTTGAGGAAATTCTGTTGCCGGTTGGCCAGATGCGAATGCATGGCATGGCCCCACTCATGGGCCAGCGTCGACACCGCATCGAAATCGCCCTGGAACTGCATCAGCACGAAGGGGTGGACCGCCTTGATCGAGCCCATCATGTAGGCGCCGGAGCGCTTGCCCGGGCGCGGCTCCGAGTCCATCCAGCCGGCGTCGAAACCCGCGGCCATCGCGCGCTGATAGTCCGCGCCGAGGGGCGCCACCGCATCCAGCACCGCCTGTTCCGCCTCGCCCAGCGTAAAGCGGGGATCGGCGGGCGCCACGGGCGCATAGAGATCATGGGCCGACAGCCGCTCCAGCCCCAGCAGCCGGGCGCGCAGGCGCAAATAGCGCTGCAGCGTGGGCAGTCCGCGTTCGGCCTCGCGGATCAGGGTGTCGTAGACCGCCGGTGGGATGCCGTCGTGATCGAGACTCGCCGCCAGCGTGGTCTCGTAGCGACGCGCCCGCGCCAGGAAACGGTCGCGTTGCAGTTGACCGTAGAGCGCGACGCCGAGGGTCTGCTCGTAGCCTGAAAACGTCTTCCAGAAAGCCTCGAACACAACCTGCCTGTCGGCGCGATCGGCCAGCTGCCGGCCCTGCTGGTATCCGGCCTGGTCCAGCCGCAAGGTCTGTCCGTCGTGCAGCGTCACGGTGGGCCAGGGCATCTCGGCGTTGGTCAGCGTGGTATGCACACTGGCCGGTGTTTCGCCCACCGGCCCGGCCATGGCCAGAAGCCGCTCCTCCGGCGCCGAGAGGGTGTGCGGGGCGCGCCGGATGGTTTCCTTCAGCAGATGTCCGTATTCGCCCTTGAGCGCCGCGTGGCGCCGCATGAGCTTTTCGATGCGCTCGGGGCCGAGGGCCACGAGTTCCGGCTCGAGGAAGCTCGCCGCTTCGGCGAGTTCCGCCTGCAACGCTTCGGTTTGCTGCTTGCGGGCGAGCGCAACGGCGTTGGTGGTATCCTCGTCATAGCGCAGCTGGGCATGGCCGGTCAGGCGGGACGCCCGCTCCATCAGGCCGGAATAGCGGTCCAGACAGTCGGCCAGCGTGCGCGCCTGCTTCAGTTGCCCAGGACACCGTTCCAGAAAGGTCGCTTGGTCCTTGGCCAGTCGTTCGACGTCGGCCTGTGCGGCAGCCTCATCTGCATAAATGGCGGCGAGATCCCAGCGCTCGGGGCCCCGGTCGGCAGGAATGGCGGGCAAGGCATCGGATTCCGTGTCTCCGGAGCAGCCGGCAAGTGCCAGCCATGACGCCAGCAGGCCAATTTTCAAACCCAGGCCGACGCCATGAAGCCGGCGCAGGCTTGCCAGATGAAGGGAAATTCGACGGTGCATACTTCGCCTGATCGCTCCAACCGCCGGAACGCGCGACCGGCAGAGGCCCATTCTCGCGGAAGGCCGAAGCCGGCGGCAAGCGCCCGCGCGATGCTGCGCGTCATCGGGGGCCGGGCGGCTGCATTCGTGGCGTTCTGGCTCCTGGCCGCTGGCCCGGCGCCGGCCGCTGAAAACATCCCGCCGGCGCTGGCGCGGCTCATGGGCATGGGCCTGCAGGTGGAGGGCCGCTTCGAGGCGCCGGCCCAGATGACCGGCTACGTCCTGCGCGCGCGGGAGAGTCGGCGGTCCGACGTGGTCTATGTGTCGCAGGACGGCCGCTACCTGTTCATCGGCAACATCCTGGACACCGCCGGGCGGGATCTCACGCAGGCCCATGTCGAGGATCACGTGCTCGGCCCGGAGCTGCAAACGCTCTGGAACGAACTCGAATCGGCGCGCTGGGTCGCCGAGGGCGCCGCGAAACCGACGCGCATCGTCTACAGCTTCACCGACCCCAACTGCGGCTATTGCCACCTGCTCTGGCGTGTCACGCGCCACTATCACGAGGCCGGTCTGCAGGTGCGCCACCTGCTGGTGGACGTCATCAAGGCGTCCAGCACCGGCAAGGCCGCCACCATCCTGCAGGCCAAGGACCCGGCCCAGGCGCTGGCGGACAACGAGGCCCGGTTCCGCAGCGGCGGGGTCGCGGTGGCGGACAAGATTCAGGAGGACACGCGCAAGACGCTGACCCGCCACCGCCAGATGATGGATCGCCTCGGCGTCGCCGGCACCCCGGCCGTGCTCTATCGCGATGCGGACGGCAAGGTGCGCCTGCAGCGCGGCATGACCGATCTCGACACCCTGACCCAGGTCATCGGTCTGCCACCGCAGACCATCGACGACCCCGAACTGGCCCGCTTCAGAAGCGCGCCCGCGGGCTGATCCGGGGCCGGCATGATCACCTCCTTCGTCCGTCGGCGGGGCGTTGCAGCGACGGCGTGCCTGCTGCTGGCGGGCGTGGCCGTCGCATCGCCCGCCCGCGCCTGGCTGGGGGGGCCGGCACCGCCACAGCCGGAGCCGGTGACGCTGGCACCGCTGCATCCCACCGGCAGCCCGTATCAGTCCGTGGTGCTGGGCGGGGCGCTCGGGTTGCCCCGCGTGATGCCCGATGGCGTCGCCCTGCGTGGCCTGTCGGATCTCGCCTGGTCCGAGTCCGAAGGCCTGCTCTACGCGGTGTCCGATTTCGGCTGGCTGTTCCGGCTGCAACCGGTGTTCGAAAACGATCGGCTGACCAACGTGCGGCTGCTGGACAGCCATCCCCTGACCGACGCCGCCGGCCGGCCGCTCACGGGCCGCTGGCGCGACGCCGAAGGGCTCACGTTGGCGCCCGGACCGGATGGGGCACCGGCCCTGTTCGTGTCCTTCGAGCGCAGCCCACGCATCACCCGCATCGACCGCCAGGGCCGCTGGCAGGCCGATGTGCCGCTGCCTGCGCCGTTTGCCGACCCCCGGCGCTACGACACGCCCAACGCCGCGCTGGAGGCGCTCGCCTGGCATCCGCGCCGCGGCCTGCTCAGTGCGCCCGAGTTCCCGCCGCCCGGTTTCATGCCGGCCGGGCACACACCGCTGTTCGATTTGTCCGGGCGTCGGCATCCCTATCTGCTCCACAGCGGGCCGCGCTGCGCGCTGGTGGCGCTGAACGCCTGGGCGGGGGACGAATTCCTGTCGCTGGAGCGCTGCTATGACGGGGGCCGCCTCGAGATCGCGCTGCGCCGGTTCGACCTGCCCGAGACCGACGGTTTCACCATCCGTCCCGAGACGCTGGCCCTGTTCCGCCTGCAGGACGGCTGGCTGCTGGACAACTTCGAAGGCATGACCCGCATCGGTTCGCGTGGGCTGCTCCTGGTCAGCGACGACAACGGCTCGGCGCGGCAGCGCAGCTTGCTGGTGTATCTGCGGCGGCGCGACTGAGCGGCCGTGCGCCGTTGACACCCCCCCGCCTGCCCCGTAGGCTGGCCCCACCTGAAATCCCACAGGTGTCCGCGTGGCGCGAGTCGCGCGGGTGAAACGGGAAGTTGGTGCGGCCCATGAGGCCCATTCCAACGCTGCCCCCGCAACGGTGTTTGAGTGACGCGCGGTCCTTGCAGCCACTGTGCCCTGTGCACGGGAAGGCGGTCCGCGCCGGCCGACGCGCTTCGGCCACTCATCAGCCCGGAGACCGGCCTGTGCGGACAAGGTCCAGATGCGTGTTGCGGCGGGCGACACGGCCGGGCAATGGCCGCAAATCGACGATCTGCGGGCCCTGCTTCGGGGTTTTCCCGCCTGCGCGCTGGTTCACCAGACCAGTCACCCCTCAGGCAGGAACAAAAAACATGGATCATCCCTTGCGTCGCCGTCCTTCGCTGCTGGCCTGCATGCTGCTGCCCGTCGGTGCAGTCCAGGCCCAGGTCGACGAGACCGCCGAAACCGTCGTGGTGACGGCCACGCGCACCGCCCAGACCGTCGATGACAGCCTCGCGCCGGTCACCGTCATCACCCGCGAAGACATCGAGCGGCTGCGCCCGACGAGCCTGCCCGATCTGCTGGCCGGCCAACCCGGCGTCGACGTGTCCAGCAGCGGCGCCTTCGGCAAGCTCAGCGCCGTCAGCCTGCGCGGCACCAGCGCCGGCCAGACCCTGGTGCTGATCGACGGCATCCGCGTCGGCTCGGCCACCACCGGCACCGCGTCTCTCGAACTCATCCCGCCCGAGCAGATCGAGCGCATCGAGATCGTGCGCGGGCCGCGCGCCAGCCTCTACGGCGCCGACGCGCTGGGCGGCGTGATCCAGATCTTCACCCGGCCCGGCGCGAGCGGCGGCAGCGGCTGGGAGGCGAGCGCCAGCGGTGGCAGCTTCGGCACGTTCAGCGGCCGGGTCGCCGCCCGCGGCGCGCTTGGCGATACGCGCTATCACCTCACCGCTTCGGGCCTGAGCAGCGACGGCTATGACGTCCAGAAAGACGGCGTCGCGGGCAGTTTCGGGCCCACCCCGATCGAGCCCGACGACGACCGCTATCGCAACACGGCGCTGAACGTGGGGGCGACGCACCGCCTCGGCAACGGGGCCGAGCTGGGCGCTCAGGCGCTGCGCGCGCAGGGTCGCACCGACTACGACGGCTTCCCCAACCGGACCGATTTCGTCCAGCAGGTGCTGAGCGCTCATCTGGGTGGCGAACTGGCCGCGGGCTGGTACAGCCGCCTCACCGTCGGCGAGAGTCGCGATGAATCCGACAGCCTGATCGACGGCGCCGACCTGTCCACCTTCGACACCCGGCGCAGCAGCGCCAGCTGGCAAAACGACCTCAGCCTGCCGGGCGCGCAATTGCTCACCGTCGGGCTGGACGGCTGGCGCGACCGCGTCGACGGCACCACCGCCTTCACCGAGGACAGCCGCGACAACTGGGCGGTCTTCGCCCAGGACCAGTTCGCGCTGGGCCGGCACCAGTTCATCGTCGGGCTGCGCCGCGACGACGACGAATCCTTCGGCGCCCAGACCACCGGCAACGCCACCTGGGGCATGGCGCTGCGCGACGACCTGCGCCTGACCGCGAGCTATGGCACGGCCTTCAAGGCGCCGACCTTCAACGACCTGTATTACCCCAACGACGGCTTCTATGGCGGCAATCCCGATCTGGACCCCGAGACCGCGCGCAACGTCGAGCTTGGCCTGCGCTACGATCTGGCGGCGCTCGGCTTCAACATGAATGTGTTCCGCAACGACATCGACGATCTGATCATCTTCGACGCCGCGCAAGCCACGGTCGACAACATCGACCGCGCACGCATCGACGGCGCGGAAGGCGGCGTCACCTGGCGCACCGAGGACTGGCGTGCCCATGCCGCGCTGACCGTGCTCGATACCGAAAACCGCACCACCGGCGGCGAGTTGCCGCGCCGCGCCGAAACCAGCGCCCGCGTGGAAGTCGACCGATCGTTCGGCGCCTATCGCGTGGGCACCACCCTGCTCACTCAGGACGGCCGTTTCGACGATGCGGCGAACACGGTTCCGCTCGCCGGCTACGGCCGCGTCGATGTCCGGGCCGAATGGCTGTTCGCGCCGCAGTGGGCGGTGCAGGCCCGCATCGAGAACGTGCTCGACCGGGACTATGAAACCGCGGCCACCTACGCCCAGCCGGGCCGCGCCGGCTACCTCACGCTCAGCTACCGGACGCCGTGACGCGCCGGCGCATCACGCACCACCCGCCCGCCGACACGAGCGCTCTCGCCGTGGCGGTGGCCGGGCATCTGCTCCTGATCGGGCTATTGATCGTGGCGCTGCCGGCGCCACGCCCACCCGCCGTCCATTCCGATCGCGTTCTGCAACTGATGCCACTGCCGGCGGCGCCGGCAGTGCCCGAACCGGCCGCGGTGCGCACACCAGCCCCATCCGCGGCGATCGACAGGACGGCAGCGCCATGGGCGGCGGCGCCTGCCGTGGCCGACACGGCCGCAGCGCCGAACGCTGCGGCGCCCGCTCCGCGTCCGGTTTCCCGCCGGCCCAGTGGGGCAGTGCGCACAGCCGAGCCGCTTGAGCATTCTCTCGCGGTGGATGAAACGGTCGCGGCGGCGCCGTTGGCAGTCGTCCCGGCCCCGCCCGCAACCCCGGCGCCGTCCGGGAATGAAGCCGAGGCCGGGGCACCGGCCGGCGCTGCGAGCGGGGAACGAGCGGCGGCCGAGCAGCGGCTGCGCGAGGACATCCAGCGGCGCGTCCGCCATGACTTTGCCCGCCATTTCCGTTATCCGGCGCTGGCCCGGCGCCATGGCTGGGAAGGCGCGGTGCGCCTGCGCTACGATGTCACGCCACAAGGCCGGGTGATCAACGTCCGCCTTCTGGCCACCTCGGGCCATCCGGTTCTCGACCGCGATGCCGAGGCAACCCTGAGCGGCCTCGCGCCGCTCGCGACGGCCGCATGGACCGAGCCGGTCGAGGCGCTGGAGCTGGCCGTTCACTACCGACTGACGGAGGGATGAGGTGGGACACCGCCTGTCGAAGATCTACACCCGCACCGGGGACGCCGGCACCACGGGCCTCGGCGACGGCAGCCGCGTGCCGAAGGACCATGCGCGCGTCGAGGCCTTCGGGACGGTCGATGAACTCAACGCCCTGATCGGCCTGCTGCGCACCGCCGGCCTGCCCGCCGACTGGGACGCGCGGCTCGACGAAATCCAGCACGCGCTGTTCGACGTCGGCGGCGAGCTGTGCATACCGGGACGCGTGAGCCTCCGCGCCGCGCAGGTGACCGCGCTCGAAAACTGGCTGGATACACTGAACGCGGATCTGGCGCCGCTGAAGGAATTCATCCTCCCCGGCGGCAGCGCCGGCGCCGGCTGGGCGCATCTGACCCGCACCGTCTGCCGGCGCGCGGAGCGGCGCGTGTACACGCTGTCCCGCGCCGAGCCGGTCAACCCCGAGACGCTGCGCTATCTCAACCGGCTGTCGGATCTGCTGTTCGTGCTCGCGCGCGCGGCGAACCGGCAGGCCGGGCTGGACGACGTGCTCTGGCGACCCGAGCGACACGCCGCGCCGGAGACCGGCGCATGAGCCATTGGCACGACTTCGCCGCCGCCGGCGAATTGCCGGAAGGCGGTTACCTGCGCCGCGACGTGGACGGCATCATGATCGCGGTGTTCCGGGTGGACGGTGCGCTGCACGCGATCGAGGACGTCTGCACCCACGACGGCGGCCGCCTCACCGGCGGGCCGCGCGAGGGCTGCCGGCTGGTCTGCCCGCGTCACGGCGCCGCCTTCGACCTGCGCACCGGCGCCGTCCTCGCCCCGCCTGCCTACGGGCCGCTCACCACCTTTGCGGTGCGCGAGGCGGACCACCGCATCGAGGTCGCGATCCCGGCGGATTTCTAGCGCCGTCGCGGTTTGCAAAGGATGAGAACACGATGGCCAGGAACGACACCGCCAAAAACGGCAACGGCGCCGCCCTCGGCTTCGAGGCCGAGCTGTTCAAGGCCGCCGACAAGCTGCGCGGCAACATGGAGCCCAGCGACTACAAGCACGTCGCCCTGGGGCTGATCTTCCTCAAGTACATCTCCGACGCCTTCGAGGCCCGCCACGCCGAGCTTTTGCGTGAGGACCCGAAAACCGCCGAGGACCGCGACGAATACCTCGCCGACAACATTTTCTGGGTGCCGAAGGACGCGCGCTGGTCGCACCTCAAGGCCAACGCCAGGCGCCCCGAGATCGGCACCCTGATCGACGACGCCATGCGCGCTATCGAGAAGGACAACGAATCCCTCCGCGGCGTGCTGCCCAAGGACTACGCCCGCCCGGCGCTGAACAAGGTGATGCTGGGGGAGCTGATCGACCTCGTCTCCGGTATTGCCCTTGGCGGGGGCGGGTTTGAAACCCGCCCTTTCGACATCCTCGGCCGCGTCTACGAATACTTCCTCGGCCAGTTCGCCGGTGCCGAAGGCAAGCGCGGCGGCGAGTTCTACACCCCGCGCTCGGTGGTGCGCGTGCTGGTCGAGATGCTCGAACCCTACCAGGGCCGTGTCTACGACCCCTGCTGCGGCTCCGGCGGCATGTTCGTGCAGAGCGAGAAGTTCGTGCTCGAACACGGCGGGCGCCTCGGCGACATCGCCATCTACGGCCAGGAGAGCAACTACACCACCTGGCGGCTGGCCAGGATGAACCTCGCCGTGCGCGGCATCGACGCCGACATCCGCTGGAACAACGAGGGCAGCTTCCACAAGGACGAACTGCGCGACCTGCGCTTCGACCATATCCTCGCCAACCCGCCGTTCAACATCTCCGACTGGGGCGGCGAGCGCCTGCGCGACGACCCGCGCTGGCAGTTCGGCGCCCCGCCGCCGGGCAACGCCAACTACGCCTGGCTGCAACACATCCACTGGCACCTGGCGCCGTTCGGCACCGCCGGCGTGGTGCTCGCCAACGGCTCCATGAGCTCCAACCAGAGTGGCGAGGGCGACATCCGCCGCGCCATGATCGAGGCCGACGCCGTGGACTGCATGGTCGCCCTGCCCGGCCAGCTCTTCTACTCCACCCAGATCCCCGCCTGCCTGTGGTTCCTGGCCCGCGACAAATCCGGCAGGGGCGCCATTCATGGCGCCCACCTGCGCGACCGCCGCGGCGAAGTGCTGTTCATCGACGCCCGCAACCTGGGCACGCTGGTCGACCGCACCCGGCGCGAACTCAGCGACGCCGACATCCAGAAGATCGCCGACACCTACCACGCCTGGCGCGGCACCGCAGGGGCGCCATTCATGGCGCCCAATGACGCACCCATCGACTCCGGGCGCGATGAATCCGGGCGCGATGAATCGCGCCCCTACGAAGACATCCCCGGCTTCTGCAAATCCGCCACCCTGGACGAAATCCGCAAGCACGGCCACGTGCTCACCCCTGGTCGCTATGTCGGTGCGCAGGCCGCCGCAGACGACGGCGAGGCCTTCACCGACACGATGCAGCGCCTCAGCGCCCAGTGGCGCGAGCAGCAGCAGGAGGCGGCGCGGCTGGATGCGGCGATCGCGGCCAACCTGCGGACGCTGGGGCTTTGAAACCGCCGCTGTTTACGAATAGCGCGCTCAGTGTTAATAAAGAGTCGCGCTATTCACACTTCCCAGCACAACCCAAGGGCGCCCCATGCAGCGCGGGCTGACCGGCGAATACCGGTCGACGACAGCAGCCAATGAAACGGTACGGGCCTTCGTGCCGCACCCGCTGCCGCCCGTGCCGCCCATCGCCATCACCCCCGAGCGCCAGCGCCTGCTGGAGCGGGCTCTGCTCGCTTGCGGCCGGCTCGATGCAGTCACCGCCCTGCTGCCCGACGCCGATCTGTTTCTGTATTCCTACGTGCGGCGCGAAGCGGTGCTGTCCAGCCAGATCGAAGGCACCCAGTCCTCGCTCAGCGACCTGCTGCTGTTCGAGCTTGACGAAGCGCCGGGGGCGCCGTTCGACGACGTGGTCGAAGTCTCCAACTACGTCGCCGCGCTGGAGCATGGCCTGCAAAGGCTGCGCGACGGATTCCCGCTCAGCAACCGCCTGCTGCGCGAACTTCACGGCAAGCTGCTCGCGCGCGGGCGCGGCGCCGACAAACAGCCGGGCGAGTTTCGCCGCAGCCAGAACTGGATCGGCGGCACCCGCCCCGGCAATGCGCAGTATGTGCCACCCCCGCCGCTGGAGGTCGAGCACTGCATGGCCGCGCTGGAGCGCTTCCTGCACGCCCCGGATGCGCCCGGCAGCCTGCTGAAAGCCGCGCTCGCGCACGTGCAATTCGAGACCATCCATCCCTTTCTGGATGGCAACGGCCGCGTCGGGCGGCTGCTCATCGCCCTCGTCCTGCATCACGACGGCGTGCTGCGCCAGCCCCTGCTGTACCTGTCGCTCTACTTCAAGCAGCACCGCGCCGAGTACTACCGCCTGCTCGACGCCGTGCGTGGCGGCGGCGACTGGGAGGCCTGGCTCGACTTTGTCCTGGAAGGCATCGAACAGACCGCCGCCGGCGCGGTAGACACCGCCCACCGCCTGCTCGCCCTGTTTCAGACCGACGCCGGGCGCGTGCAGACACTGGGCCGCGCCGCCCCCAACGCCCTGCGCGTGTTCGATGCCCTGCGCCGCCGTCCCGTCGCGCGCATCGACACCCTGGCCCGCGAGATCGGCATCGCCTACCCGACCGCCGCCCGCGCCATCGGCGCCCTGCAACAGCTGGCCATCGTGCGCGAAATCACCGGCCGCAAACGCGAGCGCGTGTTCGCCTACGACGCCTACCTGGCAATTCTCAACGAAGGGACGGAGCGGCCATGAGCGCCAGACCGGCAGGCGCGTGGCACGAGCAGCAGCAGGAAGCGGCGCGGCTGGATGCGGCGATCGAGGCCAACCTGCGGGAGCTTGGGTATGGCGGGTGATTGGGCAGTCGCCTCGCTCGCCGAGCTGACCAGCACGCCACCAACCTACGGCGTCGTGCAGCCGGGACAAGACACGGCAATTGGCTCTCCGATGTTGCGCGTTAACAATTTCCAAGAGCACTCTCTCGACCTCTCTGAAGTCATGCGAATTGCACCGGAAGTTGAGGCCAAGTACAGGCGTACGCGTATCCAGGCCGGTGATGTTCTTCTCACGATTGTCGGCTCGGTTGGCCAAGTAGCCGTAGTACCCGACGAACTCAGTGGCTGGAACATTGCGAGAGCCATCGCCATGATCCGCCCGAACAAGCCGGACCTATCGCGCTGGATATCCCTCGTGCTTCGTTCGCCACAGGCTCAGTACCAGCTTGGCGTTACCGCAAACACGACGGTGCAAACCACCATCAACCTAATAGACCTGCGAGAGCTTCGCATCCCAATGCCGGATGACGATGAGCGCAAAGCCATCGCCCATATCCTCGGCACGCTGGACGACAAGATCGAACTCAACCGCCGCCGCAACCAGACCCTGGAGGCCATGGCCCGCGCCCTGTTCAAGGACTGGTTCATCGACTTCGGCCCCGTCCGCGCCAAAATGAATCTGCCCTCTTCCCCCGGGAGAGGGGCCGGGGGTGAGGGCGGCTTGCAAAGCAAGCCCTACCTCCCCGCCGACCTCTGGCAGCTCTTCCCCGACCGGCTCGATGATGAGGGGAAGCCGGAGGGGTGGGAGAAGAAGCGTATTTCCGAGTATCTGAGTCTTGCTTACGGAAAATCTTTGCCGGCAGGAAATCGCCATCAAGGGGGTGTTCCAGTATACGGTTCCGGCGGAATCACTGGATTTCACAGCGAAGCTCTGGTCAACGGACCTGTGGCCATTGTCGGACGCAAGGGCACTGTTGGAAGTCTGTACTGGGAAGATCGCCCATGCTTCCCCATCGACACAGTGTTCTATGTCCAGCCTACGGCCCCGTTACCTTTCTGCTATTACCTGCTCGAAAGCTTGCCACTTCGGGACATGAACACTGACGCCGCAGTGCCCGGATTGAATCGTGAGAATGTCTATCGACTGGAAGTCGCCGCACCACCGGCCGAACTTATCGCGGCTTTCGCCGAGTCTGCCTCGCTCCTTCGCCATAGCATCGCGGCAATTTCCAGAGACAGTGAAACCCTTGCCCAACTCCGCGACACTCTGCTGCCAAAACTGATCTCCGGCGAACTCCGCATCGCCGATGCCGTACGATTTCTGGAGACACGCCCATGACGCTCACCACCGCCAAGCCACGCGATCCGGCACGCATCACTCATCTAAAGGTGCAGAACTTCCGCGCCCTGCGCGATGTGGAATTCAAGGACCTGACGCCCTTCACGGTTCTGCTAGGTCCTAACGGCAGCGGGAAGTCGACGGTCTTCGATGCCTTCGCATTTCTGGCCGATTGTTTCCAGCTGGGCCTGCGTCGTGCCTGGGACAAGCGGAATCGGGCGAAGGAGCTCAAGACCCGTGGCAGTGATGGCCCAGTCGTTATCGAAATCAAGTATCGCGAGCCGGGGTATCCACTGATCACGTATCACTTGGCGGTCGATGAGGTCACCGGTGCACCGGTTGTTATCGAGGAGTGGCTGCAATGGAAGCGCGGCAGCCACGGCAAGCCGTTCCGTTTTCTCGACTACAAGTCCGGCATCGGTCGCGCAGTGAGCGGTGAACTACCGGACGAGCAGGACACTCGCCTCGAGATCCCCCTGAAGTCGGCAGACTTGCTTGCGGTGAACGCGCTTGGTCAATTTGCCGAACACCCGCGGGTGGCTGCGCTCCGCGAGTTCATCACTGGCTGGCATGTGTCTTATCTCTCGGCCGACAGTGCCCGTGGCCAGCCGGAGGCCGGACCCCAGGAACGGCTGAGTCGCAGCGGGGATAACCTGGCCAACGTCATCCAGCATTTGAGCGAACGTCATCCAGATCTTCTGGAGCGGATTTTCCGTGTGCTGGGACAGCGCGTGCCCCACATCGAGAAGGTGCTCGCCGAACCAATGGCCGATGGCCGACTGTTGCTGCAGATCAAGGACGCGCCTTTCTCCCATCCGATTTTGGCGAAGTTCGCGTCCGACGGCACGCTGAAGATGCTTTCTTACCTCGTCATGCTGTACGACCCGGCACCCCCGCCCTTCATCGGCATCGAGGAGCCCGAGAACTTCCTGCATCCACGATTGCTGACGGAGCTCGCAGAGGAGTGTCGAATCGCCGCCGCGCGGACCCAGCTTCTGGCGACGACGCACTCGCCGTTCTTTCTCAACGCCTTGCGTCCCGAAGAGGTGCGCGTTCTTTGGCGTGACGAACACGGGTATACGCGCGCGCAGAGGGCGTCCGACCTCGCCGGAGTATCCGAGTTCATGCAACACGGCGGATTGCTGGGAGACCTGTGGATGGAAGGCCAACTCGGCGTCGGCGACCCGCTCGTTCGTCACGGACTGCCCAGTCGCCCACTCGCCACAGGCCGCTGAGCATGGTCGCACAGCATCTGGTGCTACTCGTGGAGGAGCCCTCGATGGAGGCCTTCTTGCACGGATTACTGCCGCGTTTGCTGCCTCAGGGATGCGACTTCGAGATTCACGCCTTTCAGGGAAAGGCGGACCTATTGCGAAAGCTGGAGGATCGCCTGTGCGGCTATGCTCACTGGTTGCCTCCTGACTGGCGCATCATCGTTGTCGTCGACCGTGACGATGATGACTGCCAAGCACTCAAGTCGCGGCTGGACGCCGTCGCCGAGGCATCCGGGTTGTGCATTGATCGGTCACGGCTCGACTGGCAACTCATCAATCGCATCGCCATCGAGGAACTGGAGGCTTGGTACTTCGGCGATTGGGACGCCGTGCGGAACGGATACCCACGCGTGCCGGCCTCAGTTCCCCAGCGGCAAGGGTTCCGCGATCCGGACGCGATTGCCGGGGGTACCTGGGAAAGCTTCGAGCGCGTGCTGATGCGACATGGCTATTACAAGGCGGGTCTGGCGAAGGTTGAAGCAGCTCGAAAGATCGGGCGGAGCATCGATCCCTTGCGAAGCCGGTCGAAAAGCTTCGCCGTGTTCTGTGCTGCGGTAAGTGCAGCCACCACGTGATGGCTTGCACGACCCGCCTCCCCATCACCCCCGAGCTGCTGACCGGGGCGCGCGAGCGCGCCGGGATGAACAGGCTCGCGCCAGCGGGAATGATTGAAGAACGTGCATGCGAGTTCCAGGAAGGGAACCCATGAATAAAATCGTGATCTTCGAGTCTGGCGATCAGCCGGTGCAGGTGCGGCTGGAGGGCGAAACCGTATGGCTGACCCAGGCGCAGATGGCCGAATTGTTCGGCACATCCGCCGACAACATCAGCCTGCACCTGAAAAACATTTATGCGGCCAAAGAGTTGCAGGAGCCGGCAACTACCGAGGATTTCTCGGTAGTTCGCCAGGAAGGGGCACGCCAGGTCAATCGACAGATCAAACACTACAACCTCGACGCCATCATCTCGGTCGGCTACCGCGTCAACTCCACCCGCGCCACCCGGTTCCGCCAGTGGGCCACCGGCGTGCTGCGTCAGCATCTGGTCGACGGCTACACGCTGAACCAGCAACGCCTGCGGGAGCGCGGCATCGAGTTCGAACAGGCGCTGGACCTGCTCTCGTGCACGCTGGCCAACCAGCAACTGGTGAGCGCCGAAGGCGAGGCGGTGCTGCGGGTCATCGCCGATTACGCGCGTAGCTGGAGCCTGTTGCAGGCCTACGACGAGCAGAGCCTGACCGGGCAGACCGCCACGCAGGGCGATATGCGCGCGCTGCATCTGGACGCCGTGCTGGCGGCCATTGCCCAGCTCAAGGCCGAGCTGATCGCCAAGGGTGAGGCGACGGCGCTGTTCGGGCAGTTGCGCGGCGATGGCTTGGCATCGGCCATCGCCACCATCGAGCAGGGCTTCGGCGACGCGCTGTTCTATCCCAACGTCGCCAGCCGGGCGGCGCACCTGCTGTATTTCGTCATCAAGAACCATCCGCTGGCCGACGGCAATAAGCGCACCGGTTCGTTCCTGTTCCTGTGGTATCTGCGCCTGAACCAGCATCTGCTGGCGCGGCCGGTGGAGCGCCTGATCAACGACAACACGCTGGTGGCGCTGGCGCTGCTGGTGGCGGAGAGCAAGCCGGATCAGAAAGAACTGATGGTGCGGCTGGTGGAGCATTTCATCCTGCTGCGCGCGGACGGCCACCGGGAGCCGGACTGATGTCCCGCTACCAGCCACCCTGCACGCTCACGCCGGCGATCGTCACCCAGGTGGCACGCATCGCGGAGGCCGTCGGGCGGTTGACGGCGCGGCTGGAGGCCGGTGAGGGCCTGCGTCTGCGGCGCGTCAATCGCATCCGCACCATTCACGGCTCTTTGGCCATCGAGGGCAATACCCTGAGCGAGGCGCAGATCACCGCCATTCTCGATGGCCGGCGGGTGATCGCGCCGCCACGGGAGATTCAGGAAGTGCGCAACGCCCTGCTGGCCTACGACGGCCTGACCCAATGGCGCGCGGAGGAGCCGCAGGACCTGCTTGCGGCACACGGTACCCTGATGCGGGGCCTGATCGACGATGCCGGGATGTGGCGGCACGGGGGTGTCGGAGTGATGGCGGGCACGCAGGTCATCCACATGGCCCCGCCGGCGAATCGTGTGCCGCTGCTGATGGAACAGCTGCTGCGCTGGCTGGCCACGACCGATGCCCATCCGCTGATCGCAAGCTCGGTGTTTCACTACGAGTTCGAGTTCATCCACCCGTTCAGTGATGGCAATGGCCGCATGGGGCGGCTGTGGCAGACGCTGATCCTGTCGCGCTGGAACCCGCTGTTCGCCGACATCCCGGTCGAGAGCCTGGTGCATGCACACCAGACGGCGTATTACGCGGCGCTGCAAGCGACCACCGATCGGGCCGATGACGCGCCGTTTGTGGAGTTCATGCTGGACAGAATCCTGGAGGCCATCGCTCTGTCAGCCCCCCAAGTTGCCCCCCGAATCACCCCCCAAGTGGGACGCCTGCTGTCGGTCTTGCAGGGCGAGATGAGCCGGGAGGCCCTGCAGCAAGCCCTGGGCTTGCACGATCGCAAATCCTTTCGCGAGCGCTACCTCAAACCGGCGCTGGCTGCAGGTCTGATTGCAATGAGCGTCCCCGACAAGCCCAACAGCCGCGTGCAGCGTTATCGGTTGACGGACACGGGACGTGCCGTGCTTGCTGAACAACAGGGAAGCTGACGATGGCCTTTCTCTCCGAAGCCCAACTGGAAGCCGCGCTGCTGGAACAGCTGGCCGGGCTGGGCTTCGCCTGCACCTCGGACGACATCATCGGCCCCGATGGCCGGCACCCGGAGCGGGAGGCGCATGACGAGGTGGTGCTGAAGGCGCGGCTCGCGGCGGCGGTGGCGCGCCTGAACCCGGCGCTGCCGCCCGCGGCGCAGGCCGATGCCATCCGCCGCCTGACGCAATCGGAACTGCCCAATCTGCTGGAGGAGAACCGCCGCATCCACCGGCTGCTGACCGAGGGCGCGGATGTGGAGTACTACGCCCCGGCGGATGGGCCGCACGGCGCGCCGGCGGCGGGCCAGCTCGTGGCGGGGAAGGTGCGGCTGATCGACTTCGACAGCCCGGCCAACAACGACTGGCTGGCGGTGCAGCAGTTCACGGTGGTGGCCGGCCAAATCAGGCGTCGCCCGGACGTGGTGCTGTTCGTCAACGGTCTGCCGCTCGCAGTGGTGGAACTCAAGGCACCGGGTGGCGAGAACGCGACGCTGGCCGGCGCCTTCAACCAGTTGCAGACCTACAAGCAGCAGATCCCGGCGCTGTTTCGCAGCAATGCGCTGCTGGTGACCTCCGATGGCCTGTCGGCGCGGGTCGGCTCGCTGTCGGCGGACTTGGAGCGCTTCATGCCCTGGCGCACCACTGACGGCACCGCGATCTCCGCCAAGGGCATGCCGGAGCTGGCCACGCTGGTCGAAGGCGTGTTCGCGCAGCGGCGCTTCCTCGACCTGCTGCGCCACTTCACGGTGTTCGGGGAGCGCGGTGGTGAGGGGCTGGTCAAGATCATCGCCGGCTACCACCAGTTCCACGCGGTGCAGAAGGCGGTGGCCTCCACGCTGCGCGCCAGCCGCGTCAACTGGCAGGCCGAGGACCCGGCCGTCTACGGCCTGCCCAGCGTCAAGGACCAGCCGCCGGGCGACCGCAAGGCCGGGGTGATCTGGCACACGCAGGGCTCCGGCAAGAGCCTGCTGATGGCCTTCTACGCGGGCCTGCTGGTGTTCGACCCGCGCATGGCCAACCCCACGCTGGTGGTGCTCACCGACCGCAACGATCTGGACGACCAGCTGTTCGCCACCTTCGCCATGTGCCGGGATCTGCTGCGCCAGACGCCGGTGCAGGCGCAGGACCGCGGGCATCTGCGCTCCCTGCTGGGTCGCGCCTCGGGCGGGGTGATCTTCACGACGATTCAGAAGTTTGCGCCCGATGCCCTCACCCCCGGCCCATCTCCCGGGGGGAGAGGGGAGCAAGGCGTGCTGACCGACCGCGCCAACGTGGTGGTGATCGCCGACGAGGCGCACCGCAGCCAGTACGGCTTCAGGGCCAAGGTGGCCGGCAGCACCGGCGAGATCGGCTACGGCTTTGCCAAGTATCTGCGCGATGCACTGCCCAACGCCTCGTTCATCGGCTTCACCGGTACCCCGATCGAGGCCGCCGACGTCAACACGCCGGCGGTGTTCGGCCACTACATCGACATCTACGACATCAGCCGCGCGGTGGAGGACGGCGCCACGGTGCCGATCTACTACGAATCGCGGCTGGCGCGCATCGAACTCGACGAGGACGAGAAGCCGCACATCGACGCCGAGATCGAGGCGCTGCTGGAGGACGAGATTGAGGCCACCGCCGAGCGCACCAAGCAGAAATGGTCCACGGTGGAAGCCTTGGTGGGCAGCGACAAGCGCCTGGCGCGGGTGGCGGCCGACCTGGTGCAGCACTTCGAGGACCGGGTCGCGGCGCTTGATGGCAAGGCGATGGTGGTGTGCATGAGCCGGCGCATCTGCGTGGCACTGTTCGATGCGATCGTCGCGCTGCGCCCGCAGTGGCACAGCGGCGACGACAACGCCGGCAGCATCAAGATCGTGATGACAGGCAGCGCCTCGGACCCGCCCGAGTGGCAGCAGCACATCGGCGGCTCGTCCGGGCAAAAGGCCCGCCGCGACCTGCTGGCCAGGCGTGCCCGCGACCCCGAAGACCCGCTCAGGCTGGTGCTCGTGCGCGACATGTGGCTGACCGGCTTCGACGCGCCCAGCCTGCATACCCTGTACATCGACAAGCCGATGCGCGGCCACGGCCTGATGCAGGCCATCGCCCGCGTCAACCGCGTGTTCCGCGACAAGCCGGCCGGATTGATCGTCGATTACATCGGCATCGCCCAGAACCTGAAATCAGCGCTCGCGCAGTACTCCAGGCCCGATCAGGACAAGACCGGCATCGACGAAGCCGAGGCCGTGGCGGTGCTGCTGGAAAAGTACGAGATCGTGCGCGACATGTTCCACGGCTTCGATTACCGCACCGGGCTCACCGGCACGCCGACCGAGCGGCTGGCGATGATGGCCGGCGCCATCGAATGGATACTCGACCGGCAGCAGCACTGGGCGGCGGCGGAACAGACGCCGGATGCGAAAAAGCAGGCGCAGCGGCGCTTTGCCGATGGCGTGCTGGCGCTGTCGAAGGCGTTTGCGCTGGCGGCGAGCTCGGACGAGGCGCGCGGCATCCGCGAGGAGGTCGGCTTCTTCCAGGCCATCCGCGCCGCGCTGGTCAAGACCGCTACGGCAGCGGGCACGACGCGCCAGGATCGCGAACTGGCAATCCGGCAGATCGTCAGCCGCGCCGTGGTCTCCACCGAGATCGTCGACATCCTGGCCGCGGCCGGCATCCAGACGCCGGACATCTCCATCCTGTCCGACGAGTTCCTGCGCGAAGTGCAGCAGATGGACAAGAAGAACCTGGGGCTGGAAGCGCTGCGCAAGCTGCTCAACGACAGCATCCGCTCGCGCACCCGCACCAACGTGGTCGAGACCCGCGCCTTCACCGAACGGCTGGAAGACGCCATCGCGCGCTACCACGCCAACGCCATCACCACCGCCGAGGTGCTGCAGGAACTGATCGAACTCGCCCGCGACATCCGCGCCGCGCGCCATCGCGGCGAGGAACAGGGCCTGTCCGACGAGGAGATTGCCTTCTACGACGCGCTGGCGGAGAACGAATCCGCGCTGCAGGTGATGGGCGACGCCGGGCTGCGCGTGATCGCCCACGAGCTGCTGGTGTCCCTGCGCGAGAACGTCGCCGTCGACTGGGCGCACCGCGAATCGGCCCGCGCCCGGCTGCGCGTGCTGGTCAAGCGCATCCTGCGCAAGTACGGCTACCCGCCGGATCTGCAGGACGCCGCCGTGCAGACGGTGCTGCAACAAGCGGAGGCGCTGTCGGCGGGGTGGGCGGTGTCGCATCGCGGAGCCATCTGATCGGCGCCGGCAAGCCGCATCGGTTCACTGAACCCAAGAAATGGGAAAGCCGAGAGCCCTGACCCACATCGAAAACCCCGGATGCCGCTTGCCGACGACCCGTGATAAGGAAGCTGGTGGCGCGGGCGCGAAAATGCGCCAGCCGCCGCAAGGCCGGACACCGCATTGCCGGGCCAACCCGCGCCGGCCCTTCGCAGACACGAAAAAAGGCCCGGAGGTTATCCGAGCCTTTCGATTTGGTGGAGCGGAGGAGGATCGAACTCCCGACCTTCGCATTGCGAACGCGACGCTCTCCCAGCTGAGCTACCGCCCCAAATGAACGGCCTAATATAGCGGATTCGACGCCGTTGCGATAGCACCGCGCGACGTTTTCACGGCGCGCCGCCATAGCCCGTGAGCTCGACGTAACCCTGCCCGCCGATGGGGCGGCCGTTCTGCTCGCCGCGGGCGGTGACGGCGCCTTCCCAGTAACGCACCGCGAGGTTCAGCTCCTGGTCGGCCAGGATCGGTCGCAGTTCGAGGCGAAGCTTGCGTTCCGGCAGCGACAGCTCCCAGCCGGCGGGGTAGCGGATGCCGGTGTGCGGGCTGCGCCAGCGATCCGTTTCGCGCATCGTGACAGCCGTGGCGGCGAGCGGCCGGCTCGTTCCGTCCGGATCGACCCAGACGCCGTAATCGAAGGGATGCGGCGCGCCATCGCGGCGCCGGATGCGGCAGAACATGAGCTCGCTGCCGTCGTCGAGCTGCAAGCCGAACCAGTCCCAGCCGCTGCGTTCCGGCCCCAGGGCGGAGGTGCCCCATTCCCGGTCGAGCCAGGATTCGCCCTCGACTGTGAAGCGCTCGCCGTTCAGCGTGAGCGTCCCGCGCGTGGCGAGCCGGGTCAGGCTGTAGTAATAGGAGGCATCGCCGGGCTCCGGCCCCTTGCGGCTGAGGCCGGCCTCGCCCTGCAGGACGGGCGGCTTGCCCGTGTCCAGCTCGAGCGCGAGTGCGATCGGTCCCTCTGCGGCGCGCAGCAGCAGGGGCGGGGTCGCAAGGGCCGGGTCGGCGCCGGGTCGCGCGGCCAGCGTCCAGTCGTCCAGCCAGATGCGCAGCGGGGCGGCGCTGGCGCCGGCCATGTCCAGGGCCGCGCGGTTGAAGCGCTCGAAGGCGTGAAAGCGCCGGCCCTCCGGATCGGTGAGCGCCAGATGGGCCATGTAGATCTGCCGCGTGGCCCAGGCCGATTGGCGCGCCGGCATCTCCGGGGCGAGCGCCACGCGAAAGAAGGTCAGCTCATAGCCGAAGCGCCGGCCTTGCGCGGTGCGCAGGTGGCCGGTGACGTACCACCATTCGCTGGCGGTGTCCGGATGCGGTCCGTGATCCGCGGGAAAGCGGAAGGCGCGCGGCGCCTCGGCCCGCTCGAAGCCGGCGGCGGCCTGCACGAAGGCGCGGTTGAGGTCGATTTGCCCGCCCGGCGCGGCCGGCGGCGCGGGGCGATGCCACAGCGCGACGAGGATGAGTCCCAGCAGGAGCAGCGCCAGACCGGCACGCGCGCGGCGCATCTCAATCCTCCCGCAAGGCCAGCGCGGGCGGCGTGCGGCCCATGCGCCAGGCCGGGTAGGCGCCGGCGATGAGCGCCGCCAGGACGGCCAGCACCAGCGCCTGCAGCAGCAGACCGGGCGCAATTTTGAATGCGATGGTCCAGCCGAAGGCGCGCTGGTTGACGGCGCCGGTGAGCACCGCCGCCAGCGCCAGGCCGACGGGGACGGCGAGCAGGCCGGCCACCGCGCCCATCAGCGCCGTCTGCAGCGTGACCCAGCGCCGCACCTGCCCGGGCGTCATCCCCAGCGCGCGCAGCACGGCGCATTCGCGCGTGCGTTCCAGTTGCAGGGCCATCACCGCGCTGGTGACGCCGACCAGGCTCACGATCAGGGTGAGCAGACGCAGCACGCCGGTCACGGCGAAGGTGCGATCGAAGATCTGGAGCGAAAAGGCGAGGATGCCGGCGGTACGCATCACCGAGAGCGGCATGTCGGGCGTGGCCAGCGCCTGGATCTGCGCCACCAGCGCCGCTTCATCCGCGCCGGGGGCGAGATAGAGCCCGATGCCGGTGACCCCGGGCCGCTGCCAATGCCGCTGGAACACGCCCTCGTCCATCAGCAGATGGCCCTGATCGGAGCCGAAGTCCTGATAGATCCCGACCACCTCGAAGGCGCGCCAGCCGCGATCCGTGGCCAGTTGCAGCCGGTCGCCCACCTCGAGGTGGCGGTGCCAGGCCAAGGGTTCGCTGGCGAGGACGGCGGGGACCTCGCGCGCGCCGTCGGCGAGCGCTGCAAACGCACGCGCCGGATCGCCCGCGAGCAACTGGAGCGCGCCGCGCAGCGACGGCCGGAAGGTTGCGGCCGAGACGCCCACGGGACCGTCCGGCGTGTCGATGGGGGCGGCGCGGATGCCGACGACCTCGGCCATGCCCGGCAGGGCCGCGAGCGTCGGGAGCAGGCTGTCGGGCAGGCGTGCGCCGCGCGGGGCGCCGCCGCCGGGCGAGACGTAGATTTGCGCGCTGAGGGTGCGTTCCAGCCAGGTGCTCACGCTGTCGCGGAAGCTGTGGATCATGGTGCCCACCCCGACGGCGGTGGACAAGGCCACCGTCAGCGCGGCGATGGCCAGCCCCGTGCGGCTCAGGGAGCGCACCACGCCGCGCGCCGCCATGCGCGGCAACAGCGCCCGTCCCGCGGGCAGCACGCGCGTCAGCAATCCCATCAGGCCCACGGTGAGGGCCGGGACGACGAGGCTTGCGGCCAGCACCAGCGCCACCAGGCCCGCATAGACCGGCAGCAGCGAGCGGCTCGGCCACACCAGCAGCGCCGGCAGGACGAGCACGGCCAGCAGCAGCCCGACGGCGGCGAGGCGCGGCACCAGACGGCGCGTGCGCGCTTCCAGATCCGAGCGGTTGAGCACCCGGCGCGGCGGCGTGCGCGCGGCCTCCCAGGCCGCCGGCAGCGCGGCGAGGACGCTGCCGCTCAGCCCCAGCAGCACGCCCTTGGCCAGTCCCCACGGGCTGAGCGCGAGCTGGGAAATCTGCAGGGTGTAGTAGATGTCGTTGATGGTGCGCCCCACCAGCCCCACCAGGAACTGGGCCAGCGCCGTGCCGAGCAGCAGGCCCAGCAGCGTGCCCGCCGCGCCCAGCAGCAGGGCTTCGACGAGGATGGCGCGGAACACCTGCGCGCGGGTGACGCCGACGGTGCGCAGCACGCCCAGCAGCGGCCGGCGCTGCACCACCGCGAAGCTCAGGGTGTTGTAGATCAGATAGAGGCCGACCACGAGCGCGAGCAGACTCATCGCCATCAGGTTGAACTCGAAGGCGCGGGTCATGCCCGCCATCGCGCGCACGCGGCTGCCGGTGGTCTCCACCCGCAAGCCGGGCGGCAGGCGCGCCTGCAGGGTCGCCAGCGCCGCTTCCCCTGCGGCGCCCTCGGGCAGGCGCACGTCGATGCGGCTGATGCGTCCCTGCATGGCCAGCAGCTCCTGCGCCGCGGCGATGTCCATCAGCATCAATCCGGACAGGTCGCGGTCCGCGCCGGGGTCCGGAAGGACGCCCGCCACGGTGACCGTGCCCTGACCCAGCGGCAGGCGCAGGGGCAGCCGGTCGCCGGGCGCAAGATCGAGCGCCTTGGCCGCCTGCGCGGCAATCCAGGCTTGACCGGGCTGCGTCACGCCGCGGATGGCGCCGAGCAGGCCGCCGCCGTCCTCGCCGGGGCCGCCGCCCGCGCGGCCCATCCGGCCGCGACCGAAGGCGAATTCGGCAGTGCCATCGACCCCCAGCAGACGGAAGCTCTGGCCGGGCCGGTCGGCCACGCTGACGGTGGCCTCGATGACGGGAGCCAGCGGCAACGCTACGCCGCCCAGCCGCAGGTCGCGGTAGACCGTTTCGGGCAAGCCCTCGGGACCGGCCAGAATCTGGTGGGTGGCCTCGCCGACCACGGCCGCCATGGAGGTTTTCAGGGCCAGCCGGGCGCTGGTGCTGGCCAGATCCACGGCGATGACCACACCCACGCCGAGCGCGATGCCGACGACGGACAGGAGCGTGAGCCAGCGGTGCCGGATGAGGTGGCGCCAGCCGGCCCGGACGTGGAGCGGGATCATGCGGCGGCCGGCGTTTCCGCCACCAGCCGGCCGTCCTGCAGGCGCAGGATGCGGTCGGCGTGAAGCGCCAGATCGGGGCTGTGCGTCACCAGGATCAGCGTCTTGCCGAACTGCCGCACCAGCCGGTCGAGCATCTCGGCGACGCGATTGCCGGTGGCCGGGTCCAGGTTGCCGGTCGGCTCGTCGGCCAGGATCAGGTCCGGCTCGTGGATCAGGGCGCGCGCGACGGCCACGCGCTGCTGTTCGCCGCCCGAAAGCGTGTCGGGGAAGCGTGGGCCGTAGCCGGCCAGATCGACGGCCTCCAGCAGTTCGGTCACGGCCCGGTCGGCCGCGGCGCCGCCGCGCCCCAGCAGTTGCAGCGGCAGGCGCAGGTTCTCGGCCACCGTCAGCGTGGGCAGCAGATTGAAGAACTGGAACACGAAGCCGATGCGCCGGCGACGCAGCAGGGTACGCTCGCGTTCGCTCAGGTCCGTGATGTCGACGCCGCCGACGGTGATGGTGCCGGCCTGGGGCCGGTCGATACCGCTGATGAGGTTGAGCAGGGTGGACTTGCCCGAACCGCTGCGGCCCACCAGCGCCACCGCTTCGCCGGCACGGATGGCGAGCGCCGCGTCATCCAGCACGACATGCCAGCCGCCGGGTTCCGCATAGCCGTGACGCACGCCCGCGAGGCGCACCATGGGTTCAGCGTCGTTCACCCAGTCGCTCCAGATCGACCTGGCCCGTGTAGCTGAAGGGAATCGGCGGCAGCCACGGCAGGGCCAGCTCGATTTCGCCCGTGATGCGGTATTCCAGCGTGGGGCGCGGCGCGAGGAGCGCGCCGACCAGCGAGCCGGCCAGCTTCAGCATCGAAAGGCGCACATCGACGTCGAAGCTGGTCGCATCGCGCGCGGGGATGCGGAAGGGTTCGGCGGTCTGGCCCTTGGCGAAACGCTGGCCGGACATTTCCACCCGGTAGCGGAAGGCGCGCACGCCCAGTGCGATGCGGTTGGGGTTGTGCAGGCGGATGGCGAGCTGGCCGCGCTGCTCCATCAGGCTCATCTGCCGCAGTTTCAGGCCGGTGACCGAGATCTCCGGCGTCTTGACCCAGCGGCGCAGCAGCCGGACGGCCCGCTGCCTGAGTCGGGCGCGCAGGCCGGGACGTACCGGCGCCGGCGCGGCGGGGGGATGGGTTTCATCGTGTTCCAGATCCATCTGGAAGATCCTCCTTGAAAACAAATCCCGAGATGGGGACTCAGCGCGCCCGGTTCAAGGCCACCTCGCCCTTGCGCGCGAAGGGGAAGGGTCCGGTCATGGGCAGGTTGGGTTCCACCTCGCCGCTGATCTCGTAGTCCACCCGGCCGTTGAAGTTGGTGAGCATGTTGGCGGCCTGGCCCGCCAGCTCCAGCACGTTGGTGCGGACCTGCAGCCGGATGTCGGTGTCGCCTCGGGCGGGCACCGTGAAGGCCTCGTCGGTTTCGCCTTCGGCCACGTTCAGCCCGGCCAGCGCGATCTTGTAGCGCACCGCCTTGACCGGCAGCGGCACCGGATTGGGATTAGCGACATTCAGCACCAGTTGGGTGCGCTGGGTCAGCAGGCCCATTTCCACCATGCGGACTTCACGCAGGCTGAGCGAGGGGCGTTCCAGCGTCCGTTCGACCAGCGTGCGGCAGCCGGCCGCCGTCAGGGTGAGGATGGCCAGAAGAACGAGGGCAAGCCGACGATTCAGATACATGGCGCGCGTCCGGGGTGAGGCAGGCAAGGCCGATCATCTTATCGTATCCGCACAGATCCGCACCGACGGCCCGGTGCACGGCGCGCGGCGAACCGCATCCCCGCGCGGGCGGCTCGGCATGCTGGTTCCGGCAGCGTCGAGAGCCCATCGACGCCCGATCCGAGCATGGAAAAAAGTCGGCTTCCCGTGCATGATGGGCGGCGTGAAAAACTGAGCTTTCACACGCAATTCCCCGATCGATGGAACTTGCCGGCACGACCGCCGGTCCCTTTCGATCGTGCCCCGATCTGTCCCGTTCCCCGTCCCCACGCTTCTGGAAGCCGCTCATGCAAGACGCCCGACTCCACAATCGCCGCGCCCGACCGCTCTGGCGCCGCCTCCTGCTCAGCCTGATGATGACGGCGGCCTTCGACAGCACGACGGCTTTTGCCGGCCAGTTCTTCGGCTTCGAACATGCGGTGGAGATCGCGCGGCGGCGGGTGACGCAGCCCTACGCGGAGCTGCCGTCGAACGTGCCCCGGCCCCTGAGCGAGCTGGATTTCCAGAATTATTACGGCCGCATCCACTATCGCCCGGAGAAGGCGCTGTGGGCGGATGCCGGGCTGCCGTTCCAGGCGCAGTTGTTTCACCCCGGCCACTACTTCACCCGGCTGGTGAAGGTGAACGTCATCGACGAAAAGGGTGTGCGGCAACTGCCCTTCGACCGCGAGCTGTTCCAGTACCTCGACCCGGTGTTGCGCGATGCCGTGCCGCCGGCCTTCGGCTATGCCGGCGTCCGCATTCACAGCCCTCTGAACGTGGCGGGACGGTACGACGATCTCATCGCCTTTCTGGGCGGCACGTATTTCCGCGCACTCGGCAAGGGCCAGCATTACGGCTTGTCGGCCCGGGGCGTGGCGCTCGACACCGCCGAAGCGGGCGGCGAGGAATTCCCGCACTTCACCGAGTTCTGGCTGGTCAAGCCGGCGGTCGGGGCGGAAACCGTGGAGGTGTTCGCCCTGTCCGAGAGCCGGCGCATGGTCGGCGCCCATCGTTTCGTGGTCCGCCCGGGCGACACCACGCTGGTCGATTGCGAGGTGGCGCTGTTTTTCCGCGGCGCGGTCGGCAAGGTCGGTGTTGCGCCGCTGACCAGCATGTTCTTCTATGGCGAGAACACCGCTCGTGACCGTCAGCCGGGCGGCGCCGCCTTCTATCCGGAGGTACACGATTCCGACGGGCTGTCGATCCTGACCAGCGGCGGCGAGTGGATCTACCGGCCGCTCACCAATCCCCAGCGGCTGCTGGTGAGCTCTTTCGGCACGCAGTCGCCGCGCGGCTTCGGCCTCGCGCAGCGCGATCGCGATTTCGCCAGCTACCGCGATCTCCGGCATGAATACGAGCGGCGGCCCAGCCTGTGGGTCGAGCCGCTCGATGACTGGGGCAAGGGCCGGGTGGAACTGGTGCAGATCCCGACCGATGCCGACCAGAACGACAACATCGTCGCCTACTGGGTGCCGGATCGTGCGCCGGCTGCCGGCGATCAGGTGCGGATGCGCTACCGGCTGCACTGGTTCATCGACCCGGCCGCCTTCCACCCCACCGGCATCGCCTCCGACACCCGGATGCGCACGCTGTCCAACGGCGGGCGCCGCTTCATCGTCGCTTTCACCGGCCCGGCGCTGGCGGCGCTCGATGTCAATGCCCGTCCGGAAGCGGTGGTGACGGTGGGCGACGGCCGCGGCGTCTCCGACCTGCAAGTGCGCCGGAACCCGTATGATGGCGGCTGGTGGGTCGAGTTCACGGTCCCGTCCGGTGGCAACGCGCCGCTCGAGTTGCGCGCCTACGTCAAGAACGGCAACGACTTTCTGACCGAGACGTGGAGCTATCTGCTGGAGCCTTGATGGTGAGTGAGCCTGTGCGCTTCGAACACTGGTCCCCGACGCTCGAGGCTGGCCTGCGACGCTATCTGATGGCGACGTCCGTGCCCGCGAGCGAACACGCCGGGCTCTTGACGGGCGTGGCCCTGACGCTGGGGTCGCCGGTCGCGCCTGGCCCGGACGCCGCGCTCCCGCTGCTGGTCCAGGCGGTGCAGACCTGGCTCGCCGCGCACCACCGCGTGCCGATCGACATGCCGGCCATCCACCGCGGCGCGATGTTGTCGCCCTCGCTCGAGCCTCTGCCGTGGGGTGCTCTGTTGCGCGAGGCGGCGCCTGGCCGGGAGGAGACGGCTGCCGCCACCGCCGACGCGACGATCCGGAATCGCTCATGAAACACGCTTCACCGTCCCTGCCGCAGGACGCGACGCTCGGCGACTGGCGCCGGGTGGCGCGCTGGCGCCGCGTGTTCCTGACCGTCCTGGTGGCGGCGCCCACCCTCCCCGCGGCCTATGTCATGGCGCGCGTGCTGCCGGGGCCGCAGGAATTCTTCCTGCGCCTGTCGCTGCTGGCCATCTTCATGATCCTGTTCGCCTGGATCGCTATGGGCTTCTGGACCGCGATCTTCGGCTTCATCGCCTTGCTGACCGGCCGCGACCGCTTCCTGGTGCGCGCCGATCCGGCGCAGCCGCTGTCGCGCGAGGCCCGCACGGCGCTGTTGATGCCGGTCTGCAACGAGGACCCGCAGCGGGTGTTCGCCCGCCTGCGCGCGACTTGGCTGTCGCTGCAGGCCACGGGGCAGGGGGAGCAGTTCGCTTTCTTCGTGCTCAGCGACACGCGCGAGCCGGACGTGCTGGTCGAGGAAGAGCGCGCCTGGGCCCAGGCCGTGCGCGAACTCGGCGCCGAAGGGCGCATCCACTACCGCCGCCGCCGCGTCAACCTCAAGCGCAAGAGCGGCAACGTGGCCGATTTCTGCCGCCGCTGGGGACGCGATTACCGCTACATGGTGGTGCTCGACGCCGACAGCCTGATGGACGGCGACACGCTGATCCAGCTCGTGCGGCGCATGGAAGCCCATCCGCGCGTCGGCATCCTGCAGGCCATCCCGCTGATCGTGAACGCCACCACGCCGCTGGCGCGCATGCAGCAGTTCGTGCAGCGCCTGTGCGGCCCCATGTTCACCGCCGGGCTCAATTTCTGGATGATGGGCCACGCCACCTATTGGGGGCACAACGCCATCATCCGCGTCGCGCCGTTCATGGCCCGTTGCGGCCTGCCGCGGCTGCCGGGCCCGCCGCCGCTGGGCGGTGACATCCTCAGCCACGATTTCGTCGAGGCGGCCTGCATGGTGCGCGGCGGCTGGGAAGTGTGGCTGGCCTACGACCTGCAGGGCAGCTACGAGGAAACCCCGCCCACCCTGCTCGATGAGCTGCAGCGCGACCGGCGCTGGTGCCAGGGCAACCTGCAACACCTGCGTCTGCTGCGCGCCGGCGGCTTCCATCCCCTGCATCGCGGCATGTTCTTCCACGGCGCCATGGGCTACGTCTCGGCCCTGTTCTGGTTCGCCTTCCTGTTCCTGGGCACCGTGTTGACGGCCGTGGCCGCGTTCACGGGACACCAGTACTTCACGCCCGGCGGCGGCCTCTTCCCGGTCTGGCCGGTGGCGCGCACCTCCGAGGCCATCACGCTCATGATCGCCACCCTGGTGATGCTGTTCCTGCCCAAGACGCTGGGCGCGGTGCTCGCCCTCAGCCGCCGCACCACCCGCGAGGCCTTCGGCGGGGCCCGGCGGGTCTTTGCCGGTCTGCTGGCCGAGCTGGGTGGCTCGGTGCTCATGGCGCCCATCCGCATGGTGTTCCACACCCGTTTCGTGCTCTATACGCTGCTCGGCCAGAGCGTGCGCTGGGCCGGACAGAACCGCGGCGACGAAGGCACCTCCTGGGGCATGGCGCTGCGCCACCACGGCTTCGGCACCCTGCTGGGGCTCACCTGGGCCAGCGTGGCCTGGGCGGTGGAGCCGGTGTTCTTCCTGTGGCTGTCTCCGGTCATGGCGGGTCTGGTGTTGTCGATCCCGATCTCGGTCTACTCCAGCCGGGCGAACTTGGGCAACCTGCTGCGGCGGCGCGGCCTGTTTCAGGTGCCGGGCGAAAACGAACCGCCGGCCGTGGTGCGGGCCAGCCGCGAGGAACCGCGCATCGAGCCCGCCGTCGGTTCGGGCTTCCTCGCCGCCGTGGTCGACCCCCAGGTCCATTTCCTGCATTTGAGTCTGTTGCGCGATCCACGCGGCGTGCGCCGGCCGCGGCGGCCCGATTTGCGCGATCGGGCCTGGGCGCAGGGCCCGACCGCCCTGAACGCCAACGAGCGCCGCCTCCTGCTGGGGGACAGTGGCAGCCTGAGCTGGCTGCACCGGCAAATCTGGTCCGGCGAGTCCGAGCACGCGACCGCCTGGGGCGTGCCGCCGCTGAACGCGCTTGCGGCTGCCGCCTGACCTCGCGGCGCGGCCTCGACGGCTTGCGCCGGACCCCGTCGGTTGCCCCCTGGGCATCCTGAAATCCGGTAACCGGAATCAGAGGCACGGCCTTGGTCATTCGGTCCCTTGACTCGGCTTCACAGTCGCGAGGCACGCTCAATCAGTTGCCACGCTTCGAGATGTTCACGCCATGCGATCACGGCGTCGCGGGCTATCTCGAGGCCGTCAAGGGTCTGGGAACCATGATTGACATCGATCTTCAGAATCCAGCCGCGCGGTGGGATATCGGTTCCCTTTGGCACGCCGATCCGTGGCGCATACCCGCTCCGTGGCCGATTGAGCTGCGAATGCTTCTCCTGGTTTGCCAAATCGGCTAGAAGGGCCAGCCGCAGGTCGTTGTTGATCGCCGTTTCGATTGCTTGCGGGTCGATCCCGAGCGTGGATGCCGCGCCTTTCAATGCGTCTTTAAGGTGATAAGCCTGAACGCACCATCCGCACAGTCGGTCTCGCCACGCGAAGATGGTGTCTCGACTCATCGTTTCCACGGATGGCCTGCAAAGAGATTCCAGGTCTGCCTGGATCGACCGCCATCGCTGTTTCCAGTCGCGGGCTGTGTCACCACCCGGTGTGAGAGTTCCCAAGACCTCGCTTGAAAAGGTGGCGGATGAGTCCGTGAGGACATCAACAATGGTCCATGCGCCTGTGCCGCATCGATCGCAGGCGGATATCCCGTACCCCGATTCGACGGCTCTGGCTGGCTCGCGCCACACTCTCTGCATTCCAGTCTGCCCATCGCCATTCCCCGAGCGGCACTGCGCCGGGGCGCCGGTTTCACAGCCGCCGAATCAGGAAGCGATGCCGACCCTCCCGCGCCTCGCTGGAGACGAGCTGGTGCCCGGCATGCTCGATCCAGGAGCGGATCTCGCGCGGTGCATGGGGCGCATCGCTCGACAGCGCCAGCACCTGCCCCACCGCCAGCTGGTCCAGCGCCTGCTTGGCGCGCAGCACGTAAAACGGCGCGGGTATCCCTGATACATCCAATTCCCGAATCTGAGCGCTCATGCTAGTGTCCCCTCCCACATCCCGGGCGTCCGGAACGTTTTATCGGCGCCGCTCGTCCAATCTTGGCCTGCGCTCGCGCACTTGTCGTTCCAAGAGGTTTTCGTGTCCCTGCGATTCGTTCGTCACCCGGGCCGCATCGGCCTGTTCTCGCTGGCGCTGAGCCTTGCCACGTCGCCGGTATGGCCCGCCAACGCCCTGCCCGAGATGGGCAACAGCGTGGATGAAGTGCTTTCCCCGGCGGACGAAGCGCGGCTGGGGCGCGAGGTCATCCAGCAGCTGCGGGGCATGAACGCGCTGCTGGACGATCCCCTGGTCGATCGCTACCTGCAGTCGCTGGGCCAGCGGCTGGTGTCGCAGAGCACTGCTGCCGGCGATCCCTTCCTGTTCTTCGCGGTCCGCGACGGGCGGGTGAACGCCTTTGCGCTGCCGGGCGGCTACGTCGGCGTCAACACGGGGCTGATGGTGCTGACGCGCAACGAGAGCGAACTGGCCGGGGTGCTGGCCCATGAAGTCTCGCACGTCGCCCAGCGTCACATCGCGCGGCGCATGGCCGACAGCCGTCAGGCCAACATCCTGACCGGCGCGGCAACCCTCGCGGCCATCCTGGCCGGCGCTGGTGCGGGCAGTGGCCAGATGGTGCAGGGCGCGATCTCGGCCGGCATGGCCGCGACGGTGCAGAACGCGATTTCCTTCACGCTGCAGAACGAGAAGGAGGCCGACCGCATCGGCATGCATTTGCTGGCCGATTCGGGCTTCGATCCCGCCGGCATGCCGAGCTTCTTCGAACTCATGGCGCAGCAGAGCCGCTATTACGAAACGGCCTACAGCGATTTTCTGCGCTCGCATCCGCTCAATACCGAACGCATCAGCGAGGCCACCGACCGCGCGCGCATGGTGCCCAACCGGCCCGCCGGCGTCGCCTCCTCGCGCGCCTATGCGCTCGCCCGCAGTCGCGTGCGTGCGCTCGCCGCCCAGGACCTCATCGAGCAGGAAACCGGCTTTCGAAGCGAAATCGATCGCATGCGGGGCCTGGACCAGGAGGCGGCCCGCTACGGTCTCGGCCTGATCCTGTTGCGCAAGGCGCAGGGGCCGGCGGCGCTGGAGCAGTTCACGGCGCTGGTCCAGGCCCATCCCGAGGTGCCGGAGTATCGTTCAGGCCTGGCCGAGGCGCAGCAGGCGAGTCAGGACACGAGCGCCGCGCTGGCGACGTACCGACAGTCCCTGGCGCTGTTCCCGGATGACAGCGTGCTGTCGCTGGACTATGCGCGCACGCTGCTGATCCAGGGCGATCCCACCGCCGCCTACGCACAGCTGGAGCGGCTGCCGGCGGCGCCCGAAATCACCGCCCGCCGGCTGCGCCTGCTGGCTCAGGCCGCCGAGGAACTGGGGCAGAAGGGGGAATCCCATGCCCATCTGGGGGAGTATCTGGCTCTCCAGGGGCAGACCCGCGAGGCGATCGCCCAATTCGGCTATGCCTTGAAGGAACCGGATCTCGATGCCGGCGAGCGGCAGCGGGTGGAGAGTCGGCGCAAGGCGCTCTTGCAGGAGCTCCGGGATGCGCGGGACCGTTGAGCGGCCCCGCGCCGGCGCGCGTTCTTCAGGCGGCGATGCCGCTGTGGCGCAGCAGGGCGTCGATGGCGGGTTCCCGTCCGCGGAACGCGGCAAACGACTCCCCGGCCGGCCGTGAACCGCCGACCTCGAGTATCTCCCGCAGGAAGCGCCGGCCGGTGGCCGGATCGAACAGCCCGGCCTCCTCGAAGGCGGCAAAGGCATCGGCGGACAGCACTTCGGCCCATTTGTAGCTGTAATAGCCCGCCGCATAGCCGCCCGCAAAGATGTGCGAGAAGCTGTTGGCAAAGCGGTTCCAGGCCGGCGGATGGACCACCGCCACCTCCGCGCGCACCTGTTCCAGAATGGCCTGCACCTGCGCGCCGGCGGCCGGGTCATGGTCACGATGCAGGCGCAGATCGAACAGGGACAGCTCGATCTGGCGCACGAACTGCAGCCCCATCTGGAAATTGCGCGCCTCGCGCAGGCGCTCGAACAGCTCATCGGGCAGTTGCTCGCCGGTGTCGACGTGTCCGCTGATGAGATCGAGCACCTCGCGCTGCCACGCCCAGTTCTCCATGAACTGGCTGGGCAGTTCGACCGCGTCCCATTCCACGCCGTGGATGCCCGAGACCGGCAGATGGTCGACCGCGGTCAGCAGGTGGTGCAGGCCGTGCCCGAATTCGTGGAACAGCGTCAGCACCTCGTCGTGGGTCAGGAGCGCCGGCCGCCCGCCGACCGGCGGCGTGAAGTTGCCGACGATGAAGGCGACGGGGCGTTGCACGGCCTCGCCCAGGCGCCGCCGGCTCACCGCATCGGCCATCCAGGCGCCGCCGCGCTTCGCCGCGCGGGCGTAGAGATCGACGTACACGTGTCCGCGCAGGTGGTCCTCTGCATCGCGCAGCGCGAACAGCCTGACCTCGGGATGCCAGCGTTCTTCGGTGTCGACGGCCTCGAAGCGCACGCCGAAGAGGCGGCTGATCAGGCCGAACAGCCCCTCGATGACCCGTGGTGCGGGGAAGTAGGGGCGCAGCTCCTCCTGTGAAATCCGGTGCCGCGCCTGCAACAGCTTTTCGCTCCAATAGGCGATGTCCCAGGGCTCCAGGGTGTCGATGCCGCCCTGTGCAGCCGCGAATTGCGTGAGTTCGCTGCGCTCGGCGACCGCCACCGGCCGCGCCCGCCGCGCGAGATCGAGCAGAAAGCGCTCGACGCTGGCCACGTCCGGCGCCATCTTGGTGGCCAGCGATTCCTCGGCGTAGTTGGCGAAACCGATCAACCGGGCGGCTTCATGGCGCAGGGCCAGAATCTGCGCCATGACCGGCGCATTGTCCCAGCGCCCCGCCTGCGGGCCCTGATCGGAGGCACGGGTGGCGTAGGCGGTGTAGACCTCGCGGCGCAGCGCGCGGTCGTCGGCGTAGGTCATCACCGCCAGATAGGACGGTCCCTGCAGGGTCACCAGATGACCTTCGAGCCCCTGCTGGCGCGCGTGCTCGGCGAGCTGCTCCAGCGCGCTCTGCGGCAGGCCGGCCAGCCCGGCCGCATCCGCGAAATGCCGCGTCCAGGCATGGGTGGCGTCGAGCACGTTCTCGCTGAACTTGTTGGAGGCCAGCGACAGGGCCTGCATGATCTCCTTGAAACGGGTCTTCTGCGCCGGTGGCAGCGCGACACCCGCGAGGCGGAAATCGCGCAGGGCGTTGTCGATCACGCGCCGCTGCGTCGCGTCCAGACCGAGCTCCGCGGCCTGATCGGCCAGCGACTGGTAGGCCGCATGGAGCGCTTCGTTCTGTCCCACCTCGGTGGCATACTCGCTGAGCAGCGGCAGGCAGGCGTTGTAGGCCGCGCGCCAGGCGGGGCTGTCGCAGACGGCGCTCAAGTGGCTCACCGGGGCGAACGCCCGCTCCAGCGCATCCTCCCGCGCCTCGATCGGCTCGACCAGATTGTCCCAGGTGTAGGGAGCGCCGGCCGCAAGCCGTTCCTCCAGGGCCTTGCGATTGGTCTCGATGAGCTGGCGCACGGCCGGTTCGGCGTGCTCGGGGCGAATGCGGGAAAACGGCGGCAGTCCGGAGAAGTCGAGCAGGGGATTGTCATTCATGCGCGGCGGATTCCTGATACGGTGTGACGGTCCGATCACGCCACTCTAGCATCGGTGCACAGCCCCGCCCATCCCGACGAGAGGCCGGCCATGAGCCAAATGCAGGCGTTCGATTGTGTGGTGCTGGGCGGCGGCAGCGGCGGCCTGGCCATGGCCAAGCGTGCGGCGGATCTCGGCGCCCGGGTGGCCCTGCTCGAACCGGCGGCGCTGGGCGGCACCTGCGTCCATCGCGGCTGCGTGCCCAAGAAGATCCTCTGGAATGCCGCCGAGGTGGCCCGGCATCTGGGCCATGCAGCCGACTACGGCTGGCCGGCGCCCGCGGCCGCGCCCTTCGACTGGGCCGGTCTGGCCCGCAAGCGTGCGGCCTATCTCGAACGGCTGCGCGGCGTCTACGCCGGCCAACTGGCGCAGCGCGGCATCGTGCACCTCCCGGCCGCCGGCCAATTGGAAGGCAACGGCCGCGTTCGCGCCGGCGCACATCGGCTGCACGCGCCGCACATCGTGATCGCCACGGGCGGAGCGCCCTACCGCCCGGAGGTGCCGGGCGCCGGGCTGGGGCTCACCTCGGATGATTTCTTTGCGATGCCGGCCTTGCCGGCGCGCGTCGCGGTGGTCGGGGCCGGCTACATCGCGGTGGAGCTGGCCAGCGTGCTCGCGGCGCTGGGCAGCGCGGTCACGCTGTTCGTGCGCGGCGACCGGTTGCTGCGCAACTTCGATGACCGACTGGGCGAAGCGCTGGCCGCAGCTTTCGAGCAGCAGGGCATCGGCATCCGGTTCCGGCACGCGCTGGCCCGTCTGGAGCGGCAGGCCGACGGCCGGGTCGCGGTCATCGGGGCGGATGGCGCGCGCGCATCCTTCGACGCGCTGTTCTGGGCCACCGGGCGCGTGCCCAATCTCGCCGACATCGGGCTCGACCGCGTGGGGCTCGCGCCCGACGACCAGGGCGTGCTGCGGGTCGATGCGGACTCGCGCACGGCGGCGCCGGGCATTCATGCGATCGGCGACGTCACCGGGGAGCCGGCCCTGACGCCGGTCGCGATCGCCGCCGGCCGCCGTCTGTCAGAGCGGCTGTTCGGCCACGGCGACCCGCCTCCGATCGATCCCGACACGGTGCCGAGCGTGGTGTTCACCCATCCGCCGGTCGCCAGCGTCGGCTTGAGCGAGGCCCGCGCGCGGGAGCGCCACGGCGCCGCGGTGCGCGTCCACGAGAGCGCCTTCGTGCCGCTCTACCACGCCATGACCGAGGACAAGCCACGCACGCTGGTCAAGCTGATCACGACGGGCGCCGAGGAGCGCGTCGTCGGGCTGCACATGCTCGGCCCCGGCGTCGACGAGGTGTTGCAGGGTTTTGCCGTCGCCATCCGCATGGGCGCGACCAAGGCCGATTTCGATCACACCATCGCCATCCACCCCACCACGGCCGAAGAGGTCGTGACCCTGCGCTGAAGAGACTCCGCCATGTCCGTGCGTCCTTATCTCGGCATCCAGCCCACCCTCGGTGAGCGCGTTTACATCGACCCCGACGCGACCGTGATCGGGCAGGTGACGCTGGCCGAGGACGTGTCCGTCTGGCCGGGCGCCGTGCTGCGCGGCGATGTCGAGCGCATCCGCATCGGGGCGCGCAGCAACGTGCAGGACGGCGCGGTGTGTCACGTCACGCATGACGGACCCTACACGCCCGGCGGCGCGGGTCTCGTGATTGCCGAGGATGTGACGGTGGGCCACCGAGCGGTGCTCCACGCCTGCACCATCGGACCGCGCTGCCTGATCGGCATGGGCGCGCTGGTGCTCGACGGGGCGACGCTCGATGCCGAGGTCATGCTGGCGGCGGGCGCGCTGGTGGCGCCGGGCAAGCACCTGGAAGGCGGCTGGCTCTATGTCGGGGCGCCGGCGCGGGCGGCGCGGCCCTTGCGCCCGGATGAACGCGATTTTCTCGCCTATTCGGCGGCGCATTACGTGCGTGTCAAGGATCGCTATCGGAACCCTCCCGGGGGCTGATGCGCATCGACAAGGGCACCAATCGGCGCCGAGCCGTTCTAAGCTGCTCGACTTCTTCGATGAGGATGCACCATGAAGGTCGGGCATTGCGCGTGCGGAAATACCCTGTTTCTCCGGAATTCCCTCTGTTCGGCCTGCGGACGCACGGTGGGCTTCCTGCCCGACCGGCTGCAGATGGCCGCGCTCGAACCCGTCGAAGCAGGTTTTCATCCGCCCGATGACCCCTCGCGCGTCTACCGCGCCTGCACCAATCAGGTGGAGCATGCGGTGTGCAACTGGTTCCTGCCGCCCGAGGACGACGGGGCACTGTGCGTGGCCTGCCGGTTGACCCAGACCATCCCCGACCTGTCGGTGCCGCAGAATCTGGACTACTGGCGCGCACTCGAACAGGCCAAGCGCCACGCGCTCTATTCCCTGATGCGGCTGGGCTTGCCGGTGCGCAGCAGGATCGAGGATCCGGAACGGGGGCTCGCCTTCGATTTTCTGGCCGACAAGGACCCGGAGAGCGAGTTCACCGAGCCGCTGCCCGGGCAGGCGCCGGTCCTGACCGGACACGACAACGGCCTCATCACCCTCAACCTGGCCGAGGCCGATCCGGTGGCGCGGACGCGCCATCGTCGCCATCTGGGCGAGGACTACCGCACCGTGCTCGGCCATTTCCGGCACGAACTGGGGCATTACTACTGGGACCGTCTCATCGCCGGGACGGCCCACGAGGCCGCGTTCCGGGACGCCTTCGGCGACGAGCGGGCCGACTACGGCGACGCCATGAACCGCCACTACGAGCAGGGCCCGCCGGCCGACTGGCCGGAGCGTTTCGTCAGCGCCTACGCGAGCATGCATCCGTGGGAGGACTGGGCGGAAACCTGGGCGCACTACCTGCACATGGTCGACACCATGGACACCGCAGCGGATTTCGGCGTGCGCCTGCGGCGCATTCCGGGCGATGCATCCCCCGATCCCGAACTGCTCACCATCACCCTCGGCGATGATTTCGCGGCGCTCATGGACCGGTGGCTCAGCCTCAGCGTCCTGTCCAATGCGCTCAATCGCAGCATGGGGCTGGAGGATGCCTATCCCTTCGTCCTGACCCCGGCCGTGCGCGCCAAGCTGCAGTTCGTCCACGAGATCGTGCTGCAGAACGATGCCGACGCGCTCGAGGCCGCCCCGTCCTCATCCACCCAAGGAGCCCTTTCATGGCTGCCCAAGATCTTTTCGCCCCGGTCCACCTCGGGGACCTGACCCTTCCCAACCGCATCGTGATGGCGCCGCTGACCCGCAGCCGCGCCCAGCCGGACAACACGCCCGGGGATCTGGCGGCGCGCTATTACGCGCAGCGCGCCAGCGCCGGCCTGATCGTCAGCGAGGGCGTGGTCATCAGCCGGCAGGGAGTGGGCTACCCCAACGTGCCGGGGCTCTATACCGACGAGCAGGTGCGCGCCTGGCAAGCCATCACCCAGGCCGTGCACGAGGCCGGTGGGCGCATCTTTGCCCAAATCTGGCACGTCGGCCGGATCTCGCTGCCGGAATACCAGCCGGATGGAGCGCTGCCGGTCGCGCCGTCGGCCGTCTGCCCCAAGGGCAATGCGTTCACCTGGACCGGTCCCAAGCCCTTCGTCACGCCGCGCGCGCTCGACCTCGCGGAAATCCCGCTCATCGTCGCGCAATACCGGGAGGCGGCGGCGCGGGCGCTGCAGGCCGGGTTCGACGGGGTGGAACTCCACGGCGCCAACGGCTATCTGATCGACCAGTTCCTGCGTGACGGGACCAATCGCCGCACCGACGCCTACGGCGGGTCCATCCCCCATCGTCTGCGCTTTCTGACCGAGGTGGTCGCGGCGGTCCTCGAGGCCGTTCCGGCATCTCGCGTCGGCGTGCGCATCTCGCCCGCCAGCACGGTCAACGACATGAGCGACAGCGATCCGCAAGTCCTGTTCAATGCCGTCGCCGAGTGCCTGTCCGGGTACGGACTGGCCTATCTGCATGCGGTGGAATGGGCGCCGAATGAAGAAGTGCCGCCGGATTTCGATTTCCAGGCGCTGCGCCGGCGTTTCGGCGGCCCCTACATCGCCAACGGCCGCTATGATCGCGCGCGCGCCCTGCACGCACGGGCCGAGGATCGCGCCGACCTCATCGCCTTCGGTCGGCCCTACATCGCCAATCCCGATCTGGTGGCGCGGCTGGCTCAGGATGCGCCGCTCAATCCCCCGGATCCCGCCACCTTCTACGGCGGGGACGCCCACGGCTATACCGACTACCCCGCGCTCGCGGACGCCGGCTAGCGCGAGGCGGAGGGCTTGCGCAAGGACGCGCCGGCCCCCGATCATGCACTTTCCATCCCGCCATCAAAGTCCGTCATCGGCATGGGTATCTCGCAGTCGCCCCTCGCACAACCCCGCATCATGCTGTTCGACTGGCATGCCACGCTGGTGGATACGCTGGACGCGATGTATCACGCCGTCGACGATGTGCTGCCGCACCTCGAGGAACTGGGATTGCTGGAGCGGGTGCTCAAGCCCGGTCAGTCCAAGACGGTGGAAGATGCCAAGCTGGTCAGCTACATCCGCCGCTATCGCCGGCTGCATCCCAAGATCAAGGCGGCCCGCAAGATCTCCCGCACCGACATCTTCGAGCTGCTCTTCGGCCCGGACGAAGAAGCCAAGCGCATGGCGCACCAGGCCTTCGACCGCTGCTACCGCAACCACTACGGCGAAGTGCATCCCATGGAACCGGCGATGCGGGAAAATCTCGAGGCCTTGCGCGCGCTGGGCATCACGCTCGGCGTCATCTCCAACCGCAGCCGCGAGTTCATGAGTCACGAACTCGCCGTGGTCGATGGCACCGGCTGGGAGGATCTGTTCGCCACCCTGGTCTGCGGCGACGATGTGCCGCGGCGCAAACCCGCGCCGGACGTGATTCTCAAGGCGCTGAAGAACCTGGGCGCCGAGCCGTCGGCGGCCTGCTGGTATGTCGGCGACAGCACCACCGACGTCGTCGCGGCCAAGAAAGCGCGCGTGACCTCGGTGTTCTACAACGGCGCCCACTGGGACGCGGCCTGGATCGACAAGATCTTCCCCGGTACCACGCGCCATCCCCACCGCCCCGACGCCGTGGTCGACGATCTGCCGACACTGCTCGCGCTGGTGCGTCGTCTCCGGGTCGCTGCGCAGCCCTGAAGCGTTCCGTGTCCGGTCAGGACAGCCGCGCGGGGCGCGGGCGGCGCGGATACACCGGCGCCTCGCCGGCCGGGCGGCGGCGGAAGCGTCGGTAGTTCCAGAAGTATTGTTCCGGGCAGCGCCGGATGAGGGCCTCGACCGCGTCGCTCAGCGCCTGGGTCCCCACCTGCGGATCGGCGTCGGCCACGGCCGCCGGCACCGGTTCGAAATGGATGCGATAGCCGCGGCCCCACGGCAGGCGCTCGGCGAAACACAGGATCACGGGCACCCGGGCCTTGTGCGCCAATCGGGCGAGCAGCACGGGCGTGTGCGTCGGTTGGCCGAAGTGGCGCACGAAGACCCCGCCCACCTTGGGATCCTGATCCGGCAGCAGTCCGGCCAGCTCCCTGCGCCGCAGCGCGGCCATGAGCGCGCGCACCCCGCCCTGGTCGGCCGGCTCGAGGCATGCGCCCAGATGCTGGCGGCGCTCACGGATCCAGGCATCGAGCGCGCCCTCCTGGGGGCGATACAGGGCGGTCAGCGGATAGCGCGTCGCGAGATAGAGGCTGACGATCTCCCAGCAGCCCAGATGCGGGGTGGCGACGATGGCGCCGCCGCGCGCCAGCGCCTCGACGATGTGCTGCTCGCCGCGGGTGTCGCGCACCAGCGCGGCGAGGGCGGCGCGATCGGCGCACCACACCTTGCCGGCCTCGAACAGCAGCCGCCCCAGATGCGCCATGGACCGCCGCCGCAAGCGCCGACGCCAGGCCGGCGTCCGGTCGGGGAAACACAGGCCGAGGTTGATGTCGACCATGGTGCGCAGCCGCGAGGGAAACAGCGCCAGCAAGCTTCCCAGCGCGGCGCCCATGGCGTGCAGCGCCGGCAAGGGCAGCAGCGCGAGGCCCCGCAGGAGCGGAATGCGAACATCAGGCATGGCGACACGACCGCGAGATCAGAGCGGCCATTCTCGGAGTCGGGCGTGACGCTGTCCAGCGCGGCGTGAACCTGCGATTGCAACCCGCCCGACACGCACGGCCGCTGCCGGCGCGGAGCCTTTCCCGTATACTGTCGCCCCCATCCGTCTTGCGGCCTGCCCGCTCCCGAGCCCCCCGTGATCGAAAAACTTCGCAATATCGCCATCATCGCCCACGTCGACCATGGCAAGACCACCCTCGTCGACCAGTTGCTGCGCCAGTCCGGCACCCTCCAGGAACGCGTCGGTGGCGGTGAGCGGCTGATGGACTCCAACGACCTGGAAAAGGAGCGCGGCATCACCATCCTGGCCAAGAACACGGCCATCCGTTGGGGCGATTACCGCATCAACATCGTCGACACGCCGGGCCATGCCGACTTCGGCGGCGAGGTCGAGCGCGTGCTGTCCATGGTGGATTCGGTGCTGCTGCTGGTCGATGCGGTGGACGGGCCCATGCCGCAGACCCGCTTCGTGACCCAGAAGGCCTTTGCGCTCGGCCTCAAGCCCATCGTCGTGATCAACAAGATCGACCGCCCCGGCGCGCGCCCGGACTGGGTGCTGGACCAGACCTTCGATCTGTTCGACCGGCTGGGCGCCACCGAGGAGCAGCTCGACTTCCCGGTCATCTACGCCTCTGCCCTGAAGGGCTTCGCGGGCCTCGAGCCCGACGTCACCGAGGGCAACATGGAACCCCTGTTCCAGATGATCGTCGATCGCGTCTCGCCGCCCGACGTCGATCCGGACGGCCCCTTCCAGATGCAGATCAGCAGCCTGGACTACAACAGCTACGTCGGCCTGATCGGCATCGGCCGCATCAAGCGCGGCCGCGTCAAGACCAACACCCCGGTTACCGTGATCGACGTCGCCGGTCAGCGCCGGCCGGGGCGGGTGCTGCAGATCCTGGGCTTTCTGGGCCTCGAGCGCGTCGAGTTTCCCGAGGCCACGGCGGGCGACATCATCGCCTTCACCGGCATGGAGCAGCTCGCCATCTCCGACACGCTGTGCGACCCCACGCAGGTCGAGGCGCTGCCGCCGCTGACCGTCGATGAGCCCACGGTGAGCATGAATTTCGTGGTGAACACCTCGCCCTTCGCCGGCCGCGAGGGCAAGTACGTCACCTCGCGCCAGCTGCGCGAACGGCTGCAGCGCGAACTCAAGCACAACGTCGCGCTGCGCGTCGAGGAAACCGACGACCCGGACAAGTTCAAGGTCTCCGGCCGCGGCGAGCTGCACCTGTCGATCCTGATCGAGAACATGCGCCGCGAAGGCTATGAGCTCGGTGTCTCGCGCCCCGAGGTCATCATCAAGGAAATCGACGGCCAGAAATCCGAGCCCTTCGAGGCCTTGACCGTGGACGTCGAGGAGACGAGCCAGGGCCGGGTGATGGAAAAGCTGGGCGAGCGCGGCGGCGAGCTGCGCGACATGGTGCCGGACGGCAAGGGCCGCGTGCGGCTCGACTACCTCATCCCGGCGCGTGGCCTGATCGGTTTTCAGACCGAGTTCATGACTGCCACCAGCGGCACCGGCCTGATCTACCACGTCTTCGACCACTACGGGCCGATCCGCAAGGGCGCGCTGGCGGCACGCAACAACGGCGTGTTGATTGCCAACGGCCCCGGCAAGGCGCTCGCCTACGCGCTGTTCAACCTGCAGGAGCGCGGCCGGCTGCTCCTCGGTCACGGCGATGAAGTCTACGAAGGCATGATCATCGGCATCCACTCGCGCGACAACGATCTGGTCGTCAACCCGCTCAAGGCCAAGCAGCTCACCAACATCCGCGCCGCCGGCTCGGATGAGAACATCATCCTCACCCCGCCGATCCGGCTCACCCTGGAACAGGCGCTGGAGTTCATCGACGACGACGAGCTGGTCGAGGTGACGCCCAAGGCCATCCGCGTGCGCAAGCGCTTCCTCAAGGAGCACGAGCGCAAGCGTTCGGGGCGCAGCGACGACTGACGGCGCCCCAAAGTCCACGATCCGGGATCCGCGCCGGCCAAAGTGCCGGCGACGCGGGTCCGGGTCGCCTCAGCGCAGATCCTCTTCGAACCAGGCGAAGGCTGCGGCCTCGTCGCGGAACGGCCGCGCGCCGTAGCCCGCACTCGGACTCGCCGTTTCGACGAAATCGTGGCTGTGGTCGCCGGGAGCGACCAGGCCCGCCAAGTGCACGTCGCGCCATACCGCCTATCCCCGACCGGTCGATGCTCGCGCGGCGATCGTTCGTTGGATGCTGGCGACACGGGGCGCTGCGGGCGCGTCGAGCGCAAAGCGCCCGATGCCGTGCGCGCGCCGGCCGCCTCCCCGTCGAGGGTGCTCGGCGCGGTCCCCGGTCGATGAGAGACAAACCGTTTTGCCGTGGCTGACGCATCGCCACGCCGTCGGCGTCGGGTGTTACGGTGGTGGCCGATCCCGTCGCTGCGCTCGCCACCGTTGCGCCGATGCAGCCCGGAGCGCGGCCGCTACGGCCCCGTGAACCTGCGGCGTCTGGCGAGGCCATGCTGCGGCGACGCGCGAGCCCTGTGGACGCCGTCGGCCATGTCGTATCGCTACACGATCGGATCGTGGACGGTCACCAGCTTGGTGCCGTCCGGGAAGGTCGCCTCCACCTGCACCTCGGGCAGCATCTCGGGGATGCCCTCCATCACCTGATCGCGCGTCAGCAAGTGGCGTCCCGCGTCCATCAGCTCGGCCACCGTGCGCCCGTCGCGCGCGCCTTCCAGAATCGCCGCGCTGATGTAGGCCACCGCCTCGGGGTAGTTCAGCTTGACGCCCCGGGCGAGCCGGCGCTCGGCCACGAGCGCGGCGGTGAAGAGCAGCAGCTTGTCCTTTTCGCGGGGGGTGAGTTCCATGGTGTCTCCGGTCGGTCGGGTCATGAAGCGGACCCCGCGATGCTCACCGAAGCCATGCCTGGTGGCAAGCCCGCGGCTCAGGTCGCCCAGATGCGTGGGGGATGCGCTGCGCGCCCCAGCACTGCCGGCCGCGCGAGGGTCCAGGCGCGCATGAACAGGGCGCGCGCCTCGGCGGCGCTCGGACCGCGGTAACGCAGCACGAGCACGCGCGGCAGGCGGCTCACGCCCCAATGCGCCGGGTCCGCCGCCTGCGCCAGCGCCGCGCGCAGGCGGTCGGTGAGTTCGGCCGGGGCATCGAGCGCCAGCCAGGTGCCGACGACGGGCTGACCCGCCAGTCCCCACGGCGCGGCCAGAAGGTTCTCCCCGCCGGCATAGCGTCCGCGCTCGATGAACAGCGGCGCGCCGGCCTCCCACAACTCCAGTGCGATCAAGCCTGCGCCGGTCTCGAAGCGCTCGGCGCAGTGCGGACGGCCGAGGCAAGCGATTTCCCAGCCCAGAAAGCCGGCGCCGGGCGCGAGCGCGACGCGCGTGCAGGAGCGCAAGCGCGCGCCCGAGTAGAGGATCGTTTCCTGCGGCAGCCATTCCAGCGCAGCGCCTGCGGCGATCTGCAAATCCTGCCGCTGTTCGGCGGTGGGTCCGGCGCTGCGATAGACCTTGGCGGCGGCGGGGGTGGTGATGAGCGCTTGCGTGCCGGAAGCGAGGGTGGCGGTGAGGTGCAGGCGGTCGCCGCCCACCACGCCGCCAGGCGGATGCAGCAGGGTGACCTGACAGACCGCCGGGCCTTCGGGATAGAACGGCCGCTGCACGGTCAAGGGGCCGCGATGCCGCCGGTGGGCCAGCACGGTCGCCGCGCCGCGCCGCTCGAAGCCGAGCGACAGATCGCCCAGCCAGCCGTCAGTCTCGCCTGCGGCTGCGGGTTCGGCATCTGCCCGCTCGGCCGGCAGCGGCTGGGTCATGCGCCGCCCTGCAGCCAGACGACGCCCAGGGTCATGGCTGCCAGCGCCAGCGCGACGCGCATGGCGAGCGCGAACTGTGGCCGGCGGGTCTGGAGCGTGCCCAGGCCGCTCCCCAGCAGGCCGCCGAACATCAGCATCGCCACCAGCACACCCGCGCCGAACGTCAGCAGATAGCCGAGCCCCGACCAGGGCGTCGTCGCGCCGGCCAGCGGCACCAGGGCCAGCAAGGACGCCGAACCCGCGGTGCCATGCAGCAGGCCGATCGCGACCGCGCGACCGCCGTGGTGGGCCGGCAGGCCGGCGACATGCAGATGCCCCGGACCGCCGTGCCGATGCCAGTGGACCGGTGCCTCGCCGGCCAGCGCCGACCACAGGGCGCCGGTGCCGAGGACGATCAGCACCCAGCCGACGGCGTACTCCGCCCAGCCGGACAGCTGCGCAGGAATCGCCATGCCGCCCAGCAGGACGAAGGTCCCGATGCCGAGGAGCGCCGCGCCGTGGCCGAGCGCCCAGCGCGCGCAGAAGCCGAGCGCCGCCCTGCGCCCCGCGCCGGCGCGTGCCCGGTCCAGATTGGCCACCGCCAGGACATGATCGGGATCCAGCGCATGCAGCAGGCCCAGGCCGAAACCCGTGGCCAGCAGTAGCGGCAGTTGCGTGCTCATGGTGGACTCCTCAGGCGCCCCAGCCGCGGATGATGGGCCGGTGCGAGCCGAGTTTGCCATAGGCGACGAGCGTTCCAAGCACATCGACGATGGCGCGGGTGGCGAGCAGCGCGGTGATCTCGGACTGATCGTAGGGCGGGGAGACCTCGACCACTTCCATGCCGCAGATGCCTTCCTTCGCGACCGCGCCCAGCAAATACAAAATCTCGCGTGGCAGGAAGCCACCGGGTTCGGGCCAGCCGGTGCCGGGCACAAAGCCACAGTCCACCGAATCGATGTCGAAGGACAGATAGACCGCGTCCACGCCGTCCCAGGCCGTTTCAAGCGCGATCTCGGCGGTCTTTTCCAAACCCAGCTCGGTGACGTCGTTCATGGTCAGGATGGTGGTGCCGCGCTTGCGCGCCTCCTTCACCGCCGGGCGCGGCACCTGCCAGCCGCCGATGCCGATCTGCACCAGATTCTTGGCCGGCACGTTGGGCAGGTTGGTGGCGTGGAACCAGGGCGTGGTGTGCATGCGCTCGTCGAGGTCTTTTTCCTGGATGTCGGCGTGGCGGTCGAAATGGATGATGCCGATCTTCTTGTCGGTATGCTCGGCGATGCCGCGCACGGTGGCAAAGCCGATCGAGTGGTCGCCGCCGAGCACGATCGGCAGCGCGCCGGAGGCGAAGATGTGGCCCATGCCGCGACTGATCTGGTCGAAGGTCTTCTCGATGTTGGCGGGGATCACGAACACGTCGCCGGCATCGCACAGGTTCATCTGCTCGCGCAGATCGACGCCGAGCTCGTAGTTGTAGGGCGTGTAGAGGGCGCTGATCTTGCGGATGCCCTGGGGCCCGAAGCGGGTGCCGGGGCGGTAGGTGGTGCCGCCGTCGAAGGGCACGCCGAGGATGGCGGCATCGTATCGGCCGACCTCGCGGATGTTCTCGCAGAACGGCGCCTTCATGAAGGTGTTGATGCCGGCGAAATGCGGCAGCTCGCCGCGCACGAAGGTGGAGATCTCGCGGTCCTGCACGCTGTCGGCGGCGGTCAAGCCGTTGTCGAGACCGTGCTGGACGTGCGCCTTCCAGGCCGCATACGGCAGGTCTTTTTCCTTGTGCATGGATTTCCAGCCCTGCAACTGGGTCTTGTCGAAGCTGGGGTGGTGGTTCAGCCCGTTGCGCAAGGGGCTCTGGACGGTCAGGGGTTTGAGCGGCATGCAGCGGTCTCCTGTTTACGGTGCGGCGATGGGGCGGGTTCAGGGTGCGTGGCGGCGGCGCGAGAGCTCGGCCAGGCGCTCGAGCTTGTCGAGGTCGTGCCGGACGCCCGAGGTGGCGCGGATGCGGTCCAGCACGATCTTTTTCCAGTGCAACAGCGCCGGTGCGAGCTTGAGATCGGGATGGCGGTCGCCGGGTGGCGGCAGGTCGGGCACATGGATGCCGTCGATGCGGCCGGGGTGCGGGGCGAGGATCACGATCCGGCTGGCGAGATAGACGGCTTCCTCGACGTCGTGGGTGACGAAGACGATGGTGCTGCGTTCGATTTCGAACAGCCGCAGGATCAGCTCGTGCATCACCTCGCGGGTCTGGGCGTCGAGCGCCCCGAAGGGTTCGTCCATGAGCAGTACCCGCGGTTGTGCCATGAGGGCGCGGGCGATCGCCACGCGCTGGCGCATGCCGCCGGAGAGCTGGTTGGGGTAGTGGTTGCGGACCGCGTCCAGGCCCATCACGTCCAGCAGGGCATAGGCGCGTTCCACGGCCGCGGCCGCCTGTGACGCGCTGGCCTCCCCCGTGTGCACGCGCAGCCGGCGGCAGAAGCGCACGTTTTCCAGCACGGTGAGCCAGGGGTAGAGGCTGTAGTCCTGAAACACCACGGCGCGGTCCGGGCCGGGGCCGGTCACGGGCGCGCCGTCCAGCCGGATGCTGCCGCGGGTGGGCGACTCCAGACCGGCCATGAGCCGCAGCAGGGTGGACTTGCCGCAGCCGGAGGCGCCGACCAGGGCCAGGAATTCACCTTGTCCCACGTCCAGATCCACTGCCTGCAGCGCGGGCAGGGCTTGGCCTGGATAGGTCTTCTCCAGCGCCGCGATGCGGATGAGCGCAGGCGCGGCGTTCATCGCGTGTGCAACCACGGGAAGGCGCGGCGGTGCATCAGCCGCAGGGCCTGATCCATCAGCAGGCCCAGCAGGCCGATCAGCAGGATGCCGACGAAGATCTTGTCGGTCTGCAGGAAGCGCTGCGCGCGCAGGATGGCGTAACCCAGCCCGGAATTGGCGGCCACCAGTTCGGCGACGACCAGATAGGTCCAGGCCCAGCCGAGCGTGACGCGCAGGGTATCGAGGATGCCCGGCAATGCGGACTTGAACACCACCAGCGCCAGCAGCTCGCCCCGCGTCGCGCCCAGGGTCTGCGCGGCTTCGATCTGCGCCATGGGCACCTGGCGGACGTTGTCCGAGACCATCAGCACCATCTGGAAATAGGTGCCGATGAAGATCAGCGCGACCTTGGCCGCCTCGCCGATGCCGACCCACAGCATCACCAGGGGCACGAAGGCCACCGCCGGCAGGTAGCGGGCAAATTCCATCAAAGGTTCGAAGAAGGCCTGCACGGGCCGAAAGCTGCCGATGTAGACGCCGAGCGGCACGGCCATGGCCGCTGCCAGTGCAAAGCCGCCCAGGACCCGCCGGACGCTGATCTTGAGATCGGCGAGGAGATCCTCCTGCGCCGCCCAACGGACGGCCCGGCGCGCCACGGCATCCGGCGGCGGCAGAAACACCGGGTCCACCAGGCCGCCGGCGGCGAGGCCCCACCACGCGGCGAGGAAGGTTCCGAATCCCGCGCCGGCCAAGGCGAGGTAGGCGCCCCGGCTCATCGGGCCGCGGATGGCCCACCACGAGAGACGTCCCGCCACGGTCAGGGACTCTTGGACGTGGTCGCCTCGCGCACCAGGCTGGGCTCGACGGCGGCAGCGAAGTCCACCTCGCCCTCGAGCAGCTTGTTGTCCTTCAGAAAGGTGGCGATGGTCGGTCCGACCCCGATCAGCGACTCGGGCCGCTGGGGTTCGCCGAGCGCGACGAGATTCTCCCGGGCGCCGAAAAAGCGGGTGCCGGACAGATAGGTCGCATACTCGGCCGGCGGCAGACCGACCACCTTGGCCATGATCTGCGCGGCCTGCTGCGGTTCCTTGGCAATGAAGTCCACGGTGTCGAACCAGGCGCGCACCATCGCCTGCAGGGTCGCCCGCTTGGCCGGATCGGCGAGGGCCGGCGCCCGCGCCACCAACAGATCCGGCACCAGCCCCGGCATGTCCTTGGAGGTGAAGAGCGCCCGGCCCTTGCCACTGGCCGCGATCTGGTTCACCCAGGGATTCCAGACCACGGCCGCCGGCACGCGGCCACCGATGAAGGCCGCCGCCGCGTCACCTGCGGCGATATTGACCACATTCACGTCGGCGGGCCGCATGCCGTTGCGCGCCAGCGCGGTGGCCAGCACGAAGTGGGAAATGCTGAACTGTTCCAGCGCGACCGATTTGCCCTTGAGATCGGCAAAGCTTTTGATCGACGGCGCCACCATCAAGGCGTCGTTGCCGGCCGAGTTGTCGTTGACCAGCACGACCTTGAGCGGCACGCCGGCCGCGAGCGGCGCCAGCGAGTCGCTCCAGGTCTGTGAATTGGCGTCGAGCTGGCCAGCCGAAAACGCCTGGATGGAATCGGTGTAGTTGGGGAACCAGACCAGCTCCACCTCGGCGCCGTGGCGCTTGAAGTAGCCCTTTTCCTTGGCAACGTACCAGGCGACCCAGCCGGGCCAGTCGCTGACACCCACCTTCAGCGGGGCGGCTGCGGCGGTGAAAGCGGAAAGACTGAGAGCGAAGGCAAGGACGAAGGCGAGCAGGGGACGGCGAGGCATGTCGGATCCTCCGGTGGAGTAAACACATACGCGCGAGAGGGCCATTCGGTCCTCCCGGGCTTTTGTCCCGCCGGTGCAGCCCTGCCGGGCCGGCAACCCTCGGACCAGTCGCCTCGTGCGAGGCCGGAACCCTAGTTGCCTTCATGGATCGCGTGGGAATAATGAACGTCGAGCCCCTTCGCTGCAGGATGTCCAGCATGGCGCGTGCCAAAGCGCATTTTCATCACCGTGCGGCCCTTGAACGGGTCGCCCCCGGGCCTGCGTCCGGTGCATCCGTCCCGGGAAATGCGGGGCGTCACAGGCTTTCGCGCTGCCCGCCGGTCCGCTCCCTGGCCACGGCCGCGGGCGCATTCGGGCCATGGGATGATCGCGCCGTGGCCTCGTCCGCCTCGGCGTGCCTGCTTCGCGGCGGTGCATCCACGCAGACCGGGCGGCCATGATGGTGCCGCCTGCTCCCGTGCACACCGCGACGCTCGGCAACGGCATCCCGCTGCGGCTGCAAGCCCTCACCGGTCGGGAGACGGTCGCGCTGGCGTTGTGGTGGCGCGCCGGCCGCGCCGATGAAGAAGCCGGCGAGATCGGCGCCGCGCATCTGCTGGAACACTTGGTATGCGAGGCCGTGGACCCGGACGTGCTCGCGCGCGCCGGCGGCCTGTTCAATGGCCAGAGCGGGCGGGAATGGACCGTGTGGCATGCGCTGGTGCCGGCCGATGCCGCGCCGGAGATGCTGCGGGCGCTGGTTCATGCGCTGCTGGCGCCGTTGCCCGGGGCGGCGCGCATCGCGCAGGAGGCGCAGGTGACGGATCCTGAAATCCAGGCCGCCGCTTCGGCTGACGCCTGGGAAAGCCTGGCGCTGCTGACGCGCTTCGGGGGCGAGCACCCCCTCTGTCGCCCCCTGGCCGTCCGGCCGGAGGTCGATCGCATGGGTCTCGCCCGTTTTCGCGCGCGCCTTCTGCGGGGGGATCGGCTCATGATCACCGCTGCGGGCGCGATCGATACGGCCACGCTCGGCGCCGCTGCCGGCGCTCTGGAGTCGCTACCAACCGGGGCTTCCCCGGTTCACGGTTTTCCCGCCCCGCTGCCGGATCGGCCGGTCTGCGGCCGTCTGCCCGGCGCGGCCGGGGCGGGTGCGCTGTGGCTGCTGCCGTTCGAGACCATCATGAGCGAGGCCGTTTGCGGGGTGGCGGATCTTTTGGCGCATCCGCTGCTGGGGCGCCTGCCGCGCGCCCTGCGATCAGGGCCGCATCCGGTCTACGCGTTCGACAGTCGGCTCGAATGGGTCGGCGGCATGGGCCTGTGGTGGTTGCGCATCGACGATGCCTGCGCCGGGCCGCTTCTGGAAGCCGAGATCGACCGCGTGCTGGCCGGTGGTTGGAGCGATGCCGAACTCACCCGCGCGCGAGCCCTGCGTCGCGCCCGGCAGGCGATCGAGGCCGACGACCCCATGGCGCTGCTCGAGCGGCTGGCCGGTTTGCGACCGGAAGCGCGAGCTGCATGGCCCAGTGCCGGGGACATGCGCGCCGCGCTCACTGCCTGCTGGGGACGACGTTGCCGGATGACGGCCGAGGGGCCGGGCGAGGCGTGAGTGTCGGCGCCTCACGGCGTCCGGCTGCCGTGCCGGCCCTTCGGGTCGCTGGATCCGTCGCGCACTGGGACGAAGCACAATGACTGATCGCCGGGATGGCGGCGGCCGCGTGGCTGCGCGGCCGCCCCTTCGATCGACGGCGCCGGGTCAGAGAATGTCCGCGGCGTGGTCGGCCAGCCGCGAGCGCTCGCCGCGCACCAGCGTGATGTGTCCGCCGTGCGCCCAGTTGCGGAAGCGGTCGACCACATGGGTGAGCCCCGAGCTGGTTTCGGTGAGATAGGGCGTGTCGATCTGGGCGATGTTGCCCAGACAGACGATCTTGGTGCCGGGCCCGGCACGCGTGATCAGGGTTTTCATCTGCTTGGCGGTGAGGTTCTGCGCCTCGTCGATGATGAGATAGCGATTGAGGAAGGTCCGGCCGCGCATGAAATTGAGCGAGCGGATCTTGATGCGATGGGCCAGCAGATCCTGCGTCGCGGCTCGTCCCCAGTCGCCGCCTTCCTCGCTGTGGGTCAGCACCTCGAGGTTGTCCATCAGCGCGCCCATCCAAGGCGTCATCTTTTCCTCTTCCGTGCCGGGCAGAAAGCCGATGTCCTCGCCGACGGGGATGGTGACCCGTGTCATGAGGATTTCGCGGTAGCGGTTCATTTCCAGGCACTGGGTGAGGCCGGCCGCCAGCGCCAGCAGTGTCTTGCCGGTGCCGGCCCCGCCCAGCAGCGTGACGAAATCCACCTCCGGGTCCATCAAGAGATTCAGGGCGAAGCTCTGCTCGCGGTTGCGTGCCCGCACGCCCCAGACGGCGTTCTCGCGGTAGTTGCGCAGGATCTCGATGCGCGCCGCGCCTTGCGTGACCTCCCGCACGATGCCCTCGAACAGGCCATCGGGCGTGTAGAGGCAGAGGTTGGGCGTCCAGCCCGCGACCTTGGGACCGATCACCCGGTAGAAGGTCCGGCCCTTCTCGTTCCAGGAGGCCATGTCCTTGCTGTGGGTGTGCCAGAAATCCTCCGGCAGCTCCTCCCAGCCGCGATAGAGCAGGTCGGCGTCGTCGAGCACCTGGTCGTTGAAGTAGTCCTCCGCGCACAGGCCCATGATACTGGCCTTGATGCGCAGATTGATGTCCTTGGACACCAGCACCACTTCGCGGTCGGGATGGCGCGACTGCAGGGCCATCACGGTGGCGAGCAGCGTGTTGTCGGGCTTGAGGCCCGGCAGGCTCACGGGCATGGCGGCGGTCGGCAGCGCTTCGGTCTGGAAGAACAGCCGTCCGCCGCGATCCTGGACGGGCGCGTCCGGCGCGGCCGGGCGCATCAGCGGCAGGCCCTCGACGACCGCCTGCTGGTCGGCATCCTGCATCAGCTCGTCCAGGAAACGGCTGACCTGGCGCACGTTGCGGGCGACCTCGGAGGTGCCCTTCTTGGCGGCGTCGAGTTCCTCCAGCACCACCATGGGAATGAAGACCGCGTGCTCCTCGAAGCGGAACAAGGACGTCGGGTCGTGCATCAGGACATTGGTGTCGAGCACGTAGAGCCGGGTGCGGGCGATCCCCGGCAGGGCTTCGGCCAATTCCTCGCCGCGGATGCGCCGGCGGCGAGCAGCGCTGACCGGCGGCGTCATGCGTCACCGCCCTGGCGCAGCGCCTCGACCGCCGCCAGCACCTCCGGCACATGCCCCTCGACCGTCACCTTGCGCCAGACCCGGGCCACGCGACCCGTCGGGTCGATGAGGAAGGTGCTGCGTTCGATGCCCATCACCTTGCGGCCGTACATGTTCTTTTCCTTCAGGACCCCGAACAGGTTGCAGAGCGTCTCGTCGCCGTCAGCGATGAGGGGGAAGGGCAGGCTGTACTTGGTGCAGAATTTTTCATGCGAGGACAAGGAGTCGCGGCTGACGCCGACGATTTGCACTCCCTGTTCCTGAAACGCGGCCAAATGGTCGCGAAACGCCTGGCCTTCGGTGGTACAGCCGGGGGTATCGTCCTTGGGATAGAAGTACAGCACGGTGATCCGGCCTTGCAGGTCCTTGTCCGAGAAGGCAAGGCCCTGGGTGGCCATCGCATTGAAAGGAGGGATCAGATCACCCGGTTCGGGGAAGGGCATGGTGTCGACTCCGAAGTGCAGTGGCGAGGCTGGTGCTCGATCGGGGTATAAACGCTGGAGTGGCTCGTCTCCTTGGGCCTGTGCGCTTGTTGCCATGCGCGGTTGGGGGGTACCATCACAAACTTTCGCCATGGAGCCGTTCATGATCACGGGCAGTCTGGTGGCCTTGGCCACGCCCATGCACGCCGATGGGGCGATCGATTGGGACGCATTCGCCCGGCTGATCGAATTCCATGTCGCGCAGGGCACCGATGCGCTGGTGGTGGCGGGGACGACCGGCGAGGCCTCCACGCTCAGTTTCGCCGAGCACTGCGAGATCTTGCGCACGGCGGTGGTTCAGGTGCGTGGCCGCATCCCGATCATCGCCGGGACCGGGGCCAACGCCACCTCGGAGGCCATCGAGCTGACCCGGGCGGCCAAGGAAGCCGGCGTCGATGCCTGCCTGCTGGTCAGTCCCTATTACGTCAAGCCGACGCAGGAAGGACTGTATCGTCATCACAGGGCCATTGCCGAAGCGGTCGCCATTCCCCAGATCCTCTACAACGTGCCCGGTCGCACCGGCGTGGATCTCAAGCCGGAAACCGCCGTTCGCCTCGCCTCGGTGCCACACATCGTGGGCCTCAAGGAAGCGACCGGCGATCTCGACCGCATGCGGACCGTGCTGCAGGCCTGCCCGTCCGATTTTGCCGTATATTCCGGCGACGACGCCACTGCCTGCGAGGCCATTTTGATGGGCGCCAAGGGTGACATCTCCGTCACGGCCAACGTCGCGCCGAAGGCCATGCACGCCATGTGTCGCGCCGCGCTGGACGGGGACGCCGAGACCGCGCGGGCGATCGATGCCGGGCTGGCGCGCCTGCACCGCGACCTGTTCGTCGAGAGCAACCCCATTCCGACCAAATGGGCGCTGATGCGCATGGGCCTGATCGGGCCCGGCATCCGCCTGCCCATGACTCCGCTCGATCCATCATGTTACGCCGTCGTCACCGAAGCGCTCGAACAGGCAGGAATTTCCCTATGATGACCCCGCTGCACCGGCTGCTGCTCCTCGCCCCGGTCGTGTTGCTCGCCGCATGTGCCTCCAAGCCGTCCTGCGACAAGCAGGAACCCCACTTGGCCGCCCGCTCGGGCCCCGAGGTCGAACTGCCCGGCGCCAGCGGCCGCAGCGCGTGGACCATTCCGGCCGGTGGTGCTGCCGACTCCGGGCGCGACATGCGCCGGCGCTCGGACGGGAGCTGCCTGGATGTGCCGCCGCCATTCGTGCCGCCGGCCGACGCCGCGCAGTGATTGCAGGGGAGGGCAGGCTGGGGTAACCTTCGCGCCTGCCCGAAACCGGGCACACGTCGATTCCGGAGAGATGGCCGAGCGGTCGAAGGCGCACGACTGGAAATCGTGTATACGGCAACGTATCGAGGGTTCGAATCCCTCTCTCTCCGCCACTTGCCCCGCAATGTCAGGATCGAAGCCACGGGACACGCGTCCTCACGGGGCAAGTCCGCCGTGTAGGAGACGGCTTTGACGGCCCAAACCCACCGCAGCCCGCCTAGTCCGACTCGAAACCCTGGCTCGAAAACCTCAGCGTGCGGCAGTTCTCCGTAACGGTGCGGACCACGTGATCCGGCGCGCCTGCGGGAACCGCTGCCGCGATCTCGATCGTCACGGTGACGTTCGAGCCGACCAGTCCGACCAGGTGCGCGATGACCTCTTCGGCGATCCTGCCGGCATCCCGCCCGACACGCGTCGGGTCCAGCGTTGCGGTACCGTGGAAGCGGGTCGCTCGCGGGGCCGCGTCGGGAACCGCTGGGGCAACGACGCGGTCACTTGCCGGCGAATTGCCCGGGTCCGAATCCGGTCCCGCGGGCGCAGACGCCTGGCCTGGCGCCGACACCACGGCAGAGCACTCGGCATCGATCTGCCGGCTGGCCACCTCGGCCTTGACCACCAAGCCCGTCGTCAGTGCGTCGGTCAGCGCGATGCGCGTGCCACCGCGCAACCCCCGGTAGCGGCCGGCGGTTTCGTCGTACTCATCGGCGTAACCAAAGCCGTCGTGCGCCCAGGTGAGCAGGCCGACACCGTCGGCGATGGCATCGAGCAGCACCCGCGGATCGCGCAGGCGTGGCAGGTACGGATAGCGCGCAAAGTCCTCCACCAGTTGCCGAACGGCGACGTGATCACCGCGCCACAGCGGAATCTTGTCGAGTTCCATCTTGAGGCGCGTGGCGCCAAAGCTGTTCAGCAGGAATTCCTCGCTGCGCAGCTTCTTGCTCGCCCGCACCGCCAGCGCATCGCCGCCGGCCAGCTTCAGCGCCTGCCAGGTGACGGCCGCCTGCGGCATGCTCTGCACGGGGACCAGCAGCCACTGCCAGGTTTCCGGCAATCGGGCGGTGACGGTGGCGTCGGCGGCCGCCATCTGCTGCTCCACCTGCCGCTTCTGGTGCGTGGTCAGATTCAGCGCCGCCTCGTCGGCGAGGATCGACTGCCAGGCGAGGTACCTGCGCGCCGCCTCGTCCAGATCCTGCAAGCGCGTCCGGTCGGGCGCCAGAAACACCAGCGTGTTGCGATACAGCCGCGGGGAATTGCCGCGGTTTTCGAGGATGGCCCTGGCTGCGATTTCGGCCGTCGAGTCCGCCTCCTTGCTGTAGGCATGGGCGCTACCCAACACCACCAGCCGCGCTTCAAAGTCGTCCGGTACGTCGGCGCCGCTGGCCGGCAGCGGATGCACGCGGCGGAAATCGCCGGCATTGGCCAGGTCCTTTTTCAGTCGCCGCTCCAGCTCGGCCACCACTTTGTCGGTCTCGCGCTTCAATTGTTCGGCGCGGTCCTCGGCCAGCTTGGTCACCGTCGGCTGGGTCGAGTACCAGTAGTGCGGACCGTCGGCATAGAGGTAGGTCGCCGCGCCCGCCATGCGCCGCAGCGCGTCGCCGAACACCGCCGGCGATTCGCCGGGCAGCACGCAGCCGAGTTTCACGCGGCGGTCTTCGAGGCCGCGGTGGGCGGCGCCCGCGGTGGGCGCCGAGCCCAGATAAATCGCCCGCGCCACGCGCCGGCAGGCGGAGAACTTGCCGAGATTCGGCAGTTCGCCGTCGAGCTTCATCGGCAGCGAGTTCGGCCCGTCGACGTCGCGCTCGATCACCGGCACCCAGTTGTCGGACAGATAGCGCGTCAGCTCGGACTGCACGCGCGCGTCGTCGATGGCGATGCTGGCCGGCAGGATCAGCGGCCCGCGGTCGCCCTTTTCCCACAGGCTGTGGATCACCGCCGCCATCAGGCGCAGCACGCCGCGCGTGCGCTGGAATTTCACCAGCGTGCTCCAGTCGGTATACAGCCGGTCGAACACCTCGGGGTGGATCGGATAGGCCGCCTTCAGCCGCTGCTCGTAGGCCGCATCGCGCGTTTCCGGCGGAAACTCGGCCTGGTTGGCGCGGTAGAAATCGGCAAAGGCGCGCGCCACCACGTCGCGCTGTTTGAACTGCTCGGCGTCGGCGAGCGGCTGGAACAGCCGCCGGCGCACGATCTCGAAGCCCTCTTCCGCGCTTGCCGGGCGCCACGAGGATTCCACCCGCCCGACCACGTTGCGCAGCCGCTCCAGCGCCTCGCGGCCGCGGGTGCCGCCCACCTCCACATCGTCCACGCGGGTGTGCGGCGAACCGGAGGTATCCGAAGCCGGCAGGCTGATCACCAGCAGGCAGTGTTTCGCCAGCTTGGCCGATTCGGTCAGCGCCTGGGCAAAGCTGAACTGGGTCTCGAAGCCGCCGGCCGGCAAGTCGCTCTGATCATGCAACTGGCGCGCGTAGGCCACCCACTCGTCGATCAGGATCAGGCACGGGCCGTACTCGTTGAACAGCTCGCGCAGCACGTCGCCGGGGCTGGTGGCGTGGGCGTCGTCGGCCGCCACGCGGGCATAGGCCGCCTTGCCGCCGAGCTGCCAGGCGAGTTCCCCCCACAGCGTGCGCACCACGGTGCCGTCCGCCTTCACCGACGGATTGCCCGGCGACATCTTGTTGCCCACCAGCACCACGCGCCGCGCGCTGGGCACGCTGGGCACGCTGGCCACGCCGGCGGCGGCGAGCACGGTGTCGATGCCCGCCAGCTCCGTCGGCGCGACGCCCGAGAACAGATGGAACAGCGCCAGCATCGAGTGCGTCTTGCCGCCACCGAAATTGGTCTGCAACTGCACCACCGGATCGCCGCCGCCCGTGGAGAGGCGCTGCACGGCGCCGGTCAGCATCGCGCGCAGGCTGTCGGTGAGGTAGGTGCGGCGGAAGAACTCCACCGGGTCGCGGTACTCGGTGCTGCCCTCGCCCAGGTGCACCTGCCACAGATCGGCGGCAAACTCGGCCTGCTGGTAGCGGCCGCTGGCCACGTCCGCGTGCGGCATCACCACCTCACGCCAGGGCCGGAGGCCAGCTGTGGCCTCGATGGCGATGCCGGCGGTCTTGCGCTTCTCGCCGCGCGCCTGCTCGTCGAAGCGCACGCGCAGCAGTTCCATCTTGGCCTTTTCGACTTCCTCCGCCTGCGGCGCGGACACCGCTGTCAGCAGACGGCCCACCGAGTCGAGCGCGCGATAGGCGTCGTCGCCGGAAAACGGCTCCTGGTGCGCCCACTTGTTGCGGCAGTCGCGGATTTCCGACACCAGGCTGCGCTCGGCAAACCCGAGCGTCTTGCGAAACACCTCGTTCCAGGTGTCCCACATCAGCTTCAGCAGACCCGCGACATCCCATTGCTCGATGGGCTTGCTGCCCAGCATCGGGTCTTCGGCAAAGCCGCGCACCTTCTCCATGGACAGGGCGTTGGCCTCGATGGCCGCCTTGATCTCGCGCGCCACAAAGGGGCCGAGCCCGGCCTTGAGCCATTCCAGCGCCTTGCCGACGCGGTCGTGATTGGTGATGGCCATCGGTCTGCCCCGGCTCAGACGATATGCGTGATCTGAATGTCGCCCCAGTGCGACTGCAAATACTCCGCTACCAGTCGCCGGTGGCAATGGTGCGGCTTATCCTCGCTGCACAGCAGGCAGCCGTCGGCGATCACTGCGGGGTCGATGTGCTTCTCGATTTCGCGCTTGCGCATCAGGTCCACAAACTTCCGTTCGTATACATTCCAGTCACCCTTGTTCTTTTTGTACTCATCGAGAATGTCCTGCGTCGGCGCCAGCTCCGGCACATGGAGGTAATCCATCTGGCAAATCTCGCGCAGAAAGAATTCCAGGTCATTGCGCTTGGCAAAGCCGGCGAGCTGCGAGACATTGTTGAGCCGCACGTCCACGACCCGCTTGGCCCCTGACCGCTTGAGCTTGGTAAAGAAATCCCGGGCCGATTTCTTGGTGAATCCGATGGTGGCCAGCTTCATGCGCGCTCCCGTTCGGCGAGGGTCTCGTCCACATAGGCGATTTTCTGCTCGCGCAGCTCGCACGCGGCCCCGACCAACTCGTCCCGGGTGCGAAACATGTCCGCCTGCGGCAGCCCGACCAGATCGAGCAATCGCGACATGGTCTGCGGCTGAATCTCGGTGCTGCCGTCAGCGAGGATGTGGACGATCGCGGCCCCACGCTGTTCCAGCGCTCGGCCGACCAGCACCGTACGATGGCAGTCCAGCGGCTCCTTCTCGGCGCACATCAGGGCGATGCGGTACTGGCGTGCACCGCTCAACACCCGCTCGATGCCTGCCTTGAAGAGCGGGGTTTCGGCCAGACGGCCGTAGCGCACCCTGCCGGCTTCGTAGCATGCGGGGTCGTCGGAGCGCGCGCCGAGTTCCTTGCCGACGAACACATAGGCGATGCCGCGGGTCTTCAGCGCCGCCGTCAGGACCTCCTTGTTGAATTGCGGGTTGTGGCGGCTGTAGGGGCGGGAGCGGACATCGGCAACCGCGGTGATGCCGTTGCGCGTCAGCAGTTCCAGAAACCGCTCGATCGCATGATTGGAATGTCCCACCGTGTAGACGGTGATTGCGTTCGCATCATTCATGGCTGCATTCCCTCCCGTCGCATGACGGCGGCCACCAGTTTATAGCGACAGGACTCGCCATTCTGCTTGTGAAACGGCTCGCCGAGACTGACACACAGGCAGCACTCGCCAAGTGGGTAGGTTCCATCCGGCTGGGCCTTCAATTCGCGCTCGATGACCGGATCGGTGATCCACAGCGCATGGTGGACATGGCGATAGGTGAACACCGCCTGCACCCGCCGCTTGGGCTTGCCGAAGTCGGCACCAGGCGCGAACACCTTGAGTTCGAGCGCCGGCACCCGGATCAGCACCAGCGAATTCGGCAGCCGGTCTGCTTCGGCTTGCGGAATTTCGTCGTTCGCCCCGTTGTAGGTGCTGCGGCCGTTCGTCCACAGCGTTGCCGGCGCTTCGACGTAGCCTTGCAGCTCGGCCCAGCCAACCCGGCGCACCCGGCTCCAGTAGTAGCCCGGGTCCAGCAGCCAATTTTCCGTCTGGCACCCATGGGGCGCGGCACGGATCAGCGGCACGTCGATGACGTCGAGCGGCCGCGGGTCCGAACCATCCTGGTATTGGCGCTCGTCCTCCGAAACCTCCTCGGTCGGCCGCTCGCTGACGGGCCTGATCCAGCCGCCGGGGCCGCCGTCGGCCACCTCGCGCCCGGCCACGCACCGGCCGGACATCTTCTTGGAATTGGCCAGGCAGAGGATGCGCTTGAAGACAGCCATTTACGCATTCGCCCCAAACAGATCGCCGCTGCTGCCCGCTGCGGTGGCCGCGCCGTTGGCCGCCTCCCGCGCCAGGCGGGCGATTTCCGGCCAGCTCTGCACCAGGGCGTTGTAGGCCGTGGCCTCGGCGGGGCGCTTCTTGCGCTCGCACAGCGTATACAAGCGGTAGCACAGCTCGCGCGCTACCTCGGCGCCGCTGCCGAGTTTGGCCACCAGTTGCGCGGCGGCGGTTTCGCCGCCGGCCTCAAGCACGCGCACCAGCTGGTGCACCATCTCCCACACGGTGAGGCGCGCATCCGCGGCCGGGTCCCAGTCGGCGGGCAGTTCGGCGGGTTTGAGCAGGCGCACCCGGCCCTTACCGGCGGCGATCAGCCCGGCCTCCACCAGGCCGCTCACCGCCGTGTTCTTGGCCTTGGAAAGCTGTTCAGCCACGCCGTACTCGCCCTCGGCGAAGCCCAGTTGCTCGAACCAGGCGAGCGCCCAGCGGGTGTCGGCGTCGAAGTCGCCCTCCTGCTCGGCCAGCGCCTCGTCCAGCATCTGGTTGATCAGCGCCAGCGCCTGGCGCACCGGCAGCGGTCGGTCGTCGGCATCCAGCACCCGGGCAAAGCGCGTGTACACCGCCATGCCGGGGCCGATGGCGGCCTGCGCGAGGTCGACCGGCGCGATGTTGCCGGCCTGCAAGTGCGCGAGCGCCGCCGGCAGCTCGGCCTTCAGCGCAGTCAGAAACTCGCGGCGCGTCGCGGTGGGCGCATCCGCCGGCCGCGGGCGGCAGACCAGCACGATGCTGGAGGCCAGCGCGTTGGTGCCCGAGCCAATCATGCGGTTGGACAGCTCCGTGCGCATCGGCCAGGTGCCGGAAATGGCGAAGCCGGCCTCGATCACCGCGGCGAGAAAGGTGTCCCAGCCGGTGTTGGTGGTGCCGTCAGTGCCGCCGCTCTCGGACTGCTTGAAGGCGTAGTAGATGGTCACCGGGCAGGCCGGGTGCGCCTGCTCGGCGAGGCGGTGCATCGCCTGCGTCATGCCATGCAGAAAAAACTGTTCGGCCGCTTCCTTACCGCCGTGGCGGTAGGGCGTGGCCACCAGCTCCTCGGCCTTGGGCACCGCCAGCGTGGCGAAAAGCTCGGGAAACACCGGCCGCAGCGAGCGGCGCAGCCAGACGTAAAAGAAGTCCGAGAGGTCGGCGTAGCCAATGTTGTCGTAGTACGGCGGGTCGGTGGAGACCAGCTTGTCCGTGCTGACCGACTGCGATTGCGCATCGCCGTGCTTCGCAAAACCGGAATAGCGCGCTGGGACCTGCTCGAGCGCCTTCACCATGTTGCCGAGACTGACCAGGTAATCGCCGGCCGCCTCGCCAAAGACATTGTTCTCGGCGTAGTCCCAGATCATCGGAATAGCTTGCCGGCCGAAGAGGTTACGGACCTGAGTCTTCGTGACCTCCCAGCGACAGAGCGCGTTACAGATGTCAGTGAGCCGGCTCAACGCGACACCCAAATACACCCCCACCGCCTCGGCATACGCCGTCGCGCCAGCGCCGGCTTTTGCGAGCGGCACGCCGTCATCGGGCAGGCCGGCGGCGAGGGCGTCGCGGCGGACCTGCTGCATCGCCTCGCCGACGAGGTCGGAGAAGGTCGTCAGCGCCACGAGCTGGCGCGGGGTGAAGAGGTCGCCGTAGGTGGTGAGGCCGTATTGCACCGTCCAGAAATTGCGCGGGTCGTCGGGGAGCGACTGCTCCGGTGTCCACTCCGGCTTCGCCTTTCGGGCCGCCGCCTCGTGCTCTGGCGTTGGCGCGAGGTACACGCGCCCGCGCTGGCCCTCGGCCACGATCGCCATCAGCCGTGCGCCCATGCGCCCGGTCTTGCCCTCGGCCTTGATGTAGTCGCCCGCGATCGGCGTTCCCGACATCAGGCACGCGAAGTTGGCGCCGCGCGCGAGCTTGGTGCCGTTCTTCGCGCCTTCCGCATCCTTCGGCTTGCCCGTCTTCACCGTGAAACGGTAGCTGCCGCCTTCGATCACCGGCTCGACGTAGGCTTCCTTGCCCGCTTTGGTGGAGAGCATGAAGGTGGAGGCGAGCGGCACATCCACCTCGCGAAATGCCGGGTTCGGGCTCTTCACCGTGCGCGCCCACAGCCAGGCGATGACGGTGAGTTGCTGGCCGACGTAGGGCTTGAGGTCCGGCCGCTCGTGCGCCATCTCGGCGGTGACCGCGACCTTGGGGTACAGGTGGCCGATGCGCCGCTCCGCCTCGGCGCGCATCCACTGGCCGTAGTGGCGCACGTCCTCGGCGAGGCCGGTGGCGCCTTTCCAGGAGCCGGCGCTCGCCGCATCGGCGCGGGACGGCGGATTCACCGGCGCGCGCCCGGCAAAGCGCGGCGGGATTTCGATCATCGCCTTGTTGATCAGCACCGCCACCGGGTTCAGGTCGCTGGCGTAGGCCTCCAGCCCCAGGCGCTGTGCCTCCAGCGGCAGCGCGCCGCCGCCGGCGAAGGGATCGTGAAAGGCCGGCAGCCGGTGGCGGTCGAACAGCTCGGCCGCGCGCGGGTGGTCGGCATTCGCGGCACAGGCGCGCCGCCAGCTCGCCCAGATCTCGTCGCGCGCGGCCTGCAGCACGGTTTCGTTGGTGGTGTTCTCCCAGTGCACCAGGTCTTCGATGATCCTGAACAGCCGCGCGCGTTCCTGGTCCTGCTTTTTTTCGGTGGGGAACAACTCCGGGTGGGCGGAGGGGTCATCCACCATCTGCGCGAAGATCACCGCCCGCGCCGCCGCCAGGGGACGGCGCGCCCACCACAGGTGCAGCGTGCTGGGGTGCCCGTGGCGGATGGACTTCTCGCGCGCCGCGGCGGCGTTGATGGCCTCCAGCGGCAGGGCGACTTCGATGAGTTTTTTGGTGCTCGGGCTGCTCATCGTGGCCCCTGCCTACCTTCAGGTCGAACACCGCCGTGCTCCTCCGGCAACAGGTTCGAACAGTTGCAGGCAGGATCGTTTGACGCCCGACCGCACAGAGAGCAAGGCTGGTAGTAGAGTTTCTCCAGAACCTGGTACTCGGGCGGATTGCGACGAACATCGAAATAAGGCGCGTCGTACTGATAGAGGAATTCGCCTGGAACGAGCGCCAGATCGGCGCGGTTCGCGACGTTCGCGCGCACACTGAGCGCACCCAATCCCTCGTTTCCATTTTCCGGCGGTGCGCCAATGCCCGGGGCACCGTCCGAACCAGCCGCGGGTTCAGCAGAAGGGAATCGAAGTCCGAACTCGAGGTTGTGGATTTCTCGACGATCGTGATCCCGCTGATTCAACGAACGCGCATGAGCTTCCAGTATCAGGTTGTCATCGATCCGGATGTCCAGCTCCAGTCGTTCCTGAAACGCTCGCGCCTTGGCATCCACCCTTACAGTGACGTTTTCCAGATGCGACCGGGGGTCGGAGGGCAGCACGGCGGCTCCTGCCCGCTTAGGCGCGCAGATTTGAAATTTAGCCAAGCCATCGCGCGGATCTGTGCAGTAGAGGTGATAGGTTTCGCTTTGGACCGCGCCTTCTTTTGGCATCATCGTCCCAGCCTTGATCAGGGGCAGGTACGAATTGCGCGCGAGGACCAATTCAACGTTTTTTGCAAGCTGGAGACCAACCTGGTCCGACGCGATCCAGGCGGCACCCTCAGCGATCAGTGTCGCTGTACCATCAGGAATCTGAACGCGCTCAGGCCCAAACCACTCATGGAGTCGGCGCTTGACCGCCGGCATATTGGACATTCCACCGGTGGCTAGGCATAGCGCGACCTGCTCCCGGGCATAACCGGCGCCATCGAGAATGCGCTCAATACGCTTGAAGCCCTTATCGAGAAGCGGCGCAACGATTTGCTCGAACTCGCTTTGATTCAATGAATAATCAAAATCTTCGTCCGCCGTGCCGCGAAAGAAGCTTCCAACATAAATGGAGACATTCGAGCGAGACGACAAGTCGATCTTTGCCCGCTCGCACCGATCCATCAACCGCGCCTTTGCGCCTGGCTGCGTCTCGACACCCCTTTCCAAGCCCTTCGCCTCGGCAGCTCTATGCACGAGGTGATTCATAAGCGTCTCGTCGAATACGTCACCGCCAACCTCGTCGGTGCCGTCGTTCATGATCTGCACGACCATGTTGCCCACCGGTCGGCAAAGCGTCAGGTCAAGGGTACCGCCCCCCCAATCAAACACCAGCGCCAGCTTTTTGTCGTAGCGGCGCAGCATTGCCGACAGATTCTGAGATCGAAAGAACCCGTAAAGAGCCGCAAGCGGTTCATGGACAAACTGCACGATGCGCAAACCAGCGAGAAGAAACGCATCTCTCAGCGCGCGTCGTTGGTATCCCGCCATGTCAACGGGAATCGTCACTATCGCCCCGGCGATCTCACCGAGTTCTCGGCCGCTGGCCCGCGCCTGCTGCAGAACATGTCGAACGATTTCCGCAACAATATCGACAGGGTGTCTCTCTATTCCATCGATGAATATGCTGTCCCTTCCGAGATACATCTTAGGGGATCGCACGATGTTTCCTTGAACGCCTAGCCCAGCTTTGGTGAGCCGCTCTTTTGCTGCTCGCCCAATGAGCTTCTGGGCGCCTTCGTAGCAAATGATAGACGGAATCGGGCGTTGTTCTTCATCGAGAAAATGAATTGCACGATCACCGCGAATCGCAGAGATTAGGCTGTTGGTGGTCCCGAAATCGAAGCCAATTAGATTCATATCAGTCATTTCTCCGTAATCGCTCCATTTCCCGCTTGAGACCATCGATGGCGCGCTCGGCGTGATCGATCATTACGTGAACCTTCGGAGGCTCTCGCCGTAACGCATGTAGACCCTCGTCTAGCAACGATAGCTCCTCCCTTAATCGTCGCATCATCCGCCCTCGTAGCTGCTCGAAGTCATCCTCCCAATGCACCCGCGCGGTCTCGTGCCTCTGCTTTGCCTCTTCCAGCTCTTGCTGCAGTCGGTTCGCATGGGCTGTCGCTTCAGTCAACTGGCGGTCTAACTGAGCAACCTGTTCCTCGAGCTGCACCACGCGAGACGAAGCACGTTCTTCCGCTCTTGCTGCGATTTCGGCTTGGCGTTTATGCTGAGCCACCACATCATTCAAGAGGCTGGATATGACTGAAGCTGCTTCCTGACCCCCCGTACTGATGAGCGTGTAAAGCATTTCCCGATCGCTCTTCGACCCTCGCGGACCGGGTGTCCAGACAGTGGAATAAAGACAACGCTGTATACGCTCAACAGAAGTCCCTCGCGAACCCCAGAAAAGCATAAGCAGACAAAGCGCCGCGTTCTTTCGACACTGATCGCCTTGTTTCTTTGTTAATGGCGTCTGTTCTTCCGTACAGCCAAGCGATGCGCCATCGGCCTGCAGTACTGTTTTGACTGCTTCCTCCTCTGTCATAGCTTCTGGAAGATTTGCCAAGACGGCTCTTTGCGATTCCGGCTGAAACAGCGGGTGCCGTTCAAGCACGCCGCGCGCGAATTCCCGGATCGAACCCTGGAGCCGCAGTTCTTCAACGCCAAGCCCTAGCAGCATCAACTGCCGCGTTCTTTCCAGCAAGCGGTCCAGTTGAGCTTCGTTAAACAGTTCGGTACGCTCTGCTTCCGTCACTTCCGTTGCTGTACGCAGTGCCACGATCTCCGCCTTAGTCAGCGTAGTGCGTTTGAAACGCCCTCCATAGATGGCGCTTATCAACTGCGCGAGAGTTCCAATCGGCGGGGAGTTATCGCGATGCTTCGTTCCGTCTGCTGGTTCCACACGCGTGGCCCCCTGAGCGCTCTCTACCCGCTCGGAGCTCGCGGTGGCTTCGGGATTCGGAAGCCCTGCCTTCTGGCTTTCAGTCGTATTCATCTTGTTCCTAGGAAAATGCTCGAATTTTGACTTCTGCCCATCTTTCCAGTGCAGGCAAGTTGCGGAGCGCCTTGGCGTACTCTATTGCCTGAACGCCGTCGTTATTGGACGCATACGTCTCGGCAAGGAGCATCTGCACCTTTACGCGGTCGTACTGCGGAATGTCCCGCTTGAGGAACGCCTCCAGGTCTTCCGAACAACGAGAGAGTTCGGTAACCGGCCGACCGGCCCAACGCGCGATTTGTTCCGTTTCCCAATCAGTTACCATGTTCTCGATCTCGCTCGACGGATTCGGTGAAACCGAAAGTCTCATTTCGTCTGGCATCCGTCCATCTAGCCAAGCCTGATACACTGATGCCGCTTGACCAATACGCGTATTGCCTGCGAGGCGCGCCGCGGAATCGAAATGATTAAAGTGAAACTCGATGAGACAGCCAATGGTTCGTGCTAACGGGCGGTCGTAGTCCGCCAGCGCTTCAGCCGCATTGGCGTACTTTCCCTCGTATGCCTCATAAGGAAGCGATGAGTCGGGGGATCTCTCCTTCGCCAGTACGCCATATAGATACGCGCATATCCCGTCGCAGTATCCGGGCGCCGATTTGAAGCGTGACGTTGCATCGATGAAGGACTCGACCGCGAAGACATCGAGGCGTTTACCACGAGCTGTTCGTTGAAATTCTACTTCGATGCCATACAAGTCATCTTTGGTTGCAAGTCGAAAATCCAACGTGAACACGCTGGTTATCTCCCTTCTGCTCAGGGATAATCGACAAACGTCAGAAGACATCTGCGCGAGCTTCTCACGGAGAGCCGGCAACGAAATCTCCTCTCCGTTGAGAATGGCTCGGTCGCAGTTGTCTAGATAAATGTCCTCTTCTTTCAGCGCGCAGGTTATTCGAGCGGGGTGTGAACCGAGTTCCCGGCCCTTCAAAAACAAGGCCGGCTTGTCTAGAGGATGGCTCTCGAATCGGTGTTTTCTCAACCCATCATCGGTACTGCAAGTCTGCCCACACTGCGTGCAGATGTACTGTGGTGGAGTCGGCTCATAGGGGGAGTCACCCAAGCCAGAAGGTTCATGGAACTCTATGTATCCAGTGTGCCAAAAGCCCATCTACGCGTGCTCCAACGGTGTCATGCAGGCGTTTCCGCTCTCGTAATCAACTCGCAAAAATCATAGTTCACGCTCACGGCGTCGAAGTCCGGCTCGCGCCGGAACGGCTGGCGCAGGTAGTGCACGCGGTGGCTGTCGGCGTCCAGGAATTCGACGATGGCGAGGATGAAGTCCTCGGGCTTGTTCAGTGAATAGAGGATTTCGTTGCGGGTGACGGTGAGCGTGGGTGCACCGGTGACGCGGCCCTTGACCTCGATGAAGCGCAGCTTGCCGGTGCCGGGTATGCGGCTCTCGATGTCGTAGCCGAGTTTTTCGAATTCGCGGTCGGTGGGTTCGAAACCAAGCCCGCGCTCGATGTCCATGACCGCGGCGCGCGCCCGGGCGGCGCTGGCCTGGGTATCGAACGGCGTGGCGGCCAGCGGCGCGGCGGCGCCGGTGATGGCGCGGATCAGGCCGATGGGCACCACCAGCAGCCCGCCGAGCACTACCGGCGGCAGCGGCGCGAGCTGGGCTTCGAGCCGCAGTTCTTCGAGGCGCTTTTGCAGGCGGCCCTGCAACAGGTCGGCGCGCTTGCGGGCCTCGCCGGAGTTGAGGCGGGCGTTGGGCCGGCCGGCCTGTTCCTGGAGTTTGAGTTCTTCGGCGCGGTGGTCCCAGTAGTTGATCTCCCGGGTCAGCCGCTCCTTGACCGCGGCTTCGGTCTTGCCGATGAGTTCGAGCTTGCGGCCACGGACCTCGGCGAGGTGTTCCGGCACCACGCTGGCCACGGCGTGGCCGAGCACCCGTTGTTCGAGCTCGCGGGTGATCCAGGCGCATTCCGAGTGAGCCAGCAGGGCGTCGATGCCGGGCTCGTCCGCTTGCAGAGGGCGGTAGTCGAGATACGGCGCGTAATGCAGGTGGCGCGGGCTGCCCTCTGGGCCGAGCTCGACGTAGAGCATGCGTTTGGAGACGACGCGCCGGGCGCCGTCGCGGGTGAGCGAAGCGTCCTGAATGGCGTGCTCAAGGTAGAACATGACGCGCGGCGCGGTGCCGAAGTCACGCTCGTCCACCAGCACGGTGCCGCGTCGCAGCAGGTCGCGGTTGCGCTCCAGCGTGAGGTCGAGCACGGCATCGAGCAGCGGCTGGCCGGGACACAGGAAGGCCGCGGGCGGCTGACCGGGCGGCGCGACCAGGGCTTTTTCGAAGGCGACGCGCTCGTAGCGCGGCTGGATGGGCTCGCCGAGGCCGATGAGGCGGTCACGGCCGCGGACCAGCGCCGGCACGTGGCTGATCTCGAAGCGGCGCGGCTCGCGCTGCCGGGCGGTGCCGCCCAGGCGGCGGAAGGCTTCCAGAAAGAAGGATTCGATGTAGTGCGGCTGCAGGCGGCGGGCGTCGGCGCGCTCCATGTCCTCCCGGATGCGGCGCACGGCGCTGGCGTCCATGGTGTCGTGGACCAGTTGGCGCTCGTCGAGCAGGGCCTGCAGGTGGGCGGTGTCGAGCGCCTGGTCGAGCACCGTGGTGAGGTGGGCCTTGATCTCGGGCCGCTCGCCGTAGCGGATGGCCTCGATCAGCAGGTCGCGCAGCGACAGCGTCTGGCCGTCGGCCTCGAAGGCCAGCTTGCCGAGCACGTCGAACACCTGGCCGCCGAGCGCCTGGCGGGCCTGTTCGAGCTTTTCCAGCAGGCGGCGGTAGACGTCGCCCTCGCGGGTGTCGTCCGCCACCAGGTTCCACAGGTGGCAGACCTCGGTCTGGCCGATGCGGTGGATGCGGCCGAAGCGCTGTTCGAGGCGATTGGGGTTCCACGGCAGGTCGTAGTTGACCATCAGGTGGGCGCGCTGCAGGTTGATGCCCTCGCCCGCCGCGTCGGTGGCCAGCAGCACCTGCACCGCCGGGTCGTGGCGGAAGGCCTCCTGCACGTTCAGGCGCTCCTCGCGGCCGGTGCCGCCATGGATGATGACCACGGACTCCTGGCGCCCCAGGAAGCGCGTGATGCGCTCGTGCAGGTAATTCAGCGTGTCGCGGTGCTCGGTGAAGATCACCAGCTTCTGGCGCGGCGAGGGCACTGGCGGCGGTATGTCGCCGCTGCCATAGGGCGCGTGGGATTCGGCGATGCCGGCGGCGGTGCCGGCCGGGGTGAAGATCGCGCCGAGCAGACTCGATAACTCAGTCCACTTGGTATCGGCACCGCTGCGGCGCACGGCCAAAGCTTGGGACTCCAGCCGTTGCAGGGTGTCGATTTCGGCGCGCAGCTCGGTGATGGAACGCGCGGCGGTGGCGCGGTCGAGCACCTCGGCTTCGGTGGCCTCGACCTCGTTGTCCGGCGCGTCTTCGAGTTCGTCCACGTCATCGGCATCGAGCGCCGGCCCGGCGGCGATGGCGCCGGCCTCGAAGGCACCCGCGCGCTGGAGCAGTTCCAGCTCGCGCAGGCGTGATTCCAGGCGCTCGCGACGCCGGCGCAGGGACTGGTAGATCGCCTCCGGCGATGACGCCAGACGGCGTTGCAGGATGGTGAGCGCGAAGCCGACGGTGCCGGCGCGCTTGTCGTTTTCGAGCGCCGCGGCACGGTCGAACTCGTTGCGCACGTACTCGGTGACGTCCTTGTAGAGCGCTTCCTCAGCGGGAGACAGCCGATACGGCACGGTGTAGGCGATGCGCGGCGGGAACAGCGGCGTGTTGTCGAACTTGCGCAGGTTCTCCTTGACCATGCGGCGCATCAGGTCGGAGACATCCGCGGAATGCACGCCGTCGCGGAAGCGACCCTCGAACCGGTCGCCGTCGAGCAGCGCCATGAAGAGCTGGAAATCCGCTTCTTTGCCGTTGTGCGGAGTGGCCGTCATGAGCAAGAAATGCCGTGTCAGCGTGGACAGCAGCTGGCCCAGCTTGTAGCGCTTGGTGTACTTGATCTCGCCGCCGAAGTTGGTGGCGGACATCTTGTGCGCCTCGTCGCAGACCACCAGGTCCCAGCGGCAATCGGGCGCCTGCAACTTGGCCTGCACGTCTTCGTTGCGCGACAGCTTGTCGAGGCGTGCGATGACCAGGTTGGCTTCGACGAACCAGTTGCCGGTGCGCGCGGCTTCCAGCTTGTCGTTGGTGAGAATCTCGAACGGCAGGTCGAAGCGGCGATACAGCTCGTCCTGCCACTGCTCGGCAAGACTGCCGGGGCACACGATGAGGCAGCGCTGCAAGTCGCCACGGGCGATCAGCTCCTTGATCAGCAACCCGGCCATGATGGTCTTGCCGGCGCCGGGGTCGTCCGCCAGCAGAAAGCGCAGCGGCTGGCGCGGCAGCATCTGCTCGTAGACCGCGGTGATCTGGTGCGGCAGCGGCTCGACCACCGAGGTGTGCACCGCCAGCATGGGATCGAACAGATGCGCGAGGCGGATGCGCTGCGCTTCTGAAACGAGGCGAAACAGCGCCCCGTCGCCATCGAAGCTCCAGGGGCGGCCCTGTTCGACGACCTCCAGGGTGGGTTCGTTGTCGCGGTACAGGAGCTGGTTGGCGACCCGACCGTCGGCGGTCTTGTAGGTCAGCTCCAGGGCTTCGGAGCCGAACCACTGGATGCTGACCACGGTGACCAGCGCATCCGGGACGATGCCCCGGACCGCGGCATTGGGCTTGAGGTCTTCCAGTTGGCTCATGGTGGCACGGATCTCAGGCTTTGCCTGGTTGGTGTCGTGGATGGGATCGCTCGCGTGCGGTCAAAGCCAGCCGACGCATCCTTCCCTGGCGCGAATGAACATCGGACAGCATAAGACAAACTGTGGTCGGAATGAGCGGAATAGGCCGCGCGGCGGGTGGGGAGACGCGTTCAGCCGCTGCGTCGGGGGCAGCGGCTGAACCCGTGCGCGGGATCACTCCAGATCGAACCGGTCGGCGTTCATCACCTTGATCCAAGCGGCCACGAAGTCGCGGACGAACTTGTCGGCCGCGTCGTCGCTGGCGTAGACCTCGGCGATCGCGCGCAGCTCGGCGTTCGAGCCGAACACCAGATCCGCCCGTGTGCCGGTCCACTTGACGGCGCCGGTGGCCCGGTCGCGCGCCTCGTAGAGCCCCGCGCCGGCCGCCTTCCACTCCACGCCCATGTCGAGCAGGTTGACGAAGAAGTCGTTGGTCAACACGCCGGGGCGGGTGGTGAGAACACCGTGCCGCGAGCCACTGTGCACGGCGCCGAGCGCGCGCAGGCCGCCGACCAGCACGGTCATCTCCGGCGCAGTGAGGGTGAGCAGTTGGGCGCGGTCGAGCAGCAGTTCCTCGGCCGGGCTTGTGACGCCGGCTTTCATGTAATTGCGGAAGCCGTCCGCGGCTGGTTCCAGCACGGCGAAGGACTCCACATCCGTCTGCTCGGCCGTCGCGTCGCCGCGACCGGGCGCGAACGGTACCGTGAGGTCGAACCCGGCTGCCCGGGCCGCCTGCTCGATGCCGACGTTGCCGCCGAGCACGATCACATCCGCCACGCTGGCGCCGGTCGCTGCGGCGATACCTTCGAGCACGCCCAGCACGCGGGCGAGGCGCGCCGGCTCGTTGGCTTCCCAGTCCTTTTGCGGCGCGAGGCGAATGCGCGCGCCGTTGGCGCCGCCGCGCTTGTCCGAGCCGCGGAAGCTGCGCGCGCTGTCCCAGGCGGTGGCGACCAGTTCACTTGACCCAAGGCCACTGGCGGCGATCCGCGCCTTCACCGCCGCCACGTCGTAGTCGCGCCGGCCGGCCGGCACCGGGTCCTGCCAGATCAGCACCTCGCCCGGCACTTCCGGGCCCAGATAACGGGCACGCGGGCCGAGGTCGCGGTGGGTCAGCTTGAACCAGGCGCGGGCGAAGGCGTCGGCGAACTGGTCCGGGTTCTGCCAGAAGCGGCGCGCGATCGGCTCGTAGATCGGATCGAAGCGCAGGGACAGATCCGCCGTGGTCATCATCGGCGGGTGCTTCTTGGACGGATCGTGCGCGTCCGGGATCAGGTGCTCGGGTTTGCAGTTCTTGGGCGTCCACTGGTGCGCACCGGCCGGGCTCTTGGTCAGTTCCCACTCGTAGCCGAACAGCATGTCGAAGTAGCCGTTGTCCCAGCGCGTCGGGTTCGGTTTCCAGGCGCCCTCGATGCCGCTGGTGGTGGTATCGGCGCCCTTGCCGGTGCCGAGCGCGTTCTGCCAGCCGAGGCCCATCTGCTCGATGGCCGCGCCTTCGGGTTCGGCGCTCACGAGCTTCGGATCGCCCGCGCCGTGCGCCTTGCCGAAGGTGTGGCCGCCGGCCACCAGCGCGACGGTCTCCTCGTCATTCATCGCCATGCGGGCGAAGGTCTCGCGCACATCACGGCCGGAGGCCACCGGATCGGGCTTGCCGTCCGGGCCTTCCGGGTTCACGTAGATCAGGCCCATCTGCACCGCGCCCAAGGGATTCGCCAGCACGCGGTCGCCCGAATAGCGACTGTTGGGTTTGTCGGACGTGGCCAGCCACTCGGTCTCGGCGCCCCAGTCGATGTCGTCCTGCGGCTCCCAGATGTCGACGCGGCCGCCGCCGAAGCCGAACGTCTTGAAGCCCATCGACTCCAGCGCCACGTTGCCGGCGAGGATCATCAGGTCGGCCCAGGAGATGCGCTTGCCGTACTTGCGTTTGATCGGCCACAGCAGCCGGCGCGCCTTGTCGAGGTTGCCGTTGTCCGGCCAGCTGTTCAGCGGCGCGAAACGCTGGTTGCCGTTGCCGGCGCCGCCGCGACCATCCGCGATGCGGTAGGTGCCGGCGCTGTGCCAGGCCATGCGGATGAACAGCCCGCCATAGTGGCCCCAGTCGGCCGGCCACCACGCCTGCGAGTCGGTCATCAGGGCAGCGAGGTCCGCTTTCAGCGCGGCGTAGTCGAGCTTGCCGAATTCGGCGGCGTAGTCGAAGCCGTCGTCCATCGGATTACGGGCCGAGGCATGCTGGCCGAGGATGCCGAGGTTCAGCCGCTTCGGCCACCAGTTGCTGTTGGACTGCGCGGCCGCGGTGGTGCGGCTGCCGTGAAAGGGGCATTTGGGTTCGGTGGACATGGTGTTCTCCCAGGGGCTTGGTTGATCTCGGGGATGAATGTACGGCGCCGAAGGCCATATATCCAATTTATTGTTTGCATGATTTCGATAGTTAAATCGACTCGAATGGCTGCGCCCGTTCGGGTCGCCACGAACGGCGATTGAACGGAGAGTATGGTAGATTCGGGCCAGACGCTGGCGGTTTTCGACCGACCGGCGCGGGCATCAGCCGACAATACAAGAGGAGACACGACATGGCTGTTATCGATCTGTTGCATCAATCCGTCCAGAAAAAGCCGGACAAGAAGGCGGTCATCGCGCAGGACGGCGAGGTGACCTTCCGCGAGCTCGATGCCGCGAGCAGCCGCATCGCGAGCCGGCTGCATGCGGCGGGCGTGCGCCGCGGCGACAAGGTTGCGATGGTGCTGGCCAACGACCAGGCCGTGTGGTTCAACGCCAGCTATTTCGGCATCCACAAGCTGGGCGCGGTTCCGGTGCCGATCAATACGCGCTGGGCGCCGCCCGAGAAATACTATGTGCTGGAGCACAGCGACGCGGTGGCGCTGATCAGCGGCCCGGCGCATCTGGACACGCTGGCGCCGCTCACCCAAGGCCATCCGGTCGACATCGAAGGCCGGCCGGGGCAGTTCAACCTCAAGCATTTCTTCGTGACGGGCAGCGAGGCCATCGATGGCTTCACGCCGCTGGGCGATGTGCTGCACGCGGGCGCAACCGATTTTCCGCCGCTCGATCCGCCGTCGACCGATCGCGATCCGGCCGATCTGCTCTACACCTCCGGCACCACGGGCATGCCCAAGGGGGTGCTGGTGCCCGAGGGCAATCTGGCCGACCAGCCGGGCCAGCAGAACCTCGCCCAGATGCTCTCGGCGCTGTTCGGGGAAAGCCTGCTGCATGCCGTGCCGCTGTTTGGGTTCACGGGCTGCCACGGCCTGATGCTGATGAGCATCCGCGCCGGCATCACGCAGATCGTCCTGCCGCGCTTCGATCCGGAACAGTTGCTGGCATCGATCGAGCGGCATCGCGCCACTTCCATCATGGGCGTGCCGACCATGCTGAATCTGGCCATGAAACATCCCAAGGTCAGGGATTACGACTACGGCTCGCTCAAATTCGTGTTCTTCGGCGCGGCGCCGATCCAGCCGGGCACGGTGCGCAAGATGCTCGAGGTCTGGCCCCGGGTCATGATGCTCAACGGCTACGGCCTGACCGAAGGTGGCGCCGGCGCGGCCTGCATGCTGGGGCCCAATCCGCGCGACATCCTCGACCACCCGGGCTCCGTGGGCAAACCGGTGGGCTGCGAGGTGGTCATCGTCGATGACGACGGCCAGGTGCTGCCGCAGGGCGAGGTGGGCGAGATCTGCTTCAAGTCCGGCATCGAGCGGCGCAGTTACTACAAGGGCGATCAGAACACCCGGGAACTCTGGCGCGGCGAGCTGCTGCACACCGGCGATGTCGGCTACATCGCCCCCGACGGCTATGTGTACCTCACCGACCGCAAGAAGGACATGGTGCTGCGCGGCGGCTACAACATCTTCGCCATCGAGGTGGAGCGCGTGCTGCTGGAGATGCCGGAGGTGCTCGAAGCCGCCGTCATCGCAGTGCCGCATCCGGATCTGGGCGAGGACGTGCTGGCCGTGGTGGTGCCCAAGCCCGGCTTCAAGGGTGGCGAGGGCCAGCTGACGCCGGAGGCGATCAACGCCTTCTGTCGCCAGCATCTGGCCGACTACAAGTGCCCGCGCCATGTGGTGTTTCTGGACGAGCTGCCCAAGAACGCCATGGCCAAGATCCTCAAGGCGGACCTGCGCCAGCGCTACCGGGATCATGTGCTCGACCTGAAAGCCCAGGAAGCCTGAGCAGCCAGGGCATCGCGCTCCGTGCCGGAGGTGATGCCTCGGGTGATACGAAAAACGCCGGCGGATGCCGGCGTTTCTTTGAGCGTCAGTGTCGGCCCTGTGCGTCAGCAATACACGGGCGTGCCCGCTCCCAGTGCCTCTCAGAACCGATACGCGCCCTGGCTGATGTTGGCGTGTATCTCCGCGGTGAGCGGAACATAACGGGGCTCGCCCGGCAGGAGAACGTGGAGCGGATCGTTGCCCGCGAGCGGATCGAAGCCTTCCTTCTTGAGGTCGGCCTTCTTGTACTTGAACGTGCCCGTGACCTCGATTTCCGACTTGATGCGCACGAACACGGGCACGGCATAGGGCGGCAGATTCTGCTTCATGTACCGCAGCAGGTCGTCGAGATCGACCGGATCGTCCGATTGGGGCGTGATCACCGCCATGCCCGCCTTGCCGTTCGTGTTGGGGATTTCCACCCCGTAGACGGCGCAGCCCGCCACATCGGCATGGCTGCCCAGCAGGTTCTCCACCTCGGTGGTGGCGACGTTCTCCCCTTTCCAGCGGAAGGTGTCGCCCAGGCGGTCGACGAACTGGTAGTGTGCCCAGCCGATGCCCCGCAACATGTCGCCAGTGTTGAACCAGGCGTCGCCCTGCTTGAAGGCATCGCGCAGGATCGCCTTTTCGGTCTTGTCCTTCTGGGTGTAGCCCATGAAGGGGGTGCTCGGCGTGATCTCGCCGATCAGCAGGCCCGGCTCGCCCTTGGCGACCTTGATCAAAAAGCCGTTGGCATCGCGGACCGGGCAATCCTTCTCCTGATCGTACTTGACCAGCACGGCCTTGCCGATGCCCACCGTGTTGTCGATGTTGAAGATGTTCATGAAGGCCGTGTTGCCTTCGCTGGCCCCATAAAATTCGAGGATGTGCGGGACCTTGAAGCGCTGTTTGAATTCCTTCCAGATGCCGGGCCGCAGGCCGTTGCCGAACATCTTTTTCAGCGTGTGGCGGCCGTCATTGGGCCGCGGCGGCTGATTCAGCAGGTAGCGGCACAGCTCGCCGACATAGCCGAAGATGGTCGCCTGGTATTTGTCGATGTCGTCCCAGAACTCGCTGGCGCTGAACTTGCGGCGGATCACCACTGCGGCGCCGGAACCGGCGACCGAACCCCAGCACGGGAGCAGGCCGGTGGCGTGGAACAGCGGCAGCGGCAGGTAATAGATGTCCTTGCTGCTCAGGTTCTTGACGACGTTGATGATGTTGAACGCCTTGGTGAACCGGTTGTGATCGGTGATGGCCGCTTTCGGCAGCCCGGTCGTGCCCGAGGTGTAGATGTAGACGAAATGATCGCTGCGGGTGAGGGTCCGCGTGACGGCCAGATTGGTGTCCGGCATGTCCTTGGCCACCGCGAACAGGTTGATGAAACCGGCGGGAACACTGCCGACATCGGCCAGGACGTCGCGGTCGGCGACGCAATAGGCGCGATCCTTGGCCATGGTCAGTTGGTCCTGCACCGCCAGGAAGGGCTCGGTCAGTTCCTCGCCCACGATGCACATCGTCGCGTTGACCAGATTGAGGCTGTGCACCAGCACCGGCCCGATCTGGGCGGTGTTGATCAGGGCCGTGCAGGCGCCGCTCTTGGCGATTCCCACCAGGCTGATGAGGAATTCCGGGCGGTTGTGCATGTAGAGGCCGACGGTGTCGCCTTTGCCGATGCCCTGGCTTTGCAGGTAGTGCGCGATCCTGTTCGCCTGGCGATTGAACTGGTCATAGGTGATCACGCGATCCTCGTAGTAGATCGCGACGTTGTCCGCATGGCGCGCGACGGTGCGCTCGAAAAAGAGCGGCATGGAGTCATTTTCCGACTCGGCCCGCGTGGCGCGTACGGCCCGGACGATGGCCGGAACGCGTTCGATGACTTTGGGAATGCCCTTGACGATGTCCATCGGGCCGACGAGGTCGTGCTGATCCATAGCAACGTTTCCTGAGAGGGGTGAGGGAAGAAACAAAAACGTCATCGTATGATGTCGGCGTCGGCATTTGAAGAGACGGCAGCCTGCGACCGCCAGGGATGAGGGGAGGGGCGGCGCGCATCACACCGGATGCATCGAGGCCGGTCGGCATGCGGGATGGCGGCACTTGACCGCGCTCCGCATCGGGGTGCAAGCTGGTTTTGGTTCAATAAAAAAGCGGATTCGTCGCCCAAGACGGGTCGAGGAGGAGGACACATGGACGTCATCATGGCGCCCGCCCGTTCGGGCTGGGCTTATCTGCGGTTTTTCGTTCCCATCGCCCTGTCTTTGGGCGTGATCTACGCGCTCATCGTCGGGCCGGCGAATGTGCTGGTCGGCGTGCTCGCCGTTCTGCTGGGCCTGTCGCTGGCCGAGCGGCTGTCCGGGGACGACGAGCAGTCCCGCACCTACGGCCATCCGCGCATTTTCGTGTGGATGCTCTGGACCTACTTTCCCGTCAGTCTTGCCGCGTTCTGGGCCTTCATCTGGATGCTGGCGCATGGACACGACGGCGGCGACCTGTTGGGTCTGGCCACGCTGGTGCAGTCGCTGAGCGGTTTCGACATGATCGCCGCCCATGCGGGCGATGGCTGGGGCAGCTATCTGATCGGCGCGCTGCTCTTTTCCCAGATCGCCTCGATCGGCTCGGTGTCCATCGGCCATGAGCTGTCGCACCGCACCTGGGAGCCCTATTCGGTCTTCAGTTCGCGCGCCTGCTCGCTGTTCGGCTTGTTCACCTATTACGCCATCGAGCATCCCTACGGCCATCATTTCACCGTCGGCACCCCCGCCGATTCCAGCACGGCGTTCCGCGGCGAGAGCGTGTACCGCTATTTCCTGCGCACGGCGCCGCAGGACTATCAGACGGCCTGGGCCATCGAGAAGGATCGCCTGGAGAAGTTGGGGCTGCCCACGATGACGTGGCGCAACCGGCTGATCCAGGGCTGGATCGCGGAAGCGGCACTGGTGCTGTTCGTCTTTGCCGTGAGTGGGTTGATGGGGCTGTTCTGGTTTCTGCTGGCGGTGTTCAACGCACACTTCGGCTACAAGCTCGGCACCTACAGCCAGCACTACGGCATCGTCCGGGTGCCCGGCTCGGAGATCAAGGCGCACCATTCCTGGGATTCGTTCAACCGCGTGACCAACTGGTTCGTGGACAACATCGGCCGGCATTCCCAGCATCATCTGGACCCCCAGCGGGAGTTCTGGCGACTCGAGGACGTGCATGCGCCGCGTCTGCCGCACAATATGGGCTACTTCCAGGCCATCGGTCTGGCCATCATCCCGGCGCTCTGGCATCGCACCTGGTCGCCGGCGCTGCTGGAATGGGATCGGCTCCACGCCTCTCCGGAAGAACGCCGGCTGGCGCACGAGGCCAATCTGCGCAGCGGACGCCCCGAGCTGATGGCGGCCGCGGCGCAAGCCCAAGCCCGCGCTGCCGTCGCCTGAGGCGGCATCCGAACACGCGCCGCCGACCGCCCGGTCGGCGGCTTTTTTTGCGCCGTCACTGCCGGGTCGAAGCGCATCGGGACCGGAAAGGTCAACCGGATGTGGCGCGCAGGCGGGTGGCGAAGGGCCGGGCGCGGCGCCAGAGGCGCCAGCGGTGGCCGGGCAGGTATCGATAGGCATGGCCCGCGAGCGGGCGGAGCTCGAGGCGCGCGCGGGCCAGTTGCGTTTCCAGCGCGGTTGCCAGCGCGTTTTCCAGGTGCACCAGCCCGTCCAGCCAGGCTTCGCGGTCGCTCCACAGGGCGGGGCGCAGCAGGTCGTCGACCACCCAGAGGATGCGCAGCGGCAGGATCGGTGCGGATGCGCCGAGGGCGGACCAGTCGGCGCGCCAGGCCGCGCCGCTCGCCAGCGCCAGGCCGCGGGCCATCGCATCGCCGCCCACGATCAGATCGAACGGCGCGCGGCGCTCGAGGGGAAGCGAGCCCTCACCCCACAGCCACAGGCTGTTGACCGGCAGTTGACCCAGGCGCTCGCGGGCGGTGTTGACCGGATGGTCGTGCAGCAGCATCTGCAGCTCGGTCATAAGTCCCTTGAAGCGCACGGCGCCGGGCCCGTGAGGCGCCCAGAGCGAGGCGCCCGGCGCCAGACCATGACTCAGCGGCGGGGTGGAGATATCGGGCGCGCCGGGCAGCTGGAGATACCAGCGGCCCGGCGCGGGCGCCACCAGCGCCATGCCGTCGCTCTGCAGCAGGGCGTTCAGGCTACCCAGGAGCCCGGCGCTTTCCTCGGCGTCGAGATCCAAACGCGCCTGATCGAAGTGCACATGATGCTGGGTGCCGGCCTGCAGGTGCAGGGGGTCGGCACCCAGCACGGGGCCTGCGGGCGGCGCGCCGGTATCGCCCCAGCAGGAAAGCGCCGCCCAGGGCGCCGGGTCCGCCGCGCAGAATCCCCGCGTGAGCGCCCGTTCGAAAACCGTTTCCGGATCGGGAGTGGCGCTGGCCCGTGCGACGAGGCGATCCAGTGTCGGCGTCGGCGGGAAATCGCCGACATCGCGGGGCGGCTCGGCCAGCCCCGGCACCAGCAGGGTGACCGAGCGACGCGCCATGCGTGATCAGCCCAGGTGCGGCATCAGCGCCTGTTCCACGGCCAGCCGCTCGGCCGCCACCCGCACCACCGGTCCCTGCATGCGCGCAATCGCGAGGTCTGGATCCTTGAGGCCGTGGCCGGTGAGGGTGCAGACGATGGTGCTGCCGCGGGGGATGCGGCCGGCCCGGATGTCGGTCAATGCGCCGGCCAGCGACACGGCCGAGGCCGGTTCGCAGAACACGCCCTCGCGTCGGGCCAGATATTTCTGCGTCTCCACGATCTCATCGTCGGAGAAGGCCGCGAACCAGCCGCCCGATTCCTGCTGCGCGGCCAGCGCGCCCGACCAGCTCTGCGGGTTGCCGATGCGGATCGCGGTGGCGATGGTTTCGGGATGCGCGACCGGGCCGCCGTGGAGGAAGGGCGCGGCGCCGGCCGCCTGATAGCCCAGCATGCGGGGACGTGCCGTGATGACGGGCGCACGCGGATAGGGGCACTCGCCGCCGCAATGGCTGCAGGCGACGGTGGTCGTCGCGCCGCTGGCGGTGGCCAGCTCCGAGTAGCCGATCCAGTAGGCGGTGATGTTGCCGGCGTTGCCGACCGGCAGGCAGTGGTAGTCGGGCGCGCGCCCGAGGGCCTCGACGATTTCGAAGGCAGCGGTCTTCTGGCCCTGCAGACGGAAGGGATTGATGGAGTTGACGATGGTGATGGGTGCCTGGGCGGCGACCTCCCGCACCAGGCGCATGCCGTCGTCGAAATTGCCCTGGATCTGCAGCACCACCGCGCCGTGGGCCATGGCCTGGGCCAGTTTGCCCAGTGCGATCTTGCCCTCGGGAATGAGCACGAAGGCGGTCAGGCCGGCGCGGGCGGCATAGGCAGCTGCCGAGGCCGAGGTGTTGCCGGTGGAGGCGCAGATGATGGCGCGACTGCCTTCGGCCACGGCCTGGGTCACGGCCACCGTCATGCCGCGGTCCTTGAACGAGCCGGTGGGATTGAGTCCCTCGAACTTGGCATAGATCGCCAGGTCGCCGCCCAGGTCGCGTTCCACGTTGGCCAGACGGATCAGGGGCGTCTGCCCCTCACAGAGGCTGACCGCCGGCACGTCCGCGGGCAGGGGCAGCCGGTCGCGGTACTTGTCGATCAATCCGGTGTAGAGCGAAGCGGGGGCCATGATGATCTCGTGTTCAAAAAGGAGAGGTTAGCACGCGCCGTCGGTATGGACCCGGATGCGCGTGATGGGGCCGCGCACGCTGGCGAGCTGCGCAATCGCGTCGAGCGCCTGATCCATGGCGCGCTCCCACACCCGATGGGTGAGCAGGATGATGGGCATGGTGTCCGGGCGCGCGGGATCCGGCCGCTGGAGCATGGCCTCGATGCTGATCGCGTGATCGGCGAGGATGCGGGTGATGTCCGCCACGACGCCGGGATGATCCTCGACGCCGAGGCGCAGGTAATAGGCCGAGTGGATCGCTGCCAGCGGGCGCACCGGCAGATCGGTCACGGCGCCCGGCCGCACGCCGAGATAGGGCACGCGGTGGTCGGGTTCGGCCGACAGCAGGCGCAGCACGTCGACCAGGTCGGCGACGACCGAGGACGCGGTGGGCAGAGCGCCGGCGCCCGCACCATACAGCAGCGACTCGCCGGCGGCGTCGCCCTGCACCAGGATGGCGTTCATGACGCCGTCGACGCGGGCCAGCAGATGGCGCTGCGGGATCAGGGTGGGATGCACGCGCAGTTCGACTGCCTCGGCATCCCGGCGGGCGATGGCCAGATGCTTGATGCTGTAGCCGAGCGTATCGGCGTAGTGGATGTCCTGCGCGCCGATGGCGTCGATGCCCTCGATCGCCACATGGGGAAAGCTCAGCGGCGTGCCGAAGGCGATGGCGGCGAGGATGGCCAGCTTGTGGGCTGCATCAATGCCGCCGACGTCGAAGCTGGGATCGGCCTCGGCGTAGCCCAGAGCCTGGGCCTCGGCCAGGGCGGCGCCGAAATCCAGGCCGCGGTCGCGCATTTCGGTCATGATGTAGTTGGTGGTGCCGTTGACGATGCCGGCGACGGAGCGGATGTCGTTGCCGGCGAGCGCCTCGCGGATGGTCTTGATGATGGGGATGCCGCCTCCGACGGCCGCCTCGAACGCGACGATGACGCCGTGTTTCTCGGCAGCGGCGAAGATCTCGTTGCCGTGCTGGGCGATCAGCGCCTTGTTGGCGGTGATGACATGCTTGCCGCCGGCGATGGCGCGCAGGACCCACTCGCGGGCCGGTTCGCAGCCGCCCATGAGCTCCGCCACGATGTGGATGGACGCATCGTTCAGGATGTCGTCGATCGCGGTCGTGATCGCGACGCCCTCGGCCTCGGCGGGACGTGCCTTGGCCGGGTCGCGCACCAGCGCGCGACGGACCTGCACCCGCCGGCCCGTGCGCCGTTCGATGGCGTCGGCATGGCGCCGGAGGATCTGCAACGTGCCGCCCCCGACCGTACCGAGCCCCAGCAGAGCGATGTTGACCGTTTCCATGGCGCGCTCCTCAGGATGCCGTGGGCCGGAACAGACGCCGCATTTCCCGCACGGCCTGGCGGGTGCGATGTTCGTTTTCGATCAGGCCGAAGCGCACATGATCATCACCGTACTCGCCAAAGCCGATGCCCGGGGACACGGCCACCTTGGCCTCGGTGAGCAGCAGCTTGCTGAATTCAATCGAGCCCATGTCGCGGTAGCGCTCGGGAATGCGCGCCCAGACGAACATCGTGCCGCGCGGTTTTTCCACCTCCCAGCCCAAGCGGTTCAACCCTTCCCACAGGACGTCGCGGCGCAGTTCGTAGGTGCGCCGGATTTCCTCCACGCAGTCCTGCGGGCCCTCCAGCGCGCTGATGGCGGCGACCTGGATGGGCGTGAAGATGCCGTAGTCGAGATAGGACTTCATCTTGGCCAGCGCGGCCACCAGGGTCGGGTTGCCGCACATGAAGCCGACGCGCCAGCCCGGCATGTTGTAGCTCTTGGACAGGGTGAAGAACTCCACCGCCACGTCCTTGGCGCCCGGCACCTGCAGAATGGACGGCGCGACGTAGCCGTCGAAGACCAGATCGGCGTAGGCGAGGTCGTGGATCACCCAGATCTGGTGCTCGCGCGCGATGGCGACCACCTTCTCGAAGAAATCGAGGTCCACGCACTGCGCGGTCGGGTTGCCCGGGAAGTTCAGCACCAGCATCTTGGGCTTGGGCCAGGAATTGCGGATCGCCTGGTCGAGCTCGGCGAAGAAATCGATGCCCGGCACCAGCGGCACGTGGCGGATGTCGGCGCCGGCGATGACGAAACCATAGGGATGGATGGGATAGGCCGGGTTGGGCACCAGCACCGAATCGCCGGGGCCGACCGTGGCGAGCGCGAGGTGCGCCAGGCCTTCCTTGGAGCCGATGGTGACGATGACTTCGTCCTGCGGATCCAGATGCACGTCGTAGCGGCGCTGATACCAGTTGGCCATCGCGCGGCGCAGGCGCGGAATGCCGCGTGACTGCGAATAGCGGTGGGTGTCGCCGCGCTGCACGGCTTCCACGAGCTTGTCGACGATGTGCGGCGGGGTGGGCTGGTCGGGATTGCCCATGCCGAAGTCGATGATATCCTCGCCCCTTGCGCGCGCGGCGTTTTTCAGTTCCGTCACGATGGCGAAAACGTAAGGCGGCAGCCGTTGGATGCGGGGAAAATCTTCGATCACTGGGGTGGTCCACTTGGGTGCCCCGGCGCAGGCCGCAGGCGATTTTGTAAAATCGTCAAACGTAAAGATCGCGCGCCGCGCTGTCAATCGCCAGCCGTGCGAGGGGAGGATCATGAAGCTGCATCGGGACAATCCCTATACCCAGAACCGCATTCGCGGCTACGGCCCCGGCGAGATCCGCATCAACGACACGGGCTATCACCAGAGCCTGATCGTCGGGCCGCAGGCCGTCGAACTCGAGGATCTTCCCACCACCGTCGTCGAACTAGAGACGCGCCATCTGGAGCGGCTGCTCGCCCACGCGCCGGAGATCATCCTGCTGGGGACCGGTCCACGGCTGATCTTTCCGCCGCGCGAACTTTTGCTCGCCGTACAGGCGCGCGGCGTGGGGATGGAAGTCATGGACACCGGCGCGGCCTGCCGGACCTTCAACGTCCTGCTGGCCGAAGACCGGGTCGTGGTGGCCCTGCTGCTGCTCGACGGCTGACCGGCCCGGCGCTCGGCCGCTGCGGCTACGCGAGCCCGGCTGCGCGCAACCGGGCCCGCAGCCGATCCATTTCCTCGAGCAGATCGGCGACCAGCGCCGCCAGTTCCGGCTCGGCGTCGAAGTCGCGCTCGATCTGCCGCATGCGGCGCACGCGCGCGATCGATGCGTCATGCAACCGCCACTCCCCCGTCGTCGGCCGCGCCGAATCCGGTGCAATCACGCCCAGTTCGAGGCGTGCAACCAGCCAGCTGCCCTCCACCCGGCACACCGCCGCCACCTGTTCGAGACTCAAGCCATCCTCGCCCAGCGGATCGCCCGTCGGCATGTTGTTGTCCATCATGGGTCAGCTCCTCTGCCGCGGATCGAAGGGGAGTTCGCGCGCCAGGGTCTCGTACAGCTCGCGCGCGCGCGGCGTGTCGGCGGGCGGTGTGACGATGCGGATGTCGAGCAACAGGTCGCCCGGCGGATCCCCGGGCAGGCCCTTGCCGCGCACCTGGAGTTGTCGACCGCTCTGCGCCCCGGCCGGGATGCGCATCTTGACCGAGCCGGCCGGCAGTTCGATGGGAATGACGGCGCCCAGCGCGGCTTCCCATGGCGTTACCGGCAGATCGGTGTGCAGATCGCGCCCGTCGACGCGAAACCGCGGGTGGGGCCTGAAATGCACCTCGAGCAACAGATCCCCGGCGGGCGCGCCGCCCCGTCCCGGATCGCCCTGACCGGCCAGGCGGATCAGCTGCCCATCGCGCACGCCCTTGGGAATCCTGACGCTCAAGGTGCGTGTCTCCAGGCTGCTGCGGCCCTGCGCGTCGAGCCGGGGCGCGCGCAGGGTGATTTCCCGCACGGCGCCGGTGAAGCTGTCCTCGAGGTCCAGCAAGACCTTGGCGTGATGGTCCTGGCCGCGGGCGCGACCCCCCGCGCGGCCATGGGCGCGGCCACCCGTGCGCCCGAACATTTCTGCGAAGAAATCCGAAAAGTCGGCCGTTTCGCGGGCATTGAACCCGCCGCCGGAGAATTCGAAACCCGCATCCCAGCCCGGCGGCGGCCGGAATTCCTGTCCGGCTTGCGCGTCGGCGCCAAGCTGGTCGTATGCGGCGCGTTTTTCGACGTCGGACAGCACGGCGTAGGCTTCGTTGATCTCCTTCATGCGCGCTTCGGCGTCCGTTTCCTTGGAGATGTCCGGATGGTACTTGCGCGCCAGCTTGCGAAAGGCCTTCTTGATCTCTGCCGCCGGGGCGTCCCGCGGCACGCCGAGAACGCGATAGTAGTCCTGATATTGCATGCATCGACTCCAGGCGATCCGTGACGCGGATATGGGTATGGAGCTGATGATATCAAGGGCTTGAAATGCCGCGCCGAGCGCCCATGTTGCATTCATGGCGGCCGCATCAGGCCAGCTTCCGACGAGGAGATGATCCATGATCTACCGCAGTCTTTTGCCGCGTGACCTTTTTGCCGAGTTCGAGCGTCTGCAGAACGAGTTCGATCGGACCATCGGCTTTTCGCCCAGTATCCGCGGCGCCGCACAGCGCTATCCGGCCTTGAACGTCGGCAGCACACCGGCGGCGGTCGAGATTTATGCCTTCGTGCCCGGCATGGACCCCGAACGCATGGAGGTACAGATCGAAAAAGGCGTACTCACCCTGAGCGGCGAACGCTCCCCGGTGCCCGCGCCGGAGCAGGCGATGACGCACATCGGCGAGCGCTTCGCCGGCCGGTTCCGGCGCGTCGTCAGTTTGCCGGACGACATCGACGCAGGGGCGGTCACGGCGCAGTACCGTGACGGCGTACTGCACGTGCGCGTGCCGCGGCGGGAAGCCGCCCAGCCGCGCCGCATCGCCATTCACTAACCGTGGAGGAACGCTCATGAACGATCAGGTTGCGAACCCGCAGACTCCGGCACAGGAGGAGGCCGCCGCACTCCGGCCGGCCGTAGATGTCATCGAGGATGCCGGCGGAATCACGCTGCTGGCGGATTTGCCGGGTGTGCCCAAGGAGGCGCTGGATATCCGGATCGACGGCGATACCCTGACGCTGGAAGCACAGATCGGTTTGTCCCTGCCCGAAGGAATGGAGCCGCATCACGTCGAGGTGGACCTGCTGCGCTATCGGCGGCGGTTCGGCTTGTCCAAGGAGCTCGATGCCGAGCAGATCACGGCCGAACTGGCCCATGGCGTGCTGAAGCTGCGCATTCCCAAGGCCGCGCACGCGCAGCCGCGCAAGATCGCAGTCGCCGTCGGCTGAACGTGCCGGAGGGCGATGGGCTCGACCCACCGTCCTCCCGCCGCGCCGGGCCATTACGGCGCTTCAGCCGAACAGGGCCGCGCCGTTCAATCCCTCGCTTTCCACGATGCGGCGCAGGTGACCCAAGGCCTCGACCTGAATCTGGCGCACCCGTTCGCGGGTGAGACCGATGTCCTTGCCCACCTGTTCCAGTGTGGCGCGCTCATGGCCGTTCAGTCCGAAGCGCCGCTCGATCACCTCGCGCTGCTTGGCGGACAGGCGCGCCAGCCAGCCCTTGAGGCCGTGCCGAAGATCCGTGTCCTGCACGCAGGTCGCAGGGTCGAGCCCGTTTTCATCGGCCAGGGTATCCAGCGGTGAGCGTTCGTCGGTGCTGCCGGGGTAGCCGCTCACGGTGGTGCGTTCGTTCAGTCCCAGCAGGCGTTCCACTTCCTGGACCGGGCATTCCATTTCACGCGCGATTTCGTCGATGGACGCCGCGCGCTGGCTGGACTGGCTCAGTTGGCGGCTGGTGCGCAGATAGCCGTTGATGCGTTTGATGACATGGATGGGCAGGCGCACGGTGCGGGTCTGGTTCATGAGCGCCCGCTCGATGGTCTGCCGGATCCACCAGGTCGCGTAGGTCGAAAAGCGGTAGCCGAGTTCCGGGTTGAATTTCCCCACCGCGTGGATGAGGCCTAGGTTGCCTTCCTCGATCAGGTCGAGCAGCGGCAGGCCGCGATTGAGGTAGCGGCGGGCGATCTTGACCACCAGGCGCAGATTGCTCTCGATCATGCGCGCCCGGGAGCGGGCGCAGCCCTGCTGGGCCTTGCGTGTATAGAAGATTTCTTCTTCCGCGGTGAGCAGCGGCGAGTGACCGATTTGATTCAGGTAGAGGCGCGTGAGGTCGAGCGCGGGGCTGTCGTCGGCCTCCCAGGTGTCGGGCGCGCTCGCGCCATCCTCTGCGGCCTGGGGCGGAACGACTGCGGCCGGATCGTCCTCATCGTCGCAGAAGTCCGCTTCTGCGGACGCGTAGGCCAGTGTGTCGGCCTCGGGCCAATGGCTTGCGGGGGTCTCGACGTCATCCATGATCGTCCTCCTCGGCTCCTGGTTTCACGCAACCTGAGGCTCGAAGGAGGATGTCGCCAGGGGTCAACGCGCAGGCAGATACCGCAGGGGGTCCACCGGCTGACCGTTCTGGCGAATCTCGAAATGCAGGCTGGCACGCCGATCGGGTCCCTCACCCATCTCGGCAATCGTCTGCCCGGCCTGCACCGGGTCTCCTTCCTTCACATACAACGTCCTGTTGTATGCGTACGCGCTCAGGAAATTATTGTTGTGCTTGATGATGATAAGCTCCCCGTAACCTTTCAGTCCACTCCCCGCGTAGGCCACCCGACCGTCTCCTGCGGCGGCGATCCTGGCGCCCACGGCGCCGCCGATGTCGATGCCCTTGTTGCCGTTTTCACCTTCGAAGAGCGTCAGCAAAGTCCCTTGCACCGGCCACCTCCAGGCAACGCCGGAAGCCGGCCCCTCGCTGCCCTGCAACGCCGCAGGGGGTTCGCGGGTCGGGATCCGGATGCGTTGGCCGAGGTGGATGAGATTGGGGTTCTCGATGCGGTTCCAGCGCGCGAGATCCTCCGGGCTGACACCGTAGCGCGCGGCGATGATCTTCAACGTTTCGCCGGCCATGACGGTATGGGTGCGCCAATAGGTCGGGCCCGTGGGGGCTGGCGGAGGCGCCGGACGCGCGGCCGGGGCGGGCGTCGGCGCCGGTTCGGGCCAGTTGCGGGCTCCGACGCATCCGGCGAGCGCGAGGGCTGCGGCCAGCATCAGAGCGAGGCCGATACGCGGCGGTAACATCGCGGCGAACAGTGCGGGCATGATGGCCTAGAGCGCCAGATAGAATGCCGCGGTGGTCGCCACCAGGCCCCAGCCGATCCATTCCATGGACTGACGCACGCGGTCCTGCATCCGGGAACCCAGACGGGAGACCAGCAGCGCCTCGAGGTAGAAGCGGCCGCCGCGGCCGATGAGGGAGGCTCCGATGAAGGGCAGCAGCGGCATCGCCATGAATCCCGAGGCGATGGTGAAGAGCTTGTAGGGGATCGGCGAAAAGCCCGCCAGGAACACGATCCAGATGCCCCATTCGAGATACAGCGTCTGGACCTGCTGCCAGGTTTCGGCATGGCCCGCTCGTTCGATCAGGGGCACCACGGCGTCGATGGCGAAATGTCCCAAGGCGTAGCCCAGCACGCCGCCCAGCACGGAGCAGAGCGTGGTGAGCGTCGCCAGTTGCCAGGCCCGGTGCGGTTTGGCGAGCACCATGGGCATCAGCATCACATCGGGCGGGACGGGAAAGAACGAGGATTCCGCCACACTGACGGCGCCGAGGTACCAGGGCGCATGGCGGTGCCGGGCGGCGACGAGCATGCGATCGTAGAGTGCGGTGAACAGTTTCATCCGACGCCGTCCTTCAAGGGCACGAAATGCACGGTTTCCAGAATTTCTTCCGCGTGGCCGTGCGCCGTGCGGGTATGACGCATCAGGCGCTGATGCAGGCCGCTGCCGACGGGAATCACCAGCGCGCCGCCCACCTTGAGCTGATCGATCAGGGACTCGGGCAACTCGTTGGGCGCGGCCGCCACCAGGATCGCGTCATAGGGCCCATGCTCGGGCCAGCCCCAGTGGCCATCGCTGTGATGGAAGATCACGTTGCCGATGCGCATGTGCCCGAGTCGCCGCCGGGCTTGCGCAAGCAGCGGCGCGATGCGTTCCACGCTGTAGACCTGCGGTACCAGGCTGGCCAGCAGCGCGGTCTGGTAACCGGAGCCGGTACCGACTTCCAGCACCCGCTCGGGGATGCCGTTTTGCACCAGCGCCGCGGTCATGCGCGCGACCATGTAGGGTTGCGAAATGGTTTGTCCGTGGCCGATGGGCAGCGCCAGATCCTCATAGGCACGACTGGCCAGCGCCTCCTCCACGAACAGATGCCGCGGCATGCGCGCCATGAGCGCCAGCACCCGCTCGTCGGTGATGCCGCGCGCGACGAGCCGCTCGACCATGCGCTTGCGGGTGCGCAGGGAGGTCATGCCGCTGCCGCGCAGGGCCGCTTCGGTCACGGGGCGAGCCCGCCGAGCCAGCGGCCCACCGTGTCGATGCCGGTGTACTGGGTGAGGTCGACCTGCACCGGCGTGATCGACACCCGGCGGTTGGCCACGGCATGAAAATCGGTTCCGGGTCCGGCATCCGCTTCCCCGCCCGCCGGCCCGATCCAGTAGATCGGCCGGCCGCGCGGGTCCTGCGAGCAAATCACGCCTTCGGCCCGGTGCCGCCGTCCGAGCCGGGTCGCCTCGAAGCCCTGCAGGGCCTCGAAGGGCACATCCGGGACATTGACGTTGAGAATGGTGTCGGCCGGCAGCGGGGTGTGGGCCAGGCGCTCGATCAGTACCCGCGCGACCCGCGCCGCGCAGTCGTAATGGCGGCATTCCTCGCCCACCAGTGACACCGCCATGGCCGGATAGCCCAGAGAACGCCCCTCGATCGCGGCGGCGACCGTGCCTGAATAGAGGACGTCGTCGCCCATGTTGGCGCCGTCGTTGATGCCCGAGACCACCATGTCGGGCGTGTGCTCGAGCAGGCCGGTGATGGCCAGATGCACCGAGTCAGTGGGCGTGCCATCGACACAGTACACCGGCTCGTCACCATGGCGGGCCACGCGCAACGGGCGGCTCAGGGTGAGGGAATGGCTGGCGCCGCTGCGGTTGCGGTCCGGTGCGACCACCACCACCTCGGCGCATTGGGCCAGCTCCCGGTGCAGGGCCCGCAGGCCGGGAGCCTGACAACCGTCGTCATTGCTGATCAGGATGCGCACGATCGATCTTCTCGGGTAGGCGGAAACAGCCGGTCTGGCGTCGACCGGCAGCTTCGGAAACGATGGCAACACACTATACTGGAAGCGCTCTTTCAGCCGGTAGACATCCCCGGAGATCCGTGATGTGTCCCCCGCCCGATGCCACCTCGCCGGACGACGAAGCGGCCCTGTTCCGCGAGGCCATGGCGGGCGTTGCGCCAATGCGGCCGGTCGCGCCGGTGTCGATGCCGGCGCGCAAACCCGCGGCTGCGCACGTTCGCCGGGCCGACGAGGCCGCGGCATTGCAGGAGTCGCGGTTCAGCCCGATCGACCCGGATCTCGAGACCGGCGAGGAGCTGCGCTATCTGCGCGCCGGCGCCGCTGCCCAGTTGCTGCAGCGGCTGCGCCGCGGTCGCTATGCGATTCAGGCCGAACTCGATCTGCATGGCCTGAACCAGCCGCAGGCGCATGAGGCGCTCAATGGTTTCCTGCAGGAATGCCGGCATCTCGATCTGCGCTGTGTGCGCATCATCCATGGCAAGGGACTGGGTTCACCACAGGGACGCGGTGTGCTCAAGGCCGCGGTCAACCGCTGGCTGGTGCGCTGCGATCAGGTGATCGCCTTTTGCTCCGCGCCGCCGGCCGACGGCGGCACCGGCGCGGTCTATGTCTTGCTGCGCCGATCAAGGCCCTGAACGGCTGGTTTCCGTCGCCTGGGCCTCGAGCGTCTCCCAGCGCGCGTAGGCCGTCGCCAGCTCGGCTTCCAGATCCCGGAGTGCCTGCTGATCGGCGGCGATCTCGCTGGCGGCGCGCCGGTAGAAGCCCGGCTCCGCCATCTGCGCGCTGCGCGCCGCCAGATCCTGCTCCAGCTGCTCGATGCGCCCGGGCAGGGCCAGCCGCTCGCGTTCATCCTTGTAGCTGAGCTTGCGCTTGCCGACCGCGGCGGGTGGCGAGGCGGCCGCCGCGGTCGCGGCTCGTGGCGCCGCAGCGCGGGACGGCGCCGTGGCGGTCCTCCCCGCAGTGCCCTGGCTCTGGCGCAGGGCGTCGCTGTAACCGCCGACGTATTCGCCCACCTGGCCCGCGCCTTCGAACACGATGCAGCTGCCGACCACACGGTCGAGGAATTCGCGGTCGTGGCTCACGATGAGCAGGGTGCCGTCGTAGGCCACCAGCCGCTCCTCCAGAAGCTCCAGCGTCTCCACGTCGAGATCGTTGGTCGGCTCGTCGAGCACCAGCAGGTTGGCCGGCCGGGCGAAGAGCTGGGCCAGCAGCAGACGGTTGCGTTCGCCGCCCGAGAGCTTGGCGATGGGCGCGCGGGATTGCTCGGGCGTGAACAGGAAATCCTGCAGGTAGCCGATCACATGGCGCGGACGCCCGTTCAGCGTCACCGTCTCCTTGCCGCCGCCGATGATGTCGACCGGGCGATCGTCATCGTTCAGCACGGCCCGCAGCTGATCGAAATAGGCGACCTCGAGCCGCGTTCCCAGACGGACCCGGCCGCGCCGGGGCGCGAGCTCGCCGAGCAGGATGCGCAGCAGCGTGGTCTTGCCGCAACCGTTGGGCCCCACGATGCCCACCTTGTCGCCGCGCATGAGGCTGGTCGAGAAATCGGCGATCAGCGGACGCTGCTCGTCGAAACCGTGACCGATGGCTTCCAGTTCGACCACCAGCCGGCCGGACGGCGCGGCCGATTCCAGCGCGATGCGGGCCTGACCCTGGCCATGGCGCCGTGCCGCTCGCTCCCGGCGCAGGGCCTCGAGCGCGCGGACGCGGCCCTCGTTGCGGGTACGGCGCGCCTTGACGCCCTGGCGGATCCAGCTTTCCTCCGCCGCCAGATGCTTGTCGAACAGCGCGTCGTGGCGCGCTTCGACCGTGAGCGCCGCGTCACGCTGCTCCAGGTAGCGGTCGAGATCGCCGGGCCAACGCGTCAGCCGCCCGCGATCGAGCTGCAGGATGCCGCCGGCGAGCCTGCGGATGAAACGGCGATCGTGCGAGATGAAGATCAGGCTGCCCTTGAAGCGCTGCAGCAGCAGGTCCTCGAGCCACTCGATCTGGGCCGGATCGAGGTGGTTGGTCGGCTCGTCCAGCAGCAGCAGATCCGGCTCGCGCGCCAGCGCATGGGCCAGGAGCACGCGGCGCTTCATGCCACCCGAGAGCGTGGCGAAGTCGGTCGCCGGATCGACGCCCAGTTCGGTGAGCCAGCGTTCGGTCTGCCAGGCGGGCGTCTCGTGTTCACCGGCCGGGTCCTGATGGCGCGCGATCCCGGCCGCCGTACCGGTCCAGTGGGTGGGAATCTCCTGCGGCAGGAGCGCAATGCGGATGCCGGACTCCAGCCGCAGTTGCCCTGCATCGGGCGTCAGCTCGCCGGCGATCAGGCGCAGCAGCGAGGATTTGCCGGCGCCGTTGCGGCCCAGCAGCGCCAGCCGCTCGCCCGGCTCCACGGTGAGCGCGGCCCGATCGAGCAGCATGGGACCACCGAGGCGCAGGTCGACATCGTTCAGGGACAGCAGCATGGGGGCATCGACGGCGGCGAAAGAAGGCCGATTCTAGCGTGAATCCTCGGTATCTCCCGCTGGATTGGACTATCTGACGAAAGAAATTCGCCGAAACGCCGGTTCTCGCGGGCGGATCAGGAAGGTCGCCAGAGCCATCCGGGGTGGACGGCGGTTTGAAGCGCGCATCACAGTGGACGGCTAAAAGGAGCGCTCCGCGACGATGTCGCCCCAGGTTTGCAGTGGCCCAAGGGGATTGCGCGTCACATCGCGTTCGCTGATCCGCGGCTGTCCGCCCATCAGGGTATAGACCACTTCGTCATCGACGAAGAGGATCAAGGCGTTGAAGGTCCAGCCGGTCGAATCGATGGTGCGCACGAAGTTGAAGGCATCGAGCCAGAAATTTCCCACCCGGCGACGCTTGACTTGCCGCACCACGACCGAATAGCCGCTGCAGCGCTTACCGGCCCTGAAGCAATCGGCCAATCCCGGGTCGAGGGTATCGGCCGTGACCGTGGTGCCGAGCGCAAAGCGCTGGGAGACATCCGCGAAGCTGAGCAGCGTGATGGCCGGATTCCTGCCGGGCTCGAGGCCCTGCGCATACAGATCGGCGCGTTGAGTCTGGTAGGGCACGATGCGTTCGATGGCCTGGCGCGCCTGATCGAAATCGGTCCAGGAGTCGCGTACCTCGCTCGAACTGCGCGGCAGCAGGGATTGGCAACCAGCCAGGCACGCAGCAACCAGCACCACGGTCCAGCGTGTCCGGGTGGCGTAATGGGTTGACGGATCACGTACGGCAACAGTAGCGCGGTTCGTTTTCACAGCCGCCTCGTTGGGCAAGTTCGGAGGTGGCCGGCGGGTGCCGTCACCTTGAACGGGGTGAATGGGTCTGATCGGCTATCGGCGTCGCGACGGTGCCACTGAGACCGTTGCGCACCGACGTGCCGGATCGAGCGCGTTGAAATCATAAAACACGCCGGCGCTGTTCGCGCAGGATGAAGTGGATTCAGGTCAAGGATCGCGCGCGATATCGCGAATCTGAGCGCCGAGGCCAGGCTGGTCGGTGAAGAAGCCATCGATCCCAAGCGCAAGAAAAGCAGCCAGTTCGCCCGCCAGATCGCCGAGGGCGGCCGGATCGTCGCCGAGTCGGTGATTGGCGGGCAGGAAGCCGTTCTCGGCGCGGAAGGTATAGGGATGAACCGCGAGTCCCGCGCGGTGGGCATCGGCCACGAACGCGGTGGCGCGGCCGGAATCGAGCCGGCCGCTTGCATCGCGCGGGATCAGCAGGGATTTGTCCGGCCCCACCCCGTCGGCATAGCGCGCGATCTGGTGGAGTCCCGCGGACGTGGCCATCTGCGCATAGGTGAGCGTGCCGCCGGTGGCCGCGACATCATGGGGCTGACCCGTGGCTGCCAGCAGCTGGATCAGCGGGATGCGGGTCAGCCGGCGCAGACGCTGCAAGCCCGTGACCTCGAAGGACTGGAGGTAAACCCTTTGGCTGTCCTCGAGGCCGTGCGCGTGCAGGATCTGCACCAGGCGCTCCTCCATCGGCAGCCCGCGCTCGCGAAAATGCGTGGGGTGCTTGGTTTCGGGATAGACGCCGATCGGGCGGCCGACCACCCCTTCCAGCGCATGGCGCAAAGCCAGGATCTCCTCCAGCACCGGCACCGGAAACTGGCCATCAAAGCGGGCATTGCCCGGCCGGAGCTGCGGCAGCCGCTCCACGGCCCGCAGGCTACGGATCTCCGCGAGCGTGAAATCCTCGCTGAACCATCCGGTCAGGCGCTGGCCGTCCACCTCGCGCGTGGCGCGTCGGTGGGCGAACTCGGGTCGCCGGGCCACATCGGTGGTCGCATCGAGACGGTTGTCATGGCGGGCGATGAGCTGGCCGTCGCGCGTCATGACGAGATCGGGCTCGATGAAGTCCGCGCCCTGAAAAACAGCGGTGGCATAGGCGGCCAGCGTGTGTTCGGGCAGATAGCCGCTGGCGCCGCGGTGGGCGATGACGATCGGCGTGCCCCTCCGGCGCTGGGCCACGGTCAGGCAGCCGTGCTCTGATCCGCGGGCGGCGGCAGGATGTCCGGATAGAAACGGCCCGCGGGGTAGCTCGCATGCGCCAGCCGCGCGCGGCAAAAAGCGAGGATGCGGTCGCGTTCGGCCTGATCGGCATCCTTGTGCCGGTCCAGCGCGCCCGATTGCAGGTAGCGGATGTGCCCGGGCGTGGACACGCTGAACAGATTGGGCGCGAACATCTCGAATTCCTCCTCGTGCTCGCGCATGTAGTCGAAGCCGGCCTTGTGCACGATTTTGACGAGCGCGGTGTCGGTCAGCGGCACGTCGAGGAATGCGGCGACCTGGCGGATGCCCCCTGCCAGATCGCGTTTCAGATCCTCGTAGTGCACGAACAGCACATTGGCATGCTGCCGGCTGCGCTGCCACCAGCTCTCGACGTGGTCGGGCCAGGACGTCCACCACATGTCGTCGCTGCAGAACCAGTCGAGCATGTCGGCGCGCATCGGGGTGAGCGGTCCCATGCCCTTGTAGATGAAATCCACACAGCTGGCGAAACAGCTCACCGGATGGCGGGTGACGTAGATGTACTTGGCGGCATCGGCGTGCGGGATGAACTGCGCCGGCATGTGCGTCTTGATGATGCGGTTGCGGCGTGGGCCGACGAGGGGCGCGCGCGCCATGGGCACGCTGGAGGTCGGGCTGGTCTCGATCCACGGGCTCACGGCGTACATGTGGCGGTAGCCGGTGTCGGACAGATCGCCATCGCCGCCGTGCAGGATCTCGAAGACGATCTGCTGCATCCAGGTGGTGCCGCATTTCATCTGCGTGGCGATGAAGATGTCGGTCGCCTCGGGTCGGTAATGCACCGTGCGCGCATAGGAGCGCTTGCTGCTCATCATCACGGGGCCGGTGACGCGACCGTAGCGCATGACCGGCACGTGTTTCAGGCGCTTGATGCGCGCGATGGCCTCGAAAATCGGGCGCGCGTAGCGGGCATGCCATTGGAGCCGCGCGATGAAGCGGCGCCGCTCGGCCAGCGTACGGCCGAAATAGCGATCGCCGCGGCGCTGGATTTCGACCCAGGCCATGAGTCCCGCGAGGTAGAGCAGCCCGCCGCCCAGCAGCCAGACCGAGAGATGCAGCAAGGTTTTCACGGTGATTCTTCCCTGAAGGGTGACGCGGGCATCCTGCCCGGCCGTGGAGTCGCCTCTTCCGGCAACGGAGTCGCCTCTTCCGGCAACCGGATCTGGAAAGTTTAGGTACGCATCAGCCGGTTTTCATCACAGCCAGCGCCGCAGCAGGGAACGGCGGCGCGGCGGCGCGCTCGGCTCTTGGCCGCGGTCGGCCAGGATCTGGTAGGCGCCCCACCCCAGTGCCGCCAGGCGCAGCACCGGGTGGCGCCGCATGATCCGGGGCAGAATCAAGCCGGCGGCGCCGATCAAGAGCGGAGGAATGCGGGGCCCGGTCTCCTGAGCAGGGTCGCCGCCGCCCAGGCCGATCTTGCGGGCAAGCCAACCCCGGCCCGGCAGGGAACGCGTGACGCGACCGCCTTGGGTCTGTAGCCGGCCGCGTTGACGCTCGGCGCGGCGCATCAGGCGCGCCTTTTCGGCTTCAATCATCTGGCGTCGGGGATCGCGTCGTGTAGTCATCTTTCAAACTCTCCAGGTCGTCCAGCAGCACTTCGCGTGTCGCGGGCAGGAATCGGCGGCTGCCTTTGACGGACATCGCCAGACCCACCAGACAGAGCGCCAATGCCGCGCCGAAAAATCCGGCAAGGGACCACGCAGCGGTCTCGCGGCAGGTGTCCCAGCACTGTACGAGGATCGCCACCACCAGGGTCTGCAACGCGAACCAGGCGCTGATCGCGCTGCCGACCATGAACAGCAGCATCCACTTGATTCCGCCTCGCCATTGCGCGAATTCCAGGCGCGCCAAGTCCAGACGCGTGAGTGCGGTTTCGACGGCGAGCCCCGCAAGACGACGCAATTGAAGGCCAAGGGAGGCGGCAGGCATCGGGCGTATCCTTGTTCTTGTCCTGACCCCGTTGCAGCCTAGCGAATCAGGACGAGTTTTTCATGCTGGACAGGGCCCAAAGCGCCAGCGCTGCGACACCGATCACCTGCAGCGGATGAGCGCGCACATACTGGGACGCCTGGCTGCGGTTCCAATCCTCGGGGACGACGTCCCGAAGCTCATTCCAGTGCACGCGTTGCATTCCCCCCACCACTTTCTCGCGCAGCGATTGCAGGCGGTCCAGGGCCATGGTTTCCAGATCGTCGAACAGATCATCGAGCGCGTCGAAATTGTGATCGCGCGCCGCGCGGCGCGCCGCATGCCGAGTCCGTTCAGCCGTCGATTTGCGCGTAAAGAACATCGTCACATCTCCCGTGTGGCCAACAAGTCGTGAAGCGTTTGTTCAAGTTGACCGACGGAAGTGCTTGAAGTTCCCTGATCGCCCTGCCATTGGATAGCCTGGATGGCGGTCGCAATCCCTGTCCCGCATGGTTTTCCGCGGCCGGTGAACCGGGGCAAAGCGGCATCGCGATTCATGCGGTTGCGGCGCAGATCCGCCGGCACACCGGTCGGGTCGGATCCCGGGCACTGCTCCGGCCGGGCCGGCGGCCGCTCAGGGGGTTTGCGGCGGCGCCGGGTTCTTGCGGCTGCGACGGCGGGCGTTGTCCCGGTTGCGCATCAATTGTTCCAGGATGGGCATCAGGATGATTTCCATCGCCATGCCCATCTTCCCGCCGGGGACGACGATGGTGTTGCGCCGCGACATGAACGAGCCCTGCACCATGACCAGCATCTCGGGGAAATGCACGGGCCACTTGCGCGGATTCTTGAAGCGGATCACCACGAAGCTCTCGTCCTGGGTCGGAATGTCGCGCGCGATGAAGGGATTGGAGGTGTCGACGGTCGGCACGCGCTGGAAGTTGATATCGGTCTGCGAGAACTGCGGGACCATGTAGTGCACATAGTCGTGCATGCGGCGCAGGATGGTTTCCTTCACGCGCTCGGCGCTGTAGCCGCGTTCGTTGGTGTCGCGGTGGATCTTCTGGATCCATTCGAGATTGATGGTCGGCACCAGACCGATCAGCAGGTCGACGTGCTGGGCGACGTTGACCCGATCGGTGACGAGGCCCCCGTGCAAGCCTTCGTACAGCAAGAGATCGGTGTCCGGCGGCAAGGGCGTCCAGGGCGTGAAGGTGCCGGCCTTCAGTCCGAAGGCGCTGGCCTCGGCATCGGTGTGCAGGTAACGGCGCGATTCCCCCTGGCCCGTGGCGCCATAGCTGCGGAACAGCTCCTCGAGCTTGTCGAACAGATTGGCCGAGGGACCGAAATGGCTGAAGCGCTCACCGCGCACGCTGGCCCGATGCAGTTGCTGCGCCATGGTCGTGCGGTCGTAGGCATGGAAGCTGTCGCCCTCGACGATGGCCGCGCGCAGATTCATGCGCGTGAACATGTGCTCGAAGGCGATGCGGGCGGTGCTGGTGCCGGCGCCGGAGGAGCCTGTGACGCCGATGACGGGATGCAGTTTAGACATGGACTAATCCCCCGCCGGTTCGGTTGCAGCGCGTTCGCCGCCGTCTGCCGCACGGCGGCAGCACAGATCCCACACGCCGTGCCCCAAGCGCCGGCCGCGCTGCTCGAATCGGGTCAGCGGCCGCTCGGGCGGACGGGGAATGTACGGACCATCGCTGCGGGTGTTGATCAGCTCCGGCTGGCCAGCCAGAACGTCAGCCATCTGTAATGCATAGTCCTCCCAGTCGGTGGCCAAGTGCAAGACCCCGTCCGGCTTGAGCTGGCGCGTGAGCAGCGCAATAAAATCCGGCTGGATGAGGCGGCGTTTCTGATGGCGTTTCTTGGGCCAGGGGTCGGGAAAGAACACATGGATCCGGTCGAGCTGGCCCGGGGGCAGGCGGGTCGCGAGAAACGGCACGGCGTCGTCGGCATGCACGCGCACATACGTGAGCGCCTCCATTTCGATGGCATTGAGCAGGCGCCCGACGCCGGGCTGATGGACCTCGATGCCGAGCGCATTCCAGCCCGGATGCGTGCGCGCAAACTCCGCCAATGCCTCGCCGGTGCCGAAGCCGATCTCCAGCAGGGTCGGCGCCGCGCGGCCGAACAGGACGGCGAGGTCGACCTGCTCCGGTTCGGCCGGTACGCCATAGCGGTCCATCAGGCCCGCAAAGGCGCGCTCCTGCGCCGGCGTGATGCGCCCCTGACGGCGCACGAAGCTGCGCACCGGACGGTGGATGGGCTGCATGCGAGGACCCTCAGGGACGGCCGACGAACAGCCCGTCGACGGGCGAGGAGGCGCTGGCGAAGCGCTTGCGCGCGATGCGTCCGGCGAGGAAGGCTTCGCGCCCGGCCTCGACGGCCAGCGCCATGGCACGGGCCATGCGCACCGGCTCGCGCGCTCCGGCGATGGCGGTATTCATCAGCACGCCGTCGCAGCCGAGCTCCATGGCAAAGGCGGCGTCGGACGCCGTCCCCACCCCGGCATCGACCAGCACCGGCACCTTGGCCTGCTCCACGATGGTCAGGATGTTCCAGGGATTGACGATGCCCATCCCCGAGCCGATCAGCGAGCCCAGTGGCATGATGGCGATGCAGCCCATGGCCTCCAGCTCGCGCGCCACAATGGGGTCGTCGCTCGTGTAGACCATCACCTCGAAGCCGTCGCGGATCAGGATCTCGGCGGCTTTGAGCGTGGCGCGCACATCGGGATAGAGCGTTTTTTCATCGCCCAGCACCTCCAGCTTCACCAGCCGGTGACCGCCCAGCAGCTCCCGCGCCAGCCGGCAGGTGCGCACCGCGCTGTCGGCGTCGAAGCAGCCCGCCGTGTTGGGCAGCAGGGTGTAGCGCTCCGGGGGGATCGCCTCGAGCAGATTGGGCGCCTTGGGATCCTGACCGATGTTCACGCGCCGCACGGCCAGCGTGACGATTTCGGCGCCGCTCGCTGCCACCGCCTGCGCGGTTTCGGCCAGATCGCGATACTTGCCGGTGCCCACCAAGAGGCGCGAGCGGTAGGTGCGGCCCGCCAGCGTCAGCGGCCGGTCCACGGGCGGAATGAGGTCGGTCGTGGTCATATGGGCTTCTCCGTCGGTCATGTCGCGCCGCCGCCGATGGCATGCACCACCTCGAGCCGGTCGCCGGCCGCCAGGCGGATGCTGGCGTAGCCGCTGCGCGGAACGATCTCGCCGTTGTGCTCCACGGCAATGCGCCGCTCGAGCAGGCCCTCGCGCGCCAGCAGATCGGCCAGCGTCAGGCCCGGCGCGAGCGCCGTCGGCACGCCGTTGAGTTCGATCGAGATCGTGTCGGTCATTGCAAGGCCCCGCATCGCCAGCCAAAAGCGGAACCGGTGATTTTACCGCAAGATCCGCCCGTTATTGCCGCGTTTGGGCCGCCGCCTGCTTTACATCAAGGCCGAAACGCCCGAAAATCGGCTGCCGTGCGGGTGTAGTTCAATGGCAGAACCTCAGCTTCCCAAGCTGATGGCGTGGGTTCGATTCCCATCACCCGCTCCAGTTCAGGTTCCATGGAGTTCCAAGGAGTTCCATAAACCACTATCAGCAAAGGCTTTTTCGCCGGATGAGCGTCCAGTGAAGGCCACCGGAATCCACCGACAGATGGACTGATTTAGTCCATCCAGTAGTCCATCAAGGCGGTTGGGTTCGAGTCCGGATTGTTGGTAGGAACGAGCGGGCCATGGGATGACGATCTGACTCCTGACTCAGTTCAGGAGCAGACATGGCACTTTCTGATGTCGCCGTTCGGCAGGCCAAGGCCACCGGGACGGACTACACCCTCCCCGACTTCGACGGCCTGTCGCTGGCCGTCTCGGCCGCGGGCACGAAGACCTGGCACTTCCGCTATACCTGGCTCGGCCGGCAGAAGCGGATGTCCTTGGGGGTGTATCCCGAGATCAGCCTGCGCGAGGCACGCACCCGCCGCGACGAGGCGCGGGCGCTCGTCGCCAAGGACATCAACCCGCAGCGCCAGCGGACGAGGGACCGACAACTGGCGACCCAGGCCGAGCAGAACACCTTCCAGGCGGTCTACGAAAAGTGGCTGAAGTTCCGGGAACAGGGTCGCCTCAAGAGGGGACGGCAAACCACGCTCGCCACGCTTCCGCGCATCTTCGGCAACGACGTGCTCCCCACGCTGGGCAAGCGCTCGATCCACGTCATCACTCGCGCCGACCTGCTGGAAATCGTCGGTCGGATCGAGAAACGCGGTGCGCCCTCGGTGGCCGAGAAGGTGCGTACCTGGCTCAACCAGCTATTCCGCTACGCGCTGGTGGTCGTGCCCGGCCTGGAACGCAACCCGGCTTCCGACCTGGATGTGGTCGCCATGCCGCAGCCGCCCGTGCGCCACAACCCGTTCCTGCGCATGTCGGAGCTACCCGAGTTCCTGCAACTGCTGCGCAAGTACCCCGGCCGGCTGCAGACCCAGCTCGGCGTCCGCATGTTGTTTCTGACGGGCGTGCGCACGGGCGAGCTGCGGCTTGCGACGCCGGATCAGTTCCACCTCGATGACGGCCTGTGGATCATTCCGCCAGATGTGGTGAAGCAGCTCGAACTGAAGATGCAGAAGGAAAACCTGCGGACGGAGGACATCCCGCCGTACATCGTGCCGCTGTCCCTGCAGGCGGTTGAAATCGTCCGGCACATGCTGGAGCGGTTCAAGCAGGGACAGAAGCACGTGTTCCCGGGGGCCAAGAGCCTGAAGCAGCGCATCAGCGAAAACACGCTCAATACGGCAGTGAAGCGGCTGGGTTACGACGGCCGGCTGACGGGCCACGGTATCCGCGCCACCCTTTCGACCACGCTCAACGAGTTGGGCTATCCCGACAAGTGGATCGACGCGCAGCTCTCGCACGTCGACCCGAACCCGGTCCGCCGCACCTACAACCATGCCGAGTACGTCGAGCAGCGTCGGTGCATGATGCAGGACTGGGCCGATCGGCTGGACCTGTTGGAGCAGGGCCAGTTGGAAGCGGCCAGCAATCCTCTGGCCCTCCACTTGGAAGGACTGCCGATGGCTGGTGACGGATCGAACACGCAAGGATCGCCTGCGAGCACAACGGTGCAGACCTTGGTGCTGTCCAAGCCGCACGACGCGCCGCCGCAGGGAGCCATCCAAATGCAACGGCTGTCTGCGGTGCGCGCTCCCAAGACGGAACCGACCATCTCGAACGTCCAGCGCGAGCGGATGATCCTGCTCGACATCCTGGAGTCGCCCCACAACCTGTCCGTCGCCGACTACGCCAAGCTCGCCGGCAAGTCGCGGCGCTGGATCACCTACGAAGTCACGGCGGGCAACTTGCTGTCGATCAGCCTGGGCAACCGGGGGCAGCGTGTGCCGGACTGGCAGCTCGACCCGCTCAAGCGTCGCCTGGTCCAGACCATCCTCAAGCAGACGGCTCGCGGCGTGGACCCCTGGGAGATCTACCACGCACTAACGCAGCCCTACGACGAATTCGGCGGCCAGTCGCCGATCGAGGCGGTGACGCTGGAGACGTTGGAAATGGCCGTACAGGTAGTGCGTCGCGCACTGCTCATCCAGCAGATCGACGGCCCCCTCCCTCGTCGGGAGGGTGGCACTACGCGATCGTCTGCGCTCGCTTGACGAAACGCTCGATGGCGGGCGAGTCGTTCCGCTCGGATCGGAACATGTGCGTTCCGATCCAGTAGGAGCCGTCCGCCAACGGTCGCATCACAACACCCCAGCTCCGGGACTGTTCGATGCGTGAACGGGGGGCGATGCCCACCCCGTAGCCGGCCGACACCATCACGGTCATCAATTCATACGACGTGACCCCGTAAAGAACGGGCCACTCTTGACCGAACAGCACTTCGCAGGCCAGGGGGCAATACTGAAACAAGGGATAGGATAGGAGTGCCCCAAGGGGGATCGCGGCATAGCGGAGCAAGGGGGAGCGATCGGGCACCGCGACCGCCAACTCTTCACGCCAAAGCGGCGCGTCGTCGGCGGGTGTCGTCGTCGCCACCAACCCGATGTCGTAGCGGCCGTTCTTCACGCCCTCAATGAGGTCCGGCGACGACGTGACTTCCTCCATCGAGACAGGCGTCTCGGGCTCTTTCGCGCGATGTAGCGCGAGCAGTGCCGCTAACCGGGACGAGGGGACGCCGGACGATATGCCGAGCTTGAGCACCGAGGATGGGGGTGAGCCGCGCATGGCTGTCCTCAGTTATGGCCGGGGAAACAAGGCTCGCAGCATAGCAAGAGTTAAATTTAACGTGGTTTAAGTCAGAGCAATATTCGACGCTTTTGCTGATGCAGAAGCGTACTGTCCAACGAGGCCGACCGGCTGGCACGACCACTTATGAGCCTGAACCAGCATCGGCGTTCGGAAAGGCAGTGCGCGCTGCTCGACTGGAGCAAGGGATAGCGCAGGAGGAGCTTGCGTCCTTGGCTGAGATCGAGCGTTCCCACATGGGCAAGATCGAGCGGGGTGAGCACATGCCGACGCTTGCCCTGATCCTTAAGATCGCCATAGCGTTGAAGATCAGCGCCGCTGACCTGATGGTGGCTACGGAAAGCAATCTGCGCGCGGCTTCGAAGCTGAGAACGTAGCGCCGTACCAGTGTCCTCCTCAGTAGTTCAGCTGGACAGGCAGCCGGGCGATGAGCCGTTCCAATGCAGCTGTAGGCTCGTCGCTGTCCAGCCTGAGTAGGTAGGTCGTCAGCATCGCCGAATCCATCGCTAACGGCCGCATCACAACGTCGGGATGGCGGGAAAGTCCGATTCTGGGCGCGGTGGTGAAGCCAACGCCGTAGCCGGCCCCGACCAAGGTGAGCATCATTTCCAGAGAAGTCACCCGCTCGACGACGTTGGGCTCTCGCTTCAGTGGTCGGAGCAATTGGGTCAACGCCCTGCAGTAGCCTTCGCAAATGTGCTGGTTGCATAGGATAAGCGGGTAACTGACCAACTCATCGAGCGGAACTTCCTTGTGGACCAAGAGGGGATGGCGCGCGGGAACGGCAACCACGAGCGGGTCGCGCCAGATCGGTTCGGCGACGATGCCGTCTCCGACTTCCGCCGTGTGTGCGAATCCGATCTTGAAGTCACCGGATCGCAGTCCGCGCAGTTGCTCCACCAGTGGCACTTCGGAGAGCCGTATCTCGATTTCTGGCTCCTCCTCGCGACAACGCGCCAGGAACGCCGACAGTCGCGGGTCCACAGCACCATCGGAGACCGCAATACGCAGACTACCTCGAAAGCCTGCCGAAACAGCCTTGGCGTTCTCGCATGCCTGCTCCAGCATCGTGAATACCCTGCGGACGTCCTGCAGGAACACGGCCCCCGCCTGGGTTAGTTGGGTTCCTCGCCGGTCACGGGTGAACAGCAGGACGCCGAGCTCGTCTTCCAGTTCTTTGATGATGCGAGAAAGCGGTGACTGTTCGATGTGCAGACGGTCGGCCGCGCGCGTGAAATGCAGTTCTTCAGCCAGGACTATGAAGCAGCGCAGATGTCGAAGCTCCATAGATCACTCTCCTTGTGATTCATGTGCTTCGACGCCAACGAAGATGGGACTGCAACCCATGGGGCCTGCTCCCCTTAGGTCAATGAGCCAACGCCAATGGCCGGGCTAGAAATCCAGTTGGCTTGATCTTCGATGGCACTCTTGGCAATGCGAAGCGAGGACCTTCCCGAGATGCTTTCGGACGCGCGGATCTTCATAGATCGGGGAAGCCCAATCTTTAGGGTCGGCATCGGGTCACCCATGTGGATTGAGGGTGCCGAGGATGGACACAGCGGCAATGATCAGAACAGCGAGTGTTGCCTCGATGGTTACGGTGAGGCGAAGTGTCTGCAGCGAGCGCGAACCACCGCCAGCGAGAACTTCACCTTCCAATCTGGGTACCACGCGCCAGCGATGAAGTGCGGCCAGTCCCAACATGGCGGCGAACAACGCCAGCTTGACCAGCAGCAGCTTGCCATGAACGCTGTGGAACAAGGGCACCACGGACCAACCCGTGAGGTCGCCGTAGTGCAGGACGCCGGTGACCACAAGGATGCCGACGAAGACGGTGCCGGGACCTGAGAAGTCCTGCAGCGTCTGGTGGAGCACTTGCAGGGGGGCGCTCCTGGCGGATGCGCTGCGACGCGAGAGGATAATCAGGAAGGCCGCGATGGCGCCGATCCAGCCGCCAGCCGCAAGCAGGTGGGCGATGCCCGCGGCCAGTCGCAGCACGCCGGACGCGCCTTCTCCCGCAGCCGCGTGACCGTTCCACGCCAGTGTGAGTAGCGCACATCCGGCAAGCGCGGCCACCAGAGGCGAGAAGAAGGAGCGCTCTTCGCGACGCGACTGCCAACCAAGAAAGGCTATCAGCACGACCAGCACTGCGGTCCGTGCCAGTGCGGCTCGGCCAGCGGCGGTCTCGAACAGGTACCAGCCAAGCGATGCGCGGTCGAGTTCGGTGACCGGCATCCCCATGATCTCCGTCGTCTTGAAGACGACGTCGATACCGGTCAGCGCCACACCGAACACGGCGCTGACCAGAAGTGCCCCGGAGAGCGCGGACCTAGTCAGGGGCAACCACGGGTCTCCGCCAGGCACCGATCGGCGCAGGCCATACCACGAGAACAGCGGAAGGCCGAACAGCAGCATGAGGTCCAGGTACTGGACGAACCGCAAGGCATAGGCGGGCACGCTCGACAAGTCGGCGGTGCCTCAGCCGACGGTAAAGCTGAAGTCCCCCGTCATCGGGTGATTATCCGGCCCGACGGCGCGGTACTGTACGCGATAAGTACCGGCTTCCAGCGGATGATGCAGCTTGGCGCGCAACGTCTTGCCGATGACCTCGATCTCCAGATGCTCGATCGGCATGGTCGAGTTGCCGTGGATCATTGCCAGCTCCAGGCGTGAAGCACGCGGCACGAGCGTCTCGTTGAACATGAGGTCGATCTGCTGAGGAGACGCCACGACCGCATTGGCCGCCGGCGTGGACTGAACCAATGTGGCGTGCGCATAGGCGAACGAGGCCGACAGGAGGCTGACCGCGAGGCCGATGCCGAGTGTAAAAGAGCGAATGGCGCGAGTGCTGATGTTGCTCATAGTTGTTCTCCGTTATGGGTTACCTAGAATCAATACGCGAAAACTTCTCGTCGCATCGACTGTGGAGGCTTAGCGGATACCGGCCGAGCATGGTGCCCGACGGCACCGACGCCGAATTGCCGCTGTACTGGCTCGCAGAGCCGAGCCGCTTATGCCGTGCCTCCGCGGGCTGCTTACTGCGATCCGGGGTACGACTGGTACACGCTGGTGCTTCCATCGGCCTGTACCAGCAGCACGTCGTAGGCCATCACGCGGTTGCCGTAGACCGGTCCGTCCATACCCGGCGATCCCAAAGGCATGCCGGGCACGGCCAGGCCAACCGCCTTCGGCTTCTCCCTGAGCAGACGCTGGATGTCGGCTGCCGGCACATGACCCTCGATCACGTAGCCATTGATCTTGGCCGTATGACAGGAGCCCAGCTTTGCTGGGATGCCGAGGCGCGCGCGTGCGCCGGTGTTTCCTGTGTTGAAGACGCGCACAGTGATGCCCGCTTCCTTCAGGTGATCCACCCACACCTTGCAGCAGCCGCAGTTGGGATCTTTCCAGACGTCGGCGACCAGCTCGGAGGCTGCCGCCATACCTGTGACAGCCATGGCCAGCAGAACCACGACTGCTGACAAGTGACGGTGCTTTGTGCTTGAACTTTTCATGTTCGACGACTTTGCTACGGATCTCGGATTCGGTGACCACATGCTTTGGATATGCGGAATCATCGCCATGGTCCTGCTCGGAGCATGCAGAGCCGCCACTGTCAGACAGGTGACCCGTTCATTACATTCCCGTCATGAAAATGACGCCGTTTTTTGGGTCGGTCTGAGCGTGTGCAGATGAGCGTCGCTGGCGCCGTGAAGTGGGCTCGATCTGGTGGTCACCTCCCGTTATCAGGGGGCGGGTATAGACTCGCTCCGAGTTCTCACGGAGATCGTGATGTCCACTTCGCACGGAAAGCACGAGAACGCCCAGCCGCAACATCAGGGCCACTATGGCCGTTTGCTGTTGATGATGGCGCTCTCCTTCTTGGCCATGTACGCCTTGATGTATTCCATGGTCGATCAGTGGGCCAATGTCTACAACAACATCAATCAGTTCTACATGGCAGGCCTGATGGCCTCTCCCATGCTGCTCATTGAGTTGTGGCTCATGTCCGGAATGTACCCGGATCGTCGGCGAAACCTGATCCTTGCCGGCGCGGCGGTGGTATTCATGCTGTTCTGTTGGTGGGGCATTCGCAGCCAGGCTGCCGTCACAGACCGGCAGTTCATACGCTCCATGATTCCGCATCACGCGGGAGCGATCCTGATGTGTGAGGAGAACCGCCTCAAGGATCCCGAACTGGCCAAGCTATGCCAGGACATCATTGCCTCCCAAACGCAGGAGATCGCTCAGATGAAGCAGTTGCTCTCAGAGCGTTCCCGTTAACGCTGCTTCGCCTTCATCTTCGCCTTGGCGCCAGCCATGCTCCTTCCAAGGTTGGCGTCTATGGAGCAAAAATACCCCGCTCCCGTCGATCGGTGGAGCGGGGTATTTGACGTCTAACCGTCTGGCTGTTATTTCGCTGCCGCCTCAGCTTCATGGAGCTTTGCAAGCGCCTCGTACTCTGCGGCGGTCTCTTCCTGGAGCTTGGTCAGCCGGTCACAGTGCCGTGCCATCGACTGCCCCGTGGCAGCTCCAGACTTGAACTCCTGGTGGTCGTGCCGATAGGTGTTGCGCATCGCCTTGTGCTTCTCGGCTTCAGCCAGCGCGTCGCCGGCCAGCGTGCGGTAGTACGCGGCGATGGCCAGATGATTCTCCGGCTTGTCCGCCATATCGTTGAGCAGCTTCACGATCGGTTCTTCGGTGGGCTGCTGCGCGTAGACCGGAACGGCTACTGCGAACATCGCACACAACAAAATGACCCACGACGCTTTGATGGATTTCATGACAATCTCCTGGTGGCTGAGGGGAGGAACGTGGTGGCTGAGGGGAGGAACGCCCGATATCAGTCTAGGAAGGGCCTGCTTTCAGCTGAATGACCCAGTCATTACATTTGCGTAATCATCTTGTCACTTCTTGAACGCGAACAGAGTGGCATCCGAAGTGGCACTTTCTTCCGGTAGGACCTTCCTCCAGTGCCGGCGTCGTATTACGAGGAGATTGCGGCATCGTAATGTCGGGGTCATGCCATCGACAGCTTGCCGCACGTACGGTGGACGAACGAACCGACCACGCACGCGGGTCGGTTTCTTCGTGAGCGCGTTGCGCTCATCGGTTCCCGAGGGGAACCGCCGCCTACTTATCGGAGGTTGTCATGAAGCAGCACTATCGTCGGCCGTCACTTGTCATGGTCTGCATCCTGGGTGTCGCGCTCGCTGGCGCGGCACTGGCTGATGATGACATGCACAAGAAGGATGCCATGCCGGGCGCCATGGGGCAGCAGCCCGCCAGCACCCCGGCGGCACCTCACGCTCCAGCGGCGCACCCTACCGATCCGAAGTCCCCTGCTTCTCAGAATGCGCCCGCAACGCCCGATGCCATGGCCACGCACATGGAGGAGATGGCAGCCATGATGCGCGAACGGGGGCAAGCCATGGAGGCCATGGGCCGACAGATGCAGGAAGGCAGCATGCAGATGCATCAGCAGGCCATGGCGATGAAGGCTGGCGATGCCTCCGCGCATAAGGACATGGACATGCCCGCCACGATGCAGCACATGCAGCAGATGAAGGAGGACATGGAGCACTGCGAGATGCAGATGCAGAAGGTCGACGCCACCATGCAGAAGATGGATTCGAGCATGGGCGGGGGCATGGCCAAGAAGAAGATGGGCCATATGTAGCGGAGGCCGCCGCGGTGCTGACGGAAGGCTTCGTGGGGTGGAAGCGAGTCGCCGCCCTGGCCACGCTGGCGATGCTGCTGGCTCATGGAGCGGCCGGCGCTCAGTCGGCTGCTGATCCACACGCAGCCCATCCGCCAGACAAGACCGGCGGCACGACGGCTGCGCAGCCGGACGCTGCCGGCACGTCATCGGCCCGGGACAGCGGCTCGATGGCTGGTATGCCGATGGGCACCACGCCGCCGGCTGGCGCGCCGATGGGCGATGACGATCACGCCGCGCATCATCCGGACAAGGCCGGAAGCATGGCGGTACCGCAGCCGGCGCCAGCCGATGGCATGCCGGCGCAAAGCAGCAGCCCGATGAACGGCATGCCGATGAGCGCCACACCGCCGGCTGACGCATCGGCGGGCGATGACGATCACGCCGCGCATCACCCGGACGCGACTGCCAGCATGCCGGCTTCGAGTGGTGCATCGATGGCCGGTTCCATGGGCGGCATGATGGACGACATGATGCGCGGCTGCCGCGGAGACGAGTGCGGTCGGGATCGGCGCCTCAACAAGCTGCTGTATCCGCAGCTGATGGCGCTGCCGGATCTACCGCCGGAGCGGCGCGCGAGCGTTGAGCAGCTCGCCCACCACCGGATGCACGAAGGGATCCAGCTATTGGCGTCCCTGTCGTCGGAGGCGTCGCACGCGGTCCAGCGCAACGACTACGGCGGCCTGCAGGAAGCATCCGACCGCATGCGCGTGGCCTGGGGCGAATTCGACAGCGGCTTGTCGGCCTACCGCGCACTGGCCGAAGGACAGGCGCCGCGGGGGATCGCGCTGGCGTGGTTCCGGCGCGAGATGAACCTGACCGATCCCCTGACCACGGCCCCGGCGCACGGCGTCTTCGGCCTGTCGGGCTTCCACTACTTCACGATGGCGTTGCTGCTGGCCTTTGCGCTGCTGGCCGCCTGGATGTACGTGGCGCGAACCCGACGCACGAATGCGGTCCTCGCCACGTTGCGCACCGGGGCACCGGTGCCTCCGGCCCCCGCCGCTGCGCCTCGTTCCGGTGTGGCGCCGGCCCCCGCGGCGCCCGTGTCTCCGGGCGTGCCGGCCGAGGGCGAGCCGCAGGCACGCGCACCCGTGTCCACCATGGGCGGCTGGGTGGGCAAGCTGCGGGTCGCACGCGTCTTCCAGGAGACGCCCAAGGTCAAGACGTTTCGGCTGGCGCCAGTGGAGGGCGTGGGTGCGCTGCCGTTCGAGTTCGAGCCCGGCCAGTTCCTCACGCTTTCGGTGCATTCAGGCGGGAACCAGGTCAAGCGCTCGTATTCGATCGCTTCATCGCCATGCTGCCACGGCTGGTGCGACCTGACGGTCAAGCACGAAAGCGGCGGCATCGTCTCGGGTTACCTGCACGAGCAGGTGAAGGAAGGCGATCTCCTCGATGCGTCCGGCCCCTACGGCCGCTTCACCTTCCGCGGCGTCGAGTCCGACAGTGTCGTGTTCCTGGGCGGCGGCGTCGGCATCACGCCGCTGATGAGTTCCATCCGCTACCTGACCGACCAGAGCTGGAACGGCCGGATCGACCTGGTCTACGCCTGCAAGGACCTGGAAAGCGTGATCTTCCGCGACGAGCTGAATCAACTCGCCCGCCGGCATCCGAACCTGCATGTGTCCATCGTGCTGAGCGACGAGTCATCGGCGGCATGGACCGGCCCGCGTGGGTTCATCACCGCCGAACTGCTGGGGCAGATTCCGCAGATCCGTTCGCGCCGCATCCACTTGTGCGGTCCGCCGGTGATGATGGACGCGGTCCGCAACGAACTGGGCAAGCTGGGCATCGACCTGGCGTCGGTTCATTCCGAGCTGTTCCTGAGCCCCTCCAGGACAGTGCCTCCCGGCCCGGAGGTGTCGGCGGGCGACACGGCGACGGCCGTCACCTGCAGCTTCGAGCGGTCCGGAAAAAAGGCGCCGCTGGCGGCCGGCCAGACCGTTCTCGAGGCCGCCGAAGAGGTCGGCGTTCCGATCGAATATGCCTGCCGGCAGGGTTACTGCGGCCTCTGCAAGATCAAGCTGCTGTCGGGCGAGGTCACCATGGACGTGGACGACAGCCTGACGCCACTCGATCGTTCCTCGGGCGTGATCCTGGCCTGCCAGGCGAAAGCGTCGGCCGATATCTCGGTGGATGCGTAGATGCGCAACCAGGATCGCATCATCGCGACGATCATCTTCTCGATGCTGGTGGTCCTGTGGCTGGGTTTCCTGGTGCACCGCTCTTCCTTCTTCGCCGGAAGCCTCCTGGGTGGCGTGTTCGGCGTCGTAGGCGCGGCGTTCATGCTCGTCCCGCTCACCTACACCGTAATCAAGCGCAGCGCTACGCTGCGCCGCGCATTCACCAGGAAGCATGGCTTCGGCGCATTGCTGCAGGCGCACGTCTATTTCGGCTTGGTAGGCGCGCTGTTGGCCATCCTCCATAGCGGGCACAAGTTCCAGAGTGCGCTCGGCGTCGCGCTGACGGCATCGATGCTGCTGAGCGTGCTCACTGGGTTCATCGGCCAGCATTACCTGCGCTACGTCGCGGAGAACATCCGCGAGAAGAAGGCGCAGATCGACGGGCTGTGGCGCCTTCTGGATGGGCAGTACTGGGCCTACGCGCAAGGACCAACAGCGGGCGTTGCCGGTACGCCCAAGGCCAGCGCCGAACTGCTGCCACTGGCATCCGCCGCCGCCGATCTGCAGTACTCGATCCAGTTCCAGGAGCGGGTGCGCAGGCTGTTCAACGCCTGGCTGTCGGCACACATCGCGTTCTCGATCATCTTCTATCTTCTGCTGGCGTTGCATATCTGGGCTGGCATCTACTTCGGGTTGCGCTGGTTCAGATGAGTCGAAAGGGAAAGATCCTCGCCGCGCTGCTCGCGGTCCTGGCGCCGGTGTCGGCAGTCGCACTGTGGACATACCTTCCGCAAATGCAGCGCGCCGCGACGTGGCAGAACATGGCCTCTCCGGGCCCCCTGTCCAGCGCACATGCGTTTCTCAAAGAGGACTGTGCGGCGTGCCACACGCCGGTGAAGGGCGTGGAGGACGCGACTTGCGTGGCCTGCCATGCAAACGAGACCGTCCTGGTCCAGCGACAACCGACGGCATTCCATGCCGACATCGCCGGCTCGAACAACTGCGTGGCCTGCCACAAGGAACACGACGCCGGCCGCAGCCTGCGTGGTATGGACCATGCGGCTTTGACCGACATCATCGTGCGATGGCTCGATCGGGCCCCGGAGGGTCATGAGGGGGCGGTGCTGCTCGCGCACCTCAAGGCACACCGGCCCGAGGCGCTGCCGGGCAACCTCTCGCTTGCCAACGGCATGACTTACAAGGAGACGCTGCTGGACTGTGCGAGCTGCCACAAGACCACCGACCCGCACGTCCAGGTCTTCGGAAACGACTGCGCGACATGCCACGGCACGACCACATGGTCGATTGCCGAGTACCGGCATCCACCGCCGAGTTCCACCGAGTGCGGCCAGTGCCACCTCGCGCCGCTCAGCCACTACAAGGAGCACTTCGGAATGATGTCCAAGCCGATAGCGGGTGTCAGGAATGCGGAACCTGAGCAGTGCTATCTCTGCCACCAGACCACTTCATGGAACGACATCCGGGGTGTAGGGATCTACGATCACCATTGACCGGATATGCCGATGAGCGCTGATTTGCCACATGCGGCGATCGGGATCGCGGTCGCGGGATTCGAGTTGTTCGGCGTCGGGGTCATCACCCTGGGCAGCGTGTTGGCTTGCGGCCGATTCGCCTTCATCCACAAGGGGTTCGAACTGACGGCGCGATATCACTCCCTGCGGCAGGAGCTCGGCGGCGCGATCGTACTGGGCCTGGAATTTCTCGTGGCCGCCGACATCATCCGAACCGTTACGATCGATCCCTCGCTGCAGGGCGTCGCGATCCTTGCGCTGATCGTGCTGATCCGAACCTTTTTGAGCGTCGCACTTCAAATCGAGATCGAGAGAGGATGGTCGTGGCGGCGCAATCGACCCTCCCCGCCCGACCACCCGAGTACCTGCAACTGAGTGGTCGGGCCGGTCAGTTCAAGAACGGCTTCGTCCGACGACCGCACTGGCCGAGAACCTGGTCGCTTGACCCTGACGATCAACGAGGCCTGAACGAGGCCGCCAGGCGGTGCTTCACGGAGCGATCCAAACCGCCTGGTAGCCGGACTTGGTCAGTGTGGCCTCGACGATCTCACGGGGCTGGTTGGAGACGACCTGCACCCGTCGGGCAGGAACATCGGCGTGAACCCGCGCAGCCGGGTCGACGGACTGGATGGCGCGCGTGACGCCTCGGACGCAGCCGCCGCAAGTCATGTTCTGGATGTGGAACGTCTGCATGGGACAACTCCTGTTGGTTTGCGTACGGCTATCATGGACCTTGCCATCGTTGGAAGGTCAAGGGTTCACAGGCCGGCCGCGCAAGCGTTGACCTTCCCACCGTGGTAAGCCACAGACTCGGCCATCGACCCCATCGTACGGCGAGATGAACATGGATTCCCCTTCACAAGACGCCTCCCTCCGACTGGAGGCGGTGCGCCTACCCATCGCGGGAATGCGCGGCACTTCCTGCGCCGGCCGGATCGAGCAGGCACTGAGGGCCGTCCCCGGCGTTCACGGTGCGAGCGTCGATCCCGCATCCGGATGGGCCGACGTGCAGACCGTGGCACCGGCCGACCACCGGACACTGGCCCGGGCCATCGAGAGGGCGGGCTATGCGGTTCCGATCATCAAGACCGAACTCGCCATCGAGGGCATGACCTGCGCGTCCTGCGTCGGACGTGTGGAGCGCGCACTGCGTACCGTCCCCGGCGTGACGGCGGCACGCGTCAACCTGGCGACAGAGCGCGCAGTCGTGGAAGGGGGTGTGGACGCCAGGTTGCTGATCCAGGCCATCGACGACGCGGGATACGCGGCGCGGCCGATCGACCGGGCGTCCTCGCGCGAGGCCGATGACGCGGTCCGCAAGGACGCCGAGCAGGCGGCCCTGAAACGCGCCGTGGCCGTGTCCATCGCGCTGACCTTGCCGGTGGTTGTGCTGGAGATGGGTGCGCACCTCGTTCCCGGCGTGCATCACCTGATCAACCGCACCCTCGGCATGCAGTGGAACTGGGTCATCCAGTTCGCGCTGACGACACTGGTGATCCTCGGGCCGGGCCGGCGCTTCTACCAGCATGGCTTTCCCGCGCTGTTCCGCCTGGCGCCGGACATGAACTCGCTGGTCGCGGTCGGTACCCTGGCGGCTTACGCCTACTCGCTGGTTGCGACCTTCATGCCTGCGCTGTTGCCCGCGGAAGCGGTCAACGTCTACTACGAGGCGGCGGCCGTCATCGTCACTTTGATTCTCATCGGCCGCTTTCTGGAAGCGCGGGCCAGGGGGCGCGCCTCCCAGGCGATCCAGCGGCTGATTGGGTTGCAGGCGCGGACCGCGCGAGTGCGCCGTGACGAGGAGACGGCCGAGATCGCCTTCGGCAACGTCGTGCCGGGGGATATTGTCGAAGTGCGACCGGGCGAACGTGTTCCGGTCGACGGCGAGGTGATCGATGGCGACAGCTACGTCGATGAGTCCATGATCACCGGCGAGCCGGTGCCGGTGGCAAAGACCGCCGGCAGCGCGGTGGTCGGCGGTACGGTCAACCAGAACGGCGCGCTGGCTTTCCGTGCAACCGCGGTAGGCGAGGCCACGGTACTCTCCCGGATCATCCGCATGGTGGAGGAAGCGCAGGGCTCCAAGCTGCCGATCCAGGCACTGGTCGACAAGGTGACGTTGTGGTTCGTCCCGGTCGTGATCGGTGTGGCGCTGCTGACGTTCCTCGTCTGGCTCGCCTTCGGCCCGGCACCGGCGCTGACGTTCGCGCTGGTCAATGCCGTCGCCGTGCTGATCATCGCTTGTCCCTGCGCCATGGGGCTGGCCACGCCCACGTCGATCATGGTCGGCACCGGGCGCGGCGCCGAAATGGGCGTGTTGTTCCGCAAGGGCGAAGCCTTGCAGTGGCTCAAGGATGCGAAGGTCATCGCACTGGACAAGACCGGCACGCTGACCGAAGGCCGGCCGGTGCTCACCGATCTGGAACTGGCCGAAGGCTTCGATCGCGCGCAGGTACTGGCGCGGATCGCGGCCGTCGAGGCGAAGTCGGAACACCCCGTCGGCCATGCCATCGTAGAAGCCGCCCAAGCCCAAGGCCTGACCTTGCCGGCGGTCGCTGGCTTCAGGTCCGAGACCGGGTTCGGCGTCGAGGCGATGGTGGACGGAGTGAGTATCCAGATCGGCGCCGACCGTTACATGCACCGGCTGGGCCTGGATGTGGCCACCTTTTCCGGTATCGCGGAGCGGCTGGGCGACGAGGGCAAGTCGCCGCTCTACGCCGCGATCGACGGAAAGCTCGCGGCCGTCATCGCCGTTGCCGATCCGATCAAGGACACCACGCCCGAGGCCATCGCCGCGCTGCACGCGCTGGGCCTCAAGGTCGCCATGATCACCGGCGACAATCGGCGCACAGCCGAGGCCATCGCCCGCCGTCTCGGCATCGACGAGGTGGTCGCCGAGGTGCTTCCGAAAGGCAAGATCGAGACGGTGCGCCGTCTCAGGGCCGTTCACGGCCATCTGGTGTTCGTGGGTGACGGCATCAATGATGCGCCGGCCCTGGCCGAGGCCGACGTGGGCATCGCCATCGGCACGGGCACCGACATCGCGATCGAGGCGGCCGACGTGGTGCTGATGTCGGGCAGCCTCAAGGGCGTGCCCAACGCCATCGCCCTGTCGAAGGGGACGATCCGCAACATCCGGCAGAATCTGTTCTGGGCGTTCGGCTACAACGCCGCCCTGATCCCGGTCGCCGCTGGCGTGCTCTATCCGGCCTACGGCGTCCTGCTCTCGCCAGTGTTGGCGGCAGGCGCCATGGCGTTGTCGAGCGTCTTCGTCCTCGGCAACGCCCTCAGGCTGCGGCGGTTCCATCCGCCCGTGGCGTCCGCGGTGACTGGCCGGCCCGATGTTTCGGGAGAGGCCGTCGCGTCCGCCGGCCACGGTGCGACCGGGTCGGTCGAAAGGAGGATGACGTGAACATCGGTCAAGCAGCGAACGCTTCAGGGGTATCGGCCAAGATGATCCGCTACTACGAGGCGACCGGTTTGATCCCGGCGGCCAGCCGCACGGACGCAGGCTACCGGAACTACACAGAGAACGACGTGCACGTACTGCGCTTCGTGCGGCGGGCGCGGGATCTGGGGTTTTCCGTCGCCGAGATCGATGGCCTGCTGCAGCTCTGGCGGAACCGCCGCCGGCGCAGTGCGGACGTCAAGCGCATCGCCCTGGGCCATATCGAAGATCTGCGGCAACGGATCGCGGACATGCAGGAGATGGCTGGCACGCTCCAGCAACTGGTGATGGGCTGCTCGGGAGACGATCGGCCCGATTGCCCGATCCTGGCCGATCTGGAACAGCCATCGGCAGCGGCGGCGGGAGAACCCAAACGCCGACGTGGCGCGGTCGATGAGCCTGGGGTCCGGAAGCGCAAGACCCCGCGCAGGTAGAACGGACCCGCGATAGGTCTTGCGACCCGCTGGCCGAGCGGGAATGACATTGCAATGACGGGAATGTAATGGACGGGTCATCCCGGCGAAAGTGACCTCCTCCTAAGCTGGCCGTGATGACGCGAGTTTCATGGCCATGTGCTCGATCCCGACCGTTGCATGATTCCTGAGTCCCTTATCCATTGGGAATTCCGGCCACTGCCGCGGCGCTCGTCTTGCGCACGCTGAACGGCATCCGTCCCCACGATGGCGTCTCCGGCGTCGCGGGTTCCCATCGCCTGGATCGTGGCGATGAACCGGGCGCCCTTGCGGCCAGCCCCTACCGATCATAGGAGATCATGCATGCGATCCAGACCTTCAGGTGCGAACGTCGAAGAACAACGCCTGCTTTCCCGAAGGCAGTTCGTTCAAGGGTTGGCGGCGGGGGGTGCGGTGCTGGGCCTGGGGCTGTGGCCGAAGCAAAGCTGGGCACTACGCTCTCCGGGCCAGCTCGAAGTTCTCGCCGGCACGCAGTTTGACCTGAGCGTGGGCGAGACCGCGGTCAACTACACGGGCAAGACGCGGCCCGCCATCACCGTCAACGGTTCGGTGCCCGCACCGATCCTGCGCTGGCGCGAAGGCACGCGGGTGCAGCTGCGGGTCCGCAACGACCTGCCCCCAGGCTCGATCCACGGTGACTCCACGTCGATCCACTGGCACGGCATCCTGCTGCCGGCGAACATGGATGGTGTGCCCGGTCTCAGCTTCGATGGCATCGGCCGCGGCGAGAGCTACCTGTACGAGTTCGATGTTCGCCAGGGCGGCACCTACTGGTACCACAGCCACTCCGGCTTCCAGGAACAGGGCGGCATGTACGGGCCGCTGATCATCGATCCCATCGCACCCGAGCCGTTCTCCTACGACCGCGACTACGTGGTGTTCCTGTCCGACTGGACCGACATGGATCCTGCGCGTCTGTTCGCCCGCCTGAAGAAGTTGTCGGAGTACGACAACTACTACCAGCGGACGGTAGGGGACTTCTTCCGCGACGTAAGCAACGACGGGCTGCGTGCGACCCTGAGCGACCGCGCGGCCTGGGGCCGCATGCGGATGACGCCCACCGACCTGTCGGACGTCAACGCGCACACCTACACCTACCTGATGAACGGCACCACTTCGCTGGGCAACTGGACCGGCCTGTTCCGCAGCGGCGAGAAGATCCGGCTGCGCTTCATCAACGGCTCGGCGATGAGCTACTTCGATGTGCGCATCCCGGGCCTGAAGATGACGGTGGTCGAGGTCGACGGCCAGTACGTCCATCCGCTGACGGTGGACGAGATCCGCATCGCCACCGCCGAGACCTTCGACGTGATCGTCGAACCGACCGGCCAGGACGCCTTCACCCTCTTTGCCCAGGACAGTGCCCGTACCGGCTACGTCAGCGGCACGCTGGCGGTGCGTGAAGGGCTGCGTGCACCGGTGCCGGCGGTCGATCCGCGTCCGCTGCTGACCATGGCCGACATGGGACACGGCGACCACGCCGCGCATTCGGGACACGGCGCGACGCCGGCCGCCGCCGATCCGCATGCCGGGCATGGCGCCACACCGGCTTCGGATCCACACGCTGGCCATGGTGCCGCAGCATCTGTCGATCCACATGCCGGCCACGGCGCCTCGGCCACGGCCATGCAGGGCGCGCCGGCCGGAGGCATGCAGATGCAGGCGCACCCGGCCAGCGAGACCGGCAACCCCCTGGTCGACATGCAGACCATGACGCCGGCGCCGCGACTGTCCGATCCGGGCATCGGCCTGCGCGGGAACGGCCGCAAGGTGGCGACGTATGCCGACCTGAAGAGCCTGTTCCCGGATCCCGACGGGCGCGAGCCTGGCCGCACGGTCGAACTGCACCTGACCGGGCACATGGAGCGTTTCGCCTGGTCGTTCGACGGGATCAAGTTCGCCGATGCCGAGCCGCTGCGCCTCAACTACGGCGAGCGCATGCGCATCGTGCTGGTGAACGACACCATGATGGCGCATCCGATTCACCTGCACGGCCTGTGGAGCGACCTGGAAGACGAACAGGGCAACTTCCATCTGCGCAAGCACACCGTGGACATGCCTCCGGGCACGAAGCGCAGCTACCGAGTCCGGGCCGATGCGCTCGGGCGTTGGGCCTACCACTGCCATCTCTTCTTCCACATGGAATCGGGCATGTTCCGGGAAGTGAGGGTCGAAGAATGAGGAGCCCAACGAAAACGATGCTGTGGGCTGGGCTGGCCGTCGTCCTGTCGCTCCCTGTCGGCGCCTACGCGCAGCACGCCGGGCATGGCCAGCCTGCGACGTCAAGTGCGACGACGGACCGGCAGGAAGAAGATGCGACGACGCAGCCTCCCCATGCCGGCATGGATCATTCGAAGCGTTCGCAGGAGACCCATTCCGAGCACGCCGGCAGTGGTGACGACCACGCGCAGATGGATCATGGACAACAGGACCGTCCGCAGGTCGACCACTCCCAGATGGACCATTCCGAGATGGACCATTCCGAGATGGGGAACCCCGCCCTGCCACGCGAACCCATCCCTCCTCTCACCGATGCCGATCGCTCGGCGGCGTTCCCGTTGCTGAAGGATTACCACAAGCACGGCACCAGCCTGAACTCGTTCTGGCTCATGGACCAGTTGGAAGGGGCGAACACGGATGAAGGCAGGGAGATCGCCTGGGAGGGGATCGGTTGGGTCGGCAGCGACCTCAACCGCCTCTGGTTGCGAACCAAGGGTCACGCGCTGGACGAAAGCCTGCAGCGCGGGCGGATTGAAGCCTTGTACGGCCGCGCGATCCATCCCTGGTGGGATGCCGTGGTCGGCGTGCGCCGGGATTTTGGTGACTTCGGTGGAGGCGGAACGCCGCGCAACTGGGCCGCGTTCGGCGTCCAGGGTCTGGCGCCCTACAAGTTCGAGGTCTCGGCAACGGGCTACGTCGGAGAGGGCGGCGAGACGGCGGCCATCGCCGAGGTCGAGTATGAGATGTTGTTCACCAACCGGTTGATCGCCAATTGGGGGCTCGAAGCCAATTGGTTCGGGCAGACCGATCCGGAGGAAGTCATCGGTGCGGGCCTGAGTACCGTGGAGGGAGGCGTCCGCTTGCGTTACGAGATCACGCGGCAGTTCGCGCCCTACGTGGGATTCGAGCGCGAATGGAGTTTCGGCAAGACGTCGGACCTGCGCGGGCTTAGCAGTCATTCCAGAACCGACAACCGGTGGGTGATCGGCCTGCGCTTCTGGTTCTGACGAAGCTCTCGGGGCTGGAAAGATGGCAGGGGTGGGGCCAAGCGCTACCTTCTTCTAGGATCGCTTCTGCGACAGGCGAGCCGTCCGAGGCGATCCGGTCGACCACGACGTCCGTGTTGTGGCGTGCGAGATAGGTGGCGATGTCCGAGCCGGGTTCCGACCCATGCCGTCGTGGATGCCGGTCGGCATCCACGATCAGGACGGTCACGGATTCGGCATTGGAGATGAAAGCCATGCCCGTATTCTTCCCGGCGATGATGCCCCGGCATCGTCTGCCGCCACCCACTGCCGGCCATCGAAACGCCGTCACCGCCACTCCGCGACGGCCTGGCGGCGACGCCGGCCCTTCAGATCAGAGGCCGGTCATCTTGAGCGCTGCTTCCGGCAGGCGCTCGCCTTCCACCTTGATCTTGGCAACCTCGGCATTGAGCTGGGCGATGTCCTGAGGCTTCAGGTCGAGCGTGACCGCGCCGATGTTCTCTTCCAGGCGATTGAGCTTGGTGGTGCCGGGAATCGGCACGACCCAGGGCTTCTGCGCCAGCAGCCAAGCCAGCGCGACCTGGGCGGGCGTGGCGCCGTTGCGCCCGGCGACGGACTCGACCACCTTGACCAGCGCCATGTTGGCCTTGCGCGCTTCCACGGAGAAACGTGGCACGTGGTTGCGGAAATCGGTCGGATCGAACGTGGTCTTGTCGGTGATCTTGCCGGTCAGGAAGCCGGCGCCGAGCGGGCTGAACGGCACGAAGCCGATGCCCAGTTCCTCCAGCAGCGGCAACAGTTCCAGTTCCGGCCCGCGCCAGAACAGCGAGTACTCGCTCTGCACCGCCGTCAGCGGCTGCACGGCGTGGGCGCGGCGGATGGTCTGCACGCCGGCCTCGGACAGGCCGAAATGCTTGACCTTGCCTGCGGCGATCAGGTCCTTGACCGCGCCGGCCACGTCCTCGATCGGTACCGCCGGGTCCACGCGGTGCTGGTACAGCAGGTCGATATGGTCGGTGCGCAGGCGCTGCAGCATCTTCTCGACCGCGCGCGCGATGTGCTCGGGCCGGCTGTCGGTGCCGAGGCCGCGCTCGCCGGCCTCCGGGTCGATGTCGAAGCCGAACTTGGTGGCGATGACCACCTGGCCGCGGATCGGCTGCAGCGCCTCGCCGACCAGTTCCTCGTTGGCGAAGGGACCGTAGGCCTCGGCGGTGTCGAACAGGGTGATGCCGCGGTCGTGGGCGGCATGGATGAGCTTGATCATCTCCTGCTTGTCGGCGGCCGGGCCGTACACGGCGGTCATGCCCATGCAGCCCAGGCCGAGGGCGGAGACTTCCAGGTCGTTTCCGAGTTTGCGGGTTTTCATGCTGTGTGCTCCATTCGTTGTCGATAGTGCCGGCCTGCGTCGAGCGGCCGAATCAGAGGGTCGGCAGGGATTCGTGTAAAAAACGGCCGAAAGTGACCTAACTGCCTGTCGCAGCTGGCTTTCTTGGCCGCTCCAGAAAATCGAGGGTTGGGCAGTACTCTCCCGCCGGCACTTGGGCGCACCGCGCTACTTTCTGTTCGAGATCCCTCTCCAGCTGTCGCAGCTCGCGGATTCGTAGACGGACATCGGCGAGCTTTCGCTCGGTCAATTGACGGGTCTGCTCGCAAGAACGCTCGCCTGTGATCTGTAGCAGGCCAGCGATCTCGTCGAGGCTGAATCCCATCATCTGAGCGCGACGGATGAACTGAAGCCGATTGACATCGTTTTCGTCGTAACGACGCACGCCTCCTATCGGTCGCTCGGGTTGACGCAGCAGCCTACGGCGCTGGTAGTAGCGCACGGTTTCGACATGCACGTCGGCCGCCGCCGCCAGCTGGCTGATCGTAAACGTGTTCGGACGCACGGCTTGACTCCGTACCTAGGTACAGAGGCTAGTATGCTCCGATGCAAACAACCCCGGCCAAATCGTCTGTTCCAGCCATCGTTGGCGCGAGCATCGCCGCCATTGGCGCATCGGTCTGCTGCGTCGTGCCGCTGGCGTTGGTCCTGCTGGGCATCAGTGGCGCCTGGATCGGCAACCTGACCGCGCTGGATCCATGGCGCCCTTGGTTCAGTGCTGCCGCCCTGCTGTCGCTGGGGTTAGCCTTCTGGGGCCTGTACGGACCAGCCTCTCGATGCCGCGCCGAAGGCCAATGCGTGGATCCGGGCATCTTGAGCCGGCGGCGGCGCTGGCTTTGGTTAGCCACTGTCGTGATCGCCTTGTTGTTGTTGTTTCCGTATTACGTGATTTGGCTTCTGTAGGAGACGATCGATGCGCAAGTGGACATTGGCCTTGATGGCCGTCATATGGGCCGGAACGGCGGGGGCCGCCCCCACTGAGACGGTGGTGTTGCAGGCCGCGAACATGACCTGCCCTACGTGCAGCATCACCATTGAGAAAGCGCTCGAGAAGGTGCCCGGCGTAGCTGACACTGCGGTCGATACCAAGGCAGCCACGGTAACGGTGACCTTCGATTCCGAGCGTACAAGTGCTTCGGACATCGCACGGGCCATCACCGAAGCAGGCTTCCCGGCCAAGGCACGGACAAATGGTGGCTGATCTGCAACTGCAAAGCATGCTGACCTGCCCAGAATGCAGGCACCAGGCCAGCGAGATGATGCCTACCACGGCCTGTCAGTTTTTCTACGAGTGTCCAGGCTGCAGCACGGTACTGCGGCCCAAGCCGGGCGACTGTTGTGTGTTCTGTTCGTACGGCACCGTGCCGTGTCCACCGATCCAGCAACAGAATCCCTGCTGCGGATAGCGGTCGCGGCCACTGGATGCCGATCATCAGCCAACTCGGCGAACAAACGCCCCGGCATACGGGGCATTTCTTCTCTTGGGCCGGGCAACGGGCCGCAACTTGCTATTTCGCCTCGTCCCGGTAGCTCCGCCAAGCCATACGGAGTACCCGCCAGGCGGACCGCAGAAACATCAGCAACAGTCCACCGGCGATGACCAGATCGGGCCAGCCCGCATCGAACAGCCACACGCCGGCGGCCGCCAGCAGTACCGCAACACCCTCGTACAGATCATTGCGCGAACACTCCCACGCCGATGACATGTTCACATCGCCGAAGCGGTACGGCGTCAGCAACCACAGGCACAGTGCGTTGAACGCAAGGTTGATCACCGCAGCAATGCCGATGGCCTCGAAGATCGGTACCTCCGGATGGGCCAGGCGCCAGCCGATCTGGATGGCGACCGCCACCGCGGCGCCGAAAATCAGCAGTCCCTTGATCAGCGCCACTTTGGCCTTGGCGCGCAAGCTGGCGCCGATCACCGCCAGGCTCAGCAAGTAGGTCAGCGCATCGCCAAGATTGTCGAGGCTGCCTGACAGCAACGAGGACGATCCGCTGTAAATCGCCGCCGTGATCATCATCACGAAGGTGGCGATGTTGATCGCCAGCACGATCATCAGCACGCGCCGCTGCCCGGCCTCCAAGGCCCGGATATCCACTGTGCTTCCGCAGCCGCACGAGTCACCCATGGTCAAGTCTCCAGATGGGAGCGGACGCAGGAATTGCGGACCGCTGTCAGGTCGGCGATCCTAAAGTCTGTAGCCGCTACAGGGTCAAGCCCATGAAGATTGGAGAGGTCGCGACACGCAGCGGGTGCCATCCGGAAACCGTGCGCTACTACGAGCGCATCGGGTTGTTGCCTGCGCCGCCGCGCACAGCGAGCGGGTACCGCGATTATCGGTCAACGGACGTGGATCGATTGCGCTTCATCAGTCGTGGCCGCGACCTTGGCTTCTCCCTGGAGGAGATCCGCAGCCTGCTGGGCCTGGCCGAGGACGACGGATTGTCATGCCAAGATGTCGACCGGCTCGCCCGCGTGCACCTGGTGGACATTCAGGCCCGGCTCGGGGACCTGCAGCGGATGGCCGCTGAGCTCGAACGGGTGATCGGCAGCTGCAGTGGGGGCGAGCGCGGCCAATGTGTCATCCTGGACACGCTGCGGCGCCCACTGACAAGCACCGAGAAGTGACCTGGGCGGGCGGCAGCATGGCAGTCACGCGTTGCCACCCGTCGTATCAGCGGTATGTAGGCCAGCATTGCGATCAACTCGACCAGCGTCTGGGTCACGATCACCGCCGGTACGATGGGAAGCGCGCCGGGGATCGACAGGGCCAACGGCAATATCACCAGTGAGTTGCGCGTGCCCGACGCGAACGCCACGGCCCGTTTCGCCGGAACAGCCAGCTTGAAAATCCGTGCCACCGCAAGGCCGAGCTGTGGCGCGATGATCGCGAAGGCAATGTAGAACGGCACTACCGAGACCGCAGCATTGCTTGCTGGTCCCAGCTGCGGTGTCACCGCTGCGATCACCACGAAGAGCACCCCCGCGGTGGCGGGTACCGGCATCACCCCACCCAGGCCGGCCAAACGGGCCACTCTCGGCGAGCGCGAGGCGGCTGCCTGCAGGCCCGCCGCGAGCAGTAGCGGGACCGCGATCAGCCAGACGAATGCGTGCAGGAACGGACCTGCCTGGACCAGTGAGGCCGATGTTTCGCCCATCAGCACGCCGAAGTACAGCGGCAACAGCAACATCTGCACGAGCAATAGAACCGGCGTCGCAGCCAGCAGCAGCGCGGAGTCCGCCTTGCCCAGATGGGAAAAGGTGACCACGTAGTCGATGCATGGGCACAGCAGTACGAAGAGCACGGCGATACGGACCAGCGGGTCTGCTGGCAAAAGCGGCAACATGGCCGCGACCAGCAGCGGCACGACCAGGAAGTTTGCAACGAGCAATGCGCCCAGGAAGCGCCGGTTCGCCAGCGCGGCTCGCAGCTTGACCAACGGCACCTGCAGGAAGGTGACGAACAGCATCAATGCCAGCGCGGGATTGATCAGGACTTCCAGCCTGCCGGTGCCGGGTACGGTCAACGCGACGGCGAAGCCGAGCGCAATCGCCAGAAAATAGATCGGGATCTGGTGCCGTTCCAGTCTGTCACGCACATCGTTCAACCGACTCATGGGGTGACCGCTGTGCCCTGCCGAATGCCCCGACACAAAGCGCGGCTCCGATGGAGAAAGTACTGCAAGCCGGCTCTGCTAGCCATGCTCTTGACCTCGCGCATCCCGCAGGATCTCGATGCCCCCCTTCAGGGCGATCGCCGCCACCGCAAGACCGACGACTAGATCGGGCCAGGCCCGCCCGGTCCAGAGCACCAATCCGCCACCCACAAGCACGCCCGCGTTGGCGACAAAGTCGTTGGTGCTGAAGGTGGTCGCGGCGCGCACGTTCACGTTGGTCTGCCGGATCTTCTTGAGTAGCCACACACAGGTCGCGTTCACTATGGCGGCTCCCAGGGCCATCACCATCATCGTTGTGCCAATGGGCTCGACGTCGCCGAAAAATCGACGGCCCACGTCAACCAGGATTCCCGCGGCGAACAGGATCAGCAGCCAGCCGGACACCTTGGCCGCCGATCGTTTCCAGGCCGGTGAACGACTGAGCGCGAGCAGGGTGATGATGTGGACAGCGCTGTCGGACGCATTGTCCAGTCCATTCGCAATCAGGGCGCTTGAGCCGGCAGCGAGGCCCGTGACCCAGAACCCGCGGCAAGCGCGAGGTTCAAGGCAAGGACGATCAACAGGATCCGGCGTTGGTGGGCGTCGTGTATTTCGATCTTCTCTTCGCTCACGTCAGTGGGCCTCCCGTTGCGACTTCGCTGCGTCGCCGCGGTGCAGAAGACGGTAGAGGGTCGGCAGCACTAGCAGGGTGAGCAGCGTGGAGGACACGATCCCGCCGATCACCACGGTGGCGAGCGGACGCTGCACCTCCGCGCCCGTGCCGACATTGAGCGCCATCGGGACGAAGCCGAGCGATGCCACCAGGGCGGTCATCAAGACCGGCCGTAGCCGCTCGAGTGCGCCGTTGAAGACGGCGTCATCCAGCGACTGCCCTTGCTCCCGCAGGTTGCGAATGAAGGCGATCATGACCAGGCCGTTGAGCACCGCCACGCCCGACAGGGCGATGAAGCCGACCCCGGCGGTGATCGACAACGGGATGCCACGCAGTGCCAGTGCGGCCACACCGCCGGTCAGGGCCAACGGCACGCCGCTGAACACGATCACCGCATCCCTGGCCGAGCCGAACGCCATGAACAACAGGCCGAAGATGAGGACCAGGGTCACCGGTACCACTACTGCGAGCCGTTGGCTGGCCGAGATCAACTGCTCGAACGTGCCGCCGTAGTCGATCCAGTAGCCTTCTGGAACGCTCACCTGCTGCTCGATGCGCTGCTGCAGGTCTTCAACGAAGCCGCCCAAGTCGCGATCACGCACGTTGGCCGTGACCACCACCCGGCGCTTTCCGTTCTCGCGGTTGATCTGGTTTGGTCCGAGCAGGCTCTCGATTTTCGCAACCTCCCGCAGCGGTACGGTCCGCGCGGTCGCCCAGCGTGGCTCCAAGCTCGACCGGTCCGCGGCCGGCGCGTTGGAGGTCGGCCGCATCACGACAGGTCCGCCGGCAGCGCAGCAGGTGTTGGCCGCTTCCTGGCCAGCTGCCGCTGCTTGATCAACGAGTACAGCGCCGGGATCACCACCAGCGTCAGCACCGTGGACGAGACCATGCCGCCCACCATCGGCGCGGCGATGCGGCGCATGACCTCCGAGCCTGTGCCGCTGCTCCACATGATCGGCAGCAGGCCGGCCATGATCGCGACCACGGTCATCATCTTCGGGCGCACGCGGTCGACCGCGCCTTCGATGATCGCCTCGCGCAGGTCGCCGGCATCCAGCGAGCGGCCTTCGGCTTGGCGCTGCGCGGCGCGAGCCTCCAGCGCGTGGTCGAGATAGATCAGCATCACCACGCCGGTTTCCGCGGCGACGCCGGCCAGCGCGATGAAGCCGACGATCACGGCGACGCTGACGTTGTAGTTGAGCAGCCACATCAGCCACACACCGCCGACCAGCGCGAACGGCACCGACAACATCACGATCAACGACTCAGTGACGCGGCGGAAGTTGAGGTACAGCAGCAGGAAGATCAGCGCCAACGTCACCGGGACGACGACGCGCATCTTTTCGGCGGCACGCTGCATGTACTCGTATTGACCGCTCCAGGTCACGTAGTAGCCCGGTGGGAACTGCACCTGTTCGGTGACCGCTTCCTGCGCCGCCTTCACGTAGCGGCCCAAATCGCTCTGACGCGTATCGACGTAGATGTAGGCCGACAGCATCGCGTTCTCGGTCCGGATGCTGGGCGCACCCTTGCGCACCACCACCGTGGCCAGTTCGCCCAGCGGCACCTGCGCGCCGTCCATGGTCGGCACCAGCACGTTGTCGGCGATGCGCTGCGGATCGTCGCGCAGCTCGCGCGGGTAGCGCACGATCAGACCGAAGCGCTCGCGTCCCTGCACCAGCGTGGTCACCATCTCGCCGCCCAGCGCGGCCGCCACCACGTCCTGCAGCTCGCCGGGCGTGACGCCGTACTGCGCCAGCCGCGCGCGGTCGGGTTCGACGTCGAGGTAGTAGCCGCCGGTGAGCCGCTCGGCGTAGGCGCTGGTGGTGCCCGGCACCTTGCGCACCGCCGCCTCGATCTGCCGCGCCAGCGTCTCCATCTGCGCCAGGTCGCGGCCGAACACCTTGATGCCGACCGGCGTGCGGATGCCGGTGGCCAGCATGTCGGTGCGCGCCTTGATCGGCATGGTCCAGGCGTTGGCGACGCCGGGGAAACGCAGCGCGCGGTCCATTTCGGCGATCAGTTTGTCCACCGTCATCCCCTCGCGCCATTCGGATTCGGGCTTGAGGTTGATGACGGTCTCGAACATCTCCAGCGGTGCGGGGTCGGTGGCGGTGTTGGCGCGTCCGGCCTTGCCGAACACCGATTCGACCTCGGGGAAGCTCCTGATGATGCGGTCCTGCTGTTGCAGCAGTTGCGCCGCCTTGGTCGCCGACATCGCCGGCAGCGAGGCCGGCATGTAGAGCAGGGTGCCTTCGTTGAGCGTCGGCATGAACTCGCTGCCGAGGCGCGCGGCCGGCCACAGCGTGGCCAGCAGCGCGACCACCGCCAGCACGAGGGTGGCGAGCTTGTGGCGCAGCACCGCGTTGATCACCGGGCGGTAGCCGGCGATCAGCACGCGGTTCACCGGGTTCTTCGCCTCCGGCACGATCCGGCCGCGCACGAACAGCAGCATCAGCACCGGCACCAGCGTGATCGACAGCAGCGCGCCGCCGGCCATCGCGAAGGTCTTGGTGAACGCCAGCGGCCGGAACAGCCGTCCTTCCTGCGCCTCCAGCGCGAACACCGGCAGGAACGAGACGGTGATGATCATCAGGCTGAAGAACAGCGCCGGGCCGACCTCGCGGCAGGCGTCGATGATCAGTTGCGCGCGGCTGCGCGTGCCGTCGTCGCGCTCGATGTGCTTGTGCGCGTTCTCGATCATCACGATCGCCGCGTCCACCATCGCGCCGATGGCGATGGCGATGCCGCCCAGGCTCATGATGTTGCTGTTGAGTCCGAGCACGCGCATGGCGATGAACGCGATCAGCACGCCGACCGGCAGCATCACGATCGCCACCAGCGCGCTGCGGGCGTGGAACAGGAATACCAGGCAGACCAGGGCGACGATCAGGCTCTCCTCGATCAGCGTGGTGCGCAGGGTCGCAATCGCGCGGTGGATCAGCTCGGAGCGGTCGTACACCGTGCGCAGGCTGACGCCGGCGGGCAGGCCGCCGCGGATTTCGGCCAGCTTCTCCTTCAGGCCGTGGATCACCGCCAGCGCGTTCTCGCCGTAGCGCGCCACCGCGATGCCGGCGACGGTCTCGCCTTCGCCGTCGAGCTCGGCCAGGCCGCGGCGCTCGTCCGGCACCAGTTCGACGTGGGCGACGTCGCCGATGCGCACCGGCGCGCCGCCCTCCGCCTTCAGCACCAGGTTCTCGATATCCTCCACGCCACGCAGGTAGCCGCGGCCGCGCACCATGTATTCGGTCTCGGCCATCTCGACCACGCGGCCGCCGACATCGCGGTTGCTCTCGCGCACCACCTGCGACACGCGCGCCAGCGGGATGCCGTACTCGCGCAGGCGCGCCGGATCGACGGTGACCGAATACTGGCGCACGAAACCGCCGACGCTGGCGATCTCCGCCACGCCCGGCGCCTTGGCGAGCTGGTAGCGCACGTACCAGTCCTGCACCGCGCGCAGTTCGTCGAGCGAACGCTGCTTGCCCTGCAACGCGTACTGGTAGACCCAGCCGACGCCGGTGGCATCCGGCCCGAGGCTCGGGGTGACGCCGGCCGGCAGGTTCTTCGAGGCGAAATTGAGGTACTCGAGCACGCGCGAGCGCGCCCAGTAGAGGTCGGTGCCATCCTCGAAGATCACGTAGACGAACGAGGCGCCGAAGAACGAGAAACCGCGCACCACCTTCGACTTCGGCACCGACAGCAGCGCGCTGGTCAGCGGGTAGGTAACCTGGTCCTCGACCACCTGCGGCGCCTGCCCCGGATACTCGGTGAACACGATCACCTGCACGTCGGACAGATCCGGCTGCGCGTCCAGCGGGGTGCGCAGCAGCGCGTAGACGCCGCCGGCGATCACCGCCAGCGTCATCACCGCGATCAGGAAGACGTTGCGGACCGACCACTCGATGATGCGGCCGAGCATGTCAGCGGTCCTCGTGGCCGTCGTGCGTGCCGTCGGTTGCCGGCGCCGGCTGCGTGTCCTTCTTCGTATCGACCGGTGGCATCGCCGGCCCATGTCCGGCGTGGTCCACCGCCGCGGGCGCGGTCGCCTGTGCGGCGGGTGCGGACCCGCCGTGGCCGGCGTGCGCGCCCAGTCCCTGCAACGCCGCCTGCAGGTTGCTTTCGGCGTCGATCAGGAAGTTCGCCGCCACCACCACGCGTTCGCCTTCGCGCACGCCGTCCAGGATCTCGACGCGATCGCCGGCGCGCCGCCCGGTGCGCACCTCGCGCGGCTCGAACCGGCCGGGCGCGCGCTCGACCAGCACCACCTGGCGCAGTCCGCTGTCGAGCACCGCCGAGCGCGGCACGCTCAGGACCGGTCCGGACCCCGGCTCCTCGAGCAGCACCGTTCCGTAGAGCCCTGGACGCAGATCGCCGGCCGGGTTGGGCAGCGCGATGCGCACGTCCACCGTGCGGGTCATGGCATCGATGATGGGCTGCACGAAGGCGACTTCGCCCTCGGCCACCTGGCCAGGCAGGGCCACGGTTTCAAACCGGGCCGCCTGGCCGGGCTTGATGTCCGCGGCCTGCGCCGCGGGCACCTTGGCGATCACCCACACCGTCGACAGGTCGGCCAGGCGCAGGATGGTTTCGCCGGGCTCGAAGCGTGCGCCCTGGACCACCGGCTTCTCGATCACGACCCCGTCCGCGGGCGCGGTGAGCACCAGCCCCGTCTTGCCGAGTTGCGCGTCGCTGATTTCCCAGTTGCGCAGGCGGGTGCGTGCGGCATCGCGCAGGCGGGTCATCGATGCCGCGCTCGCGGGATCGGACCCGGCCAACCTGCGGGCGGTCTCGTCGGCCAGCCGGTATTCCTGCTGCGCCGCCGCCAACTGTGGGCTGTAGACGGAGAGCAGCGGCTGCCCGGCGCGGACGCGCATGCCGGTCTGGTTCGCGTACAGCCGCTCCACCCAGCCTTCAAAGCGGGGCGCGATCGCGTACTGCCGGGTCTCGTCGACCTCGACCGTGCCGCTGGTGCGCACGGTCGCAGCCAGGACTGCGCGCTGGACCGCTTCGGTGCGCACGCCCAGCGCCTGCACCTTGTCGGGTGGCATCACCACCGTTCCCGGCGCCGCGGCAGGCGCGTCGCCGGCGTAGACCGGAATGTAGTCCATGCCCATCGGGTCCTTCTTCGGCACCGGCGAGGTGTCCGGAAGGCCCATGGGATTGCGGTAATAGAGCACCTTGCGTTCCGCGGCCGGCGCTTCGGCGGACGTGGCTGCGCTCGGAGCATCGTTCGTCGCGCGGCCGGCCATCCAGCCGACGGCGAGGGCGGCGAGTGCGACGCCGATGGCGAGCGACAGGGTCTGGACACGGGTCATCGGATCTCTCCTTCGATGGCGCGCACGGCGGCGGCGCCCAACAGTTCGTCACGCAGTGCATCGACCCGTGCGAGGTCGGCGCCCTGCCATTCATTGAGTGCTTCCAGCAGCGTCCCGAAGTCGACTTCGCCGACCTGGTAGCTGGCCAGCGCGGACTGCCAGGTGGCGTCGGCCTGCGGCAGCAGCGTGTTCTCGATCAGCGCGCGACGCTCGCGTGCGCTGGTCCACTGCGACCAGGCGGAGGCGCCGCTTTCCTCGACGGCCCGCAACGTGGCATCTCTGCGGGCCAGCGCCGCGTCTTCGAGCAGGCGCGACTCGCGCTCGCGTTCGCGGCGGGCGCGCTGCTGGAACGGGATCTCGACCTCGAGCATCAGCTCGGTGCTTTCGAGGCCGTTGCCGAGCTGCATCGCACCCACGCCCAGGGTGATGTCCGGAAAGCGGTTGCGACGCTGCAGCACCACGTTCGTGCGCGCCGCCTCGGCGCGGGCCTGCTGCGAGCGCACCGCGGGATGCGCATCGGCGTCATCCAGTGCCTCGGCAAGCGAGGCGCTGTGGACGGCGAGGCGCGGCGCCTCGCCGGGAGTCGCCAGCGGTGCATCGGACCGGCGCCCCAGCACCGCGTTCAAGGTGGCGGCCGCCTCCTGCTTGGTCGCGAGGCGTTCGATCCGCTCGCGCTGTAGGCTGGTCTGCTCGACCTGGGCGCGGATGGCATCCTGCTGCGCCGCGCGACCCAGGGCGTAGCGCACGCCGGCTATTTCCTCGACCTGCCGGAGCAGGGCGATGCGGCGGTCGAGCACGGCCACGGCCTGATCGGCATGCCAGTAGCGCACGTACGCCGCTTCAGCCTCTGCCAGCAGGTCGCGCGCCGCGGTGATGCGGTCAAGCCCGACCGCGACCGCGTCCTGGCTGGCCGCGGTCCGCGCCAGACCACGCTTGCCCCAGAGCGGGAAGCGCTGGCGCAATGCGTAGTCGACTTGGCGGTCTGCACCGGCGGAGCGCCAGGGCTTGTCCGGATCGAGGCCGCGGAATCCAAGGGAAGCCGTCGGGTCGGGTAGGGCGCCCGCTGGCTGGATCCGTGCCTCAGCGGCCTGGGCCTCGAAGTCCATGGCCCGCAATTCCGGGTTGTGTTCCAGAACCCAGGCGCGGACCGACTCGAGGCTGTGCCCCGGCACGGGTTCACTTGCGGTCACAGGTAGCGCCAGCGTCCACAGGGCGCCGGCGAGCACGCCGGCAAGAAGGTGCCGGAGTGGTTGCCGACGGCGGAACAGCGGGCGAGGGTGCGGGCGCCAGGCCTGCAATCGGTGGAACAGGGATGCCATATCAGTGTCCTTGGGCCGACACGACGCAGGTCGCTCGGACGAGGGCAGGAACCCATGCCGTGACGCAGCCACGGCGCGAACGCACAGGACCGCGCCGCACAGAGGTGCGGAGCAGTTCGCTGGCGTTGATCGCCATCGGACTGTCCAGATAGATGGGCACCGAACCCAGGCGTCCGGCCTGGCGCAGCTTCCACAGGTAGTAGAGCAGGAGTTGCGCGCGGCCCACCGCGAAGGCGGGAATGACCACCGTGCCGCCGCGGCCGACCGTCTTTTCGATGACGGCCCCGAGGGCTTCGGCCGCGTCGCTCGGCGCATGGGTCCGGTTGCCGTAGGTGGACTCGATCACCACGTAGTCGGCTTCGGCCACGGGCTGCGGATCGAACAGCATCGGGTCGTCGTAGCGACCCAAGTCGCCGGAGAACACGATGCGCTTGCCACCCCAGTCGATCTCCGCCGTGGCGGCGCCCAGGATATGTCCGGCATAGCGGAAAGTCAGTGTCGCGCCGTCGGCAAGCGAGACCGGCTTGCCGAACGGTACGTTGGAGAACTGCTTGAGCGCGCGCTCGGCATCCTGCACTGTATACAGCGGCAGCGCGGGCTTGTGCTTGCTGAAACCCTTTCGATTGGCGTACTCGGCATCCTTTTCCTGCAGGTGGCCGCTGTCCTTGAGGATCAGTTCGGCCACGTCGCGGGTTGCGGCGGTGGCGTAGATGCGTCCGCGAAAGCCATCACGCACGAGCTTGGGCAGGTAGCCGGAGTGGTCCAGGTGCGCGTGCGTCAATACCACCGCGTCGAGTGCCTTCGGCGCGACCGGCAATGGCTCCCAGTTCAGCTCGCGCAGGTTCTTCAGGCCCTGGAACAGGCCGCAGTCGACCAGGATGTGCTTTCCATTGTGGCTCAGCAGATGCTTGGAGCCGGTGACGGTGCCGGCACCGCCGAATGACGTGAGCTTCAAGATCGGAATCCTCAGGGTGTGAATGCAGCGATGTCGGCCGGGGGGCCATCGAAGCGACGCATCAAGTGTGGCCGCTCGTCCAGGCGGGAGGATCGCTGGCCGGGAAAGAATCGATACTCGCCCGGTCCACCTCGTCGAGCGGCTCGGGCGAGCGACGATGACGCACCAGGTTCGTCGCGCCCTCCTTGTCCGCGGCCAGCGCAAGCGCGATCAGTGGCGCCAGCGCGATCGCATTGCTCTCATGCCGCACGGCATCGGTGGAGACGATACGGCTGCACAGCGGCGTGAGCTGCTGGTAGGCGTCTTCGGCGAAGATGGCATGCACCACGGCAACGATGGGCTTCACAAAGCCCTGCTGAGGCAACTGCCGGGCGGCTTCGACCAGCGTGCGGCCGGAGGAGGCAATGTCATCGACCAGCACCGGTTGACGACCATGCCAGGCGGACAGGTCGGACACCGCGACCTCGACGTTGCGATCGCCGTGGCGGATCTTGCGCAGGACCGCGTGGGGGGCGCCGATGCGCTGGGCAATGGCGGCCACCCATTGCTCGCTTTCTTCGTCCGGACCGATCACCAAAGGGCTCTCCACCTCGGCGGCGATCCAGTCGGCCAGTAGCGGCGCGGCGTGCAGTGTGTCGGCTGGCACGGTGTAGAGTGCCGACAGCGCCGGGTAGCGATGTAGATGGGGATCGACCGTGACCAGGCGGTCGAAGCTCGACGACACGAGACGGGCGAAGCTGCGGGACGTAATCGCTTCTCCCGGGTGGAACCGGCGATCTTGCCGCATGTAGGCCAGGTAAGGCGCCACCAGGGTCACCTCGCGGGCACCCAGGTCACGGGCGGCATCGGCCGCAAACACCAGCGACAGGAAGCCGGGATCCGGCTGCGCCAGTGTCTGCACGAGAACCACGGACTTGTCCGCCACGTCGGCGGCGATGCGCACGTAGCTTTCGCCGTCGGGAAACCGGCGGGTTTCCAGCGTCCCCAGTTCCCACTTTCCGGCGGCGGCCAGTTGACGGGCGAATGCGTCGTTGCCCGGAAGCGGCAAGATCAGTCGATCGGAGGACGCCATCGCGGTCATGCGTGCCGCCTGTAGAAACGAAGGAGTTGGGCATTGATGGCGACGATCACCGTGCTGGCCGACATGAAGACGGCAGCGATGGCGGGCGTCATCAGGAAGCCCGTCCCGAAGGTGATGCCCGCGGCCATCGGCACCGCGACGGTGTTGTAGCCGGTCGCCCAGATCAGGTTCTGGACCATCTTGCGATAGGTCGCGCGCGACAGGCCCAGGATCGCTCCCACGTCGCGCGGATCGCTGCGGACGAGTACGACGTCGGCGGACTCCACGGCCACGTCCGTGCCTGCGCCGATGGCCACGCCCAGGTCGGCCTGCACCAGCGCCGGGGCGTCGTTCACGCCGTCGCCCACCATGGCCACCGACAGGCCGCGTGCCTGCAGCTCCCGGATCTTCTCGGATTTCTGGTCGGGCAGCACCTCGGCGAAGTACTCGGAGATCCCGAGTTCCTTGGACACCGATTCGGCCACGCCCCGTGCATCGCCCGTCAGCATCACCGAGCGAATCCCCAACCGGGTCAATTCCGCGATGGCCTCCTTGGACTCCGGCCGTACGATATCGGCGAGCGCGAAGAGCGCGCGCGCCTGGCCGTCGCGTTCGAGCACGACGACGGTCTTTCCCGCGGATTCGAGCTGTCCAAGCCGCTCGTGGGTGATGGCGTTGCCCTGGCGGGCCAGGTGGCCCGGGCTGACGATGCGCACGCGCACATCGCCGACGACGGCGACGATGCCTTCGCCGGTGATGTTGCTCACTTCACTGGCCTTGGGGAGGGCGATGCCGCGGCGCTTGGCCTCGGCCACGATGCCATGGGCGATCGGGTGTTCCGACTGGCTTTCCGCCGCCGCGGCGAAGGCCAGCTCCTGGCTCTCGTCACCCTCCTGCAGCAACACGATGTCGCTGACCCCGAAGCGCCCCTCGGTCAGGGTGCCCGTCTTGTCGAACACGACCGCATCCAGCCGGCGCGCGCGCTCGAACGCGGCCCGGTCACGGATCAGCAAGCCATTGCTTGCGCTCAGCGACGTGCTGACCGCGACCACCAACGGCACCGCCAGCCCCAGCGCGTGCGGGCAGGCGACGACCATGACGGTGACCATGCGCTCGATGGCGAAATTGAGCGGCGCGTCGAGCATCAGCCACCAGACCAGCAGCGTACCGACGCCCACAGCCAAGGCGATGTAGGTCAGCCAGGCCGCGGCGCGGTTGGCGATGTCCTGCGTACGCGAACGGGTCTGCTGCGCCTTCTTGACCAGCTCGATCACCTGCGACAGATACGTGGCATCGCCCGTGGCCGTGACGCGGATGGTGACGGCGTTCGCCCCGTTGATGGCGCCGCCGATCGCGGTGGCGCCGACTCCCTTGGTGACCGGCCGGGATTCGCCGGTGAGCATGGCTTCATTGAAGCCCGAGGAACCCTCGGTTATCTCGCCGTCCACCGGTACCTTGGCGCCCGGGCGGACTATCACGCGGTCGCCCGGCTGCAACGCACTGATCGGCACGTCATGCAGGCTGCCATCGCCGTCGATGCGGGTGGCGCTGTCGGGCAGCAGCTTGACCAGTTCCTCCAGGGCGCGCGAGGCGCCCATGACCGAGCGCATTTCGACCCAGTGCCCCAGCAGCATGATCGCGATCAGCGTCACCAGCTCCCAGTAGAACTCCTGGCCCGGAAAGCCGAAGGTCACGGCCACCGAGAAGACGTAGGCCGCCGAGATGGCCAACGCGATCAGCGTCATCATGCCGGGCTGGCGCTTGCGCAGTTCGGAGACGACGCCGACCAGGAACGGCCAGCCGCCATAGAGATAGGCCACGGTCGACAAGGCGAACAGGACGTAACGATCGCCGCGGAAGGCCAGCACCTCGCCCAGGCCCAGGGCGTGCTGGATCATGGGCGACAGCGCGAGGACGAACGGAGTCAGCAGCAGCGTGACCCAGAAGCGCCTGCGGAAGTCGGCGACCATGGCACCGTGGTCGTGGCCGGCATGCCCGGAATGTCCGGCGTGAGTGGAGCCCGCAGCGCTCACCACGGCTTTGGCCGGCGGCGACGGAGAATGGGCGTGATTGCCGTGATCGTGATGATGCTGCGCGTGCGGATCATGGGGATTCATTCGATCTGGCCTTCTTTGGTTTTGAACAGGCGACCGAGCCGCGGCAGGAAGGCCGGCACATCGCTCGCGTAGCGTCGATACTGATCCCCGAACGCCGTCTCGATCTCGCGTTCCTCCTGCTTGGCGAGCCGCCAGTACATGACGAGCAGGATCGGCAGCATCACGCCCGTCACCAGGGTGGGCCACTGCAGGAAAAATCCGATCAGCACAAGGACGAAGCCCACGTACTGCGGATGTCGCACGTGGGCGTAGGGCCCGGTCGTGGCAAGGGCGCCGGCGCGCTGAGCCTCGTGCAGCACTCGCCAGCCGGAGGCGATCAGCCAGAATCCGGCACCGATCAGGACATAGCTCAACAGGTGGAATGGATTGAGGTGGGGATCTCCGGACCAGCCGAAAAGTGCGGGCCAGATATGGCCCGCGTCGTGGGACAGGGGGTCCAGCCCGGGAAAGCGATTGCCCAGCCAGCCCGCCAGCAGGTAGAGCGTCAGCGGGAAACCGTACATCTCCACGAACAGCGCGACGATGAAGGCCGAGAAGGCACCAAGCGAGCGCCAGTCGCGGGCCGTCGCCGGCTTGAAGAAGCTCAGGGCAAAAAGGATGAAGATGCCGGCGTTCACCAGGGCCAGGAACCAGAGCCCATAGGCAGGCGGGTCACCGACCATCGCGATCGCCCTCCTTGCGATGGTCATCGTGCGCGCCGTGACCGCTATGACCGCCATGACCGCGGTGCATGAAGAAATGCATGCCGACGCAGATCAGCAGAGGCAGCAAAAGGGGGGGCGCCCCGAGCAGGTGCGCCCGATGCTCCAGCCACAGGAAGAGCCCCGCAATGAAGAGAAAGACGCACAGGGTGAGGACAGCCGGGCTGCGCCACGCTCCTCGCTTCCGACCAGGGATTCCGCTCATCTCGACGCTCCAGAGGGTGTGTTTGACGGTCGATGGGACGGCCATGACGACATGCCGATCGTAGGAATGGCGCGCTGTCGGGCCAGTTACGCGTCGATTACAATCATGTAATGTTTCAGTCACCTTCGTGGCAGCTTTGCCTCGCTACAGTGAAGGGCAATCTCAGGAACCGCGTCCTGACGGGCCAGAGGCGCCGAACCGGCGCATGCGTGGACTTACGATGAAACTTCTGGTTGTCGAAGACGAGCACAAGACTGCGGACTACGTACGCCAAGGGCTTACCGAGGCCGGGTTCGTTGTCGACTTGGCGCGCGATGGGCCCGATGGCCTGCACTTGGCCACGACCGAGCACTACGACCTGATCGTGCTCGACGTCATGCTCCCGGGCATTGATGGACGGAAGGTCCTGCAGTCCATTCGCGCCACCGGCAACCAGGTTCCGGTGCTTTTCCTGACCGCCCGCAGCAGTGTCGACGATCGCGTCCAAGGGCTGGAACTGGGGGCCGATGACTACCTGATCAAACCATTCGCGTTCTCGGAGCTGCTTGCACGCGTGCGGACCCTGTTGCGCAGGGGAGGCTCGCCCGCGCCTCACGACCGCATTCAGATCGCCGATCTGGAGCTGGACCTTGCGCGCCGGCGCGCCATCCGGGCCGGGCACCGTATCACCCTGACCAGCAAGGAATTCGCCTTGCTCGAACTACTGGCACGACGCCAAGGTGAAGTGCTGCCGCGTTCGCTGATCGCCTCGCAAGTCTGGGACATGAATTTCGACAGCGACACCAATGTCATCGACGTCGCAATCCGGCGGTTGCGCGCCAAGATAGACGACAGCTACGAGCCCAAGCTCATCCAGACCGTGCGCGGCATGGGGTACACGCTGGACATCCCGGATGCCTGACAGGCTCGCATTTCTTCGCCGCCCGGCGTCGCTCTCGTCGCGGGTGACCGGGCTGGTCGGCATCGCGATGATGGTGGTGTTCCTGATCTTCAACTGGATCAGCGTGCGATCGCTGGAGCGGCATTTCGCCGAGATGGACGAGGAGGAACTGGGCGTGATCTCCAGTTCGGTCATCCGGGCATTGGGAGAGGTGCGCGACGGAAGCGATGAACAGGCCCTGCGCCGTGCCGTTCGAGGGCATCACGGCGTTTACTACTTTGTCGCCGACGCCGCCGGAAAGACGCTCTATGCCCCGAAGGATGGCCCGGACATGGCGAGCTTCGCCCAGCGCGTGCCTCCCGTCCCTCTCAGGGGAAAGCACAGCATGACGATCTGGGAGGAGGACGGCAAATCCTATCGTGGTGGCGTTGTTGTTGCTGGCGGCGACGCCGACCTGGGCGAGGTCTACACGATTGCGGTGGCCATGGATATCGGCGGCCATCTCGACTTCATCAAGAGCTTCCAGCGCATCCAATGGTGGACCATTTGCGTGGTCATGTGCATCGCGATCCTGGTGGCCTGGTTCGCTGTCCGATGGGGGCACATTCCGATCCGCAGGGCCAATGAAAAGATTCGCGCCATCACCTCCTCGAAACTGTATCTGCGGTTGGATCCCAAGTCCGTCCCGATCGAGCTGGAGGAAACCATCGCCTCGTTCAACGACATGTTGGGGCGCATCGAAGACGGTTTCGAACAGTTGGCGAATTTCTCCGCCGACATCGCCCACGAGTTGCGCACGCCCGTCACCAACTTGATGACGCAAACGGAGGTGGTGCTCGGCCAGGCCCGATCGGCCGATGAGTATCGGGAGATTCTCTACTCCAACCTGGAAGAGTTCGGGCGGCTGAACCGCACGATCAACGACATGCTCTTCCTTGCGCAGACCGAGAACGATCCGGGAAACCTGAATCTGGAGAGCGTGAACTTGAAGGACGCCATCCAGGGGTTGTTCGAGTACTTCGAGGCCCTGGTCGAGGAACGGGGCGTGAAACTCGAGGTTCGCGGTCAGAGCGTTCCGGTTCGTGGCGACCGGGAGATGCTGCGTCGGGCCCTCAGCAACCTGATCTCCAATGCGATCCGATATACACCCAACGGCCGAACGATCACGGTGAGATTCATGCAGAACGATCGGGACGTCGTGATCAGCGTGGAGAACCCCGGTGAGAAGATCCCGACCGAGGAGCTCTCGCGAATATTCAATCGCTTCTATCGGGTGGATCATGCCGCGCACAGGAAGGGTGAAGGCGCCGGCCTGGGGTTGGCCATCGTCAAGTCCATCGTCGAGGCGCATGGCGGGTCGGTCAGCGTATTGTCCGACGAGAGGATGACCAAGTTCATCATCCTTTTGCCGCTGGCCGATGGTTGAGACGCACGCCCTTCATCGGCACGTATAAGCGGCCTGCTTGATTATTGGGAAGGCTTGATGCCGCATCGCCTCCTTCAGACTTCGCCATATCGAGGGCTGCCGCTGCGCCCTGCCGAAGCCAATCCATGCCGCGCGTTCCCAACTGACTCGCCAAGGATCAATGGCGAGGACAACTGCAGAATCGGGCACCTCGTTCTGGCCAGAGTCGTGAAAGGCCGAGTGTCATCATGAGCGAAGACAGGGCCAGTGCCCAGACGATGACAAACTGCCTGTCCGCGCTGATGACGGCGACGGCGAGCGGTGCCAGTGCCGGTCCCAGGCTGGTAGCCGATTGCTGCAGACCGAGCCTCGCTCCGGAAGGTGTTCCTTCGCCACCGATCCAGAGGCTGGTTAACAGCCGCAGGCTGGCGCCGGCCCAGCCGGCCATTGCAACAAGAACCGCAATTGCGACCGGGCTCCTTGCCATCGGAAACAAGAGCAGGGAGGTGCTGAACAGCGTCAGCATCAGGAAGGCCAGCGCTCTAGGGCTCGCAATCAACCAGGGAAAGTAGACGTGGAAGAGTTGGGCGGCGAGCATCGCAAAACCACAAAGAGCAAGCATCCCTGCCACGTGCTCTCGCGAGAGAATGAGTTGACTGCCAGGCACGAGCAATACCATATGAAGAACGGCGAGGCCGCTCGTGCCCAGCAGCGTGAGGGTTAGCAGTCCAAGCGCTCCGGCTGGTGTCGGCCGGTTCCCGCAGGCCTCGGCGCGATAGCCCGTCGAGCGTGGTGGCAGGCAAGCAAAAAGCATTAACCCTGCGGTGAGTCCGATGATCAAAGCGACCATCGCCAGAGGCAGGGTTGGCAGGAAGCGCGTCGAAAGCTCACCGAACAGTGGACCCAACATGTCGCCTAGAAAGACGAAGGCTGTCAGCCAGGTGAATCTTCTCGCTTGAGTGCCCCTATCGCCGGCACCGAGACTGGCTGCAAGTAGCGCCAAAGGGATGATGGCAGCGGAGCAGGCGCCAGCCAGCGCGCGCAGCACATACAACCATGCCAGTGGTGTTGCTCCGGTCGCGGTTGTCGCCAGCGCGAGGATGACGAGCGTGGTGCGCAGCAGGATGCGATAGTCGTAGCGGTCAGCAAGCCAGCCCCACAATGGCGCCAGCAGCAAGGCACCCACGGGATGAGCGGCTGCCAGTCCGGCAGTGTGGAAGCCTTGTGAATCGACAGTTGATTCACCGAGGCCCTCCCGGACGAGATCAGGAAGAAAGGCAAGGACGCCCGTCTGACTGGCCCCGGCGGCGGCCACGGCGATGAGGAGTAGCGCGAAATCGCTTGGTCCCGATTCCCCTTGGCGCGAACGGGTCAGCGACTTGCCTGAGCGCTCTCCTTGTCGTGCGTAGGCGTATCGATGACTCGTGTCCATGCATAAACGATGCTTGATGATCGAGAAGGGTTCGAGGCGTCCAACGTCGCCGCACCCTCGCCGACGACGACCTGAGAGGCGCCGAGGCGACTGAAAATGGTTCGGGACGGCCGCCCGCTCCCCGGTTATCAGCCGAGATCGAGCACGATCCTTCCTTCGATATCGCCCTCGTGCATGCGTGCGAAAATGTCGTTGATCTTCTCAAGCTTCTCTGTATGCACGGTGGCATGAACCTTCCCTTCCCCAGCGAAGGCGAGAGCCTCTTGGAGATCGAGACGGGTTCCAACGATTGATCCCCGGATGGTGATCCCGTTGAGTACGGTATCGAAGATCGATATCGGGAAATCTCCAGGGGGGAGTCCGTTGAGCGTCACCACGCCTCCACGACGGACCATGCCCAGGGCCTGTTGGAATGCCTTGGTCGAGACCGCCGTGACGAGAACTCCTTGGGCGCCGCCGATCTCCTTGCGGATGCGAGCGCCGGGATCTTCGTTGCGAGCATTGACCGTGAACGTCGCACCCAGTCTTGAGGCCAGCGCAAGCTTGCGGTCGTCGATATCGACCGCGACGACATTCAGCCCCATCGCCTTAGCGAACTGCACCGCCATGTGGCCCAAGCCACCGATGCCGGAGATGGCGACCCAGTCGCCTGGCTTGGTCTTGGTCACCTTGAGGGCCTTGTACACCGTCACTCCGGCGCATAGCACGGGGGCGATCTCGACGAAGCCGACGTTCGCCGGCAAGAGGCCCACATAGTTGGCGTCCGCAAGGACATACTCTGCGAAGCTGCCGTTGATGGAATAGCCGGTATTGATCTGTTGTTCGCAGAGCGTTTCCCAGCCTCCGAGGCAGTGCACGCAGTGTCCACAGGCACTGTAGAGCCAGGGCACTCCCACTCGATCGCCTTCCCGAAGGTGGCCGACTCCGGGGCCGACCGCCACCACGTCCCCCACGCCCTCATGTCCCGGAATGAACGGCGGTGTCGGCTTGATGGGCCAGTCACCCTCGGCGGCATGGAGATCGGTATGGCATACACCAGACGCCGCGATCTTCACGAGAATCTGTCCGCGGCCGACGGATGGCACTGGGGTTTCCTCGATGACGAGGGGCTCCCCAAATGCGCGGACCACTGCAGCTTTCATGGTTTTTTGCATGACGTCCTCGCCTAAGTTGTTGGATTCATGGCTAGAGAATGGCGATCAAGCGATTCTCAATCGCCGGGTGCTCAAGCTTCGTTCGATATGGATGGCGGTTCGTGAGGTCCAAGCCGCATTCGCACACGAGCGCCCCTCAGCAATCTCCGCGCAAAGCGGGCGAAGTCTGAGTGATTCATCGGTCTTGGGCAGTGCGTGAAGGCCGCGCGGGGTAGCGGTTTCACGTTAAGAGGGCAAATCTGTCGGAGACATGACCCGAGTATTACGGTATGGAAATCACCAAGTCATGTAGGCAGCGTTGATATCGAATGTGCCGTGAAGCGAAAGAGCGAGTTCTTCCTGTGGCAGACATCCGTTAGCTCTTAAGGAGTGAGAGATAGGGATTGTTCGGGGGAAGCTGCTCGAAAAATCCATGTGGATTGTCGAGCAGGTAGCCATGCAGTCGCCGCGACTTGCGTTGGCCCGTGACCTCGCATGTCCAGATGTTCAGGCCACTGTCCTGCTTGCGATGGAGTTGCAGCTTCTCGAACCGCTTCTGCAGCCACCGCCAATCAGCCATGCCCTCCTGCTTGGCGAGAAGGGCCGTCTGCGGATGCTCCTGCGCGTAGCGCTGGAATACCCCGGGGCTGACCAGGTATGCGGTGTCCGCAACGGTATGTACCAGCGCCTTCGCGTCATTGATGATGAGCTTGCGCGATCGGATGGCCCGGATGAGCCATTCGATGAAGTGCTCGCCCGAGGGTTCTTGCGCGTGACCGCTCGCCTCGGGGGCGGCGTGCGTCGGAGTCAGCGTCTTGGCGGCGGTCTGGCCGGCTGGCTTCGCGAAGGCCGACGCCATGGCATCGGTGGCGGTAGGCTCAGAAGCGGCGAACAGTTCGAGTAGCGCATCCACTCCGTCCGCGGCGGTCGGCTCGGCAGGCGGATCCCTTGCCGTTGACCCACTGGTGGCAGGCGGCGACAAATGCACGGGGGTCTCAATACGCATGCCTGCCACGCCCGGCGCGTCGGCCGTGGCGCTGGCCGGTTCCGGTGCGGTGTCCTGCTCCACTTGGACCGTACCGTCGTAGGGTGCGGGCCGTTCGGCCGATTCCCAGATCAGAGCGGGCGACAGCTTGAGGAAGGTGAAGCTGTGCGACCAGCCTGTGTCGCTGGTGACGGTCGCCTTCCAGATGGCCTTGCCATCGGCCGTCGCTTGCGCGATCCCGTGATCCTGCAGCACATTGAACACCGACGTGTTGTTGGCCGGGATGCCGTCCACGCCTTGTGCCAGCAGATGGGCGCGCAGCTTGTCGCTGACCGTCTTGCTGACCAACCACAAAGCATCCTGCGTCAACCACCCGTCCGAGGCCTGGGGCTGGTTGAGCTTGAACTCCTCCTTGAGCAGGTAGCGCAGGCCATCCAATAGTTTGCGCTGGAGCGCGTGGCGCGGCGCGGCCAGCGCCTTGCTGGGATCGCCGCCCAGCTCTTGCGCCACCGAGGCCTGGTCGGCCAGCCGCACCAGCTCGCCCAGCGTGCCGGCGTGCTCGTACTGGCCGGCCAGCACGTACAGCAGCGCGGCCCACAGGTCCGGATACCCGCTGAGCCAGTCGAGGATGTCCCGGTCGAGCAGCTGGGTGTAGAGCAGCCCGGTGGCAGCGCTGTGCAGCCGGTACTCGCGCTCCTTGCGATACCGGAAGCGATATGGGCGTTTCAGCGGCCCGTGCCACGGATGCCAGGCGGTTCCGTCTGCGTACTCGACGTACAGGTCGACTGCCACCTTGCCGATGTCGTGCAGCAAGGCGGCGTAGGCGGCTCCGGCGGTCCACGCCTCGGCCTGCGCGGCCTGGATCTCGGGCGGTGCGCCCGCGGGCAGCAGATGGGACTGCCGCAGCTTCAAGGCATAGGCCACGATTTCCAGCCCGTGGTCGAGCATGCCACCCGGGTAGGCGTGGTGATGGCTTTCGGAGGCGGGAAAGGCTTGCACCAGCTCGGCGTATCGTTCCAGTGGCGCCAGATACAGCGACGCGAACTGCTTGCGCGAGAGCGAGGTTCGCTGCCAGATGTGTTCCAGCAGTCGCTGCCGGCGCGAGGTCGCCAGCAGCGACGCGGCCGACGCCGGCCGCGTTAGCCCTTTGGGAGGCTCGCTGACGGGCGTAGGCGACGGGCCGGTGGTCGGGTGAGTCCGTTTGCGCTGGAACAAGGAGAGCATGCTGAAACCCGAGTGATGGGCCGACAGGGAGAACCTTTTCGCCTTTTGGGTAGGGCCTTTCCCCTTGACCCCGTTCCCTTCGCCCCTTGCCGGCCCTTTGGCCTTGACCCTTTGCGTATAGGGCAGCGACGGTTCGGATGCCTGGATCAAAGCGATACCCGGCAGCCCGGCATCTTGGGCGGTCACGCCGAGGGTCGATTGACGTGGTAAGGAAATTTCCTTACCATGCAACCGTTGAAACAGGAACCCGACCATGCCGACCGTCCGCGAGCAGGCCACCATCACCTCCAAGGGGCAGATCACCCTCCCCAAGCCGATCCGGCAGGCGCTGGGTGTCGACGCTGGCGGCAAGGTGGACTTCGAGCTGCGCGAGGACGGCCAGGTCGTGGTCAGCCGCGCCGAGGCGGAGCACGAGGATCCGGCCATTGGGGCCTTCCTGGGCCTGCTGGCCGAGGACATCCAGGCCGGGCGACACATCCGCGGCCTGCCCGACGAACTGGCGCGGGCCATGCTGGCGCAAGTCGGTCGCGACGACGGCCTGGGTGAGGAGATCGAAGGCGAAGTGGCGCTCTGATGCAGCGGCACGGCTGGACGCTGCTGTTCCACGCGTGCGTGGTCGAGCAGTTGCAGAAGCTCCACGCCGCCGCGCAGCGCGCCGAGCAGAACGAACCGGAGGGGTTCGAGTCGAACGCCAACGTCAAGCTGTTCCGGGGGTTGAGCCAGTTGATGCTGGAGACCGTGCCGACTGATCCGGCTCGGGACGAGTATCGCCAGGGCAACACCCTGGGACCAGCCCACCGCCACTGGCGGCGGGCCAAGATCGGAAGACGGTTCCGGCTGTTCTTCCGGTACGACTCCAAGGCGAAGGTGATCGTCTACGCCTGGGTCAACGACGAAACGACGCTGCGGTCGTCGGGCAGCAAGTCCGATCCGTATGCGGTCTTCGAAAAGATGCTGGGCCGCGGAAATCCGCCCGACGACTGGAACGCATTGGTGGCCGTAGCCCGACAGGATTGGAGCAAACTGGAGTAGCCATCCCACGCATGTAGCAGGTGACGACGATGGGCACGAAAACCCGCATCAGCAACGCAGAGCGCTTCGGCCGCTGGGCCGGCGGGATGTGGCGTGGCGGCGTCCGTCGCGAGCGCCGGCTCGCCGGCCGGTTGGTAGCGCGCGGTCTGCCCCCAGGCGCGGCGACGGCGCTGCTGTGGCTCGTGAAGCTGGCCGTGCTGGGAGTACTGCTGTACGCCGCGTTCTGGCTGGCGCTCCTGCTGGTATTCGCGGTCGCCGCCGCCTGGGCCATGCAGCACGGCACCGCGGACCAGGAAGAACCCGACCTGCTGAATCGCCAGGCCGAGGAACGCGATCACCGCGAAGGCCTCTTCTACCACCCCGCATCCTACAACGACGATCCCGATCCTCGATTCGAGGACGACTGATCCCGGTCGCGCTACTTCTTGCCGGGACTCGCCGCACTGATCAGGATGCCTGAGCCCCTGCCTCCCGCCTGCGCCGCATCCCTGGTGCCCGCGGCCAGTCCCTGCAAGAAGTTGCCGGCCCGGATGCCCGTCCAGGCCAGTGCCGTCACCCAGAACGCGGGGAGCACCAGGAACATCGTTGCGAGCACGTAGTTGAGCAACATGTCGCCGAATGCGTTGTTCAGCCCGATCAATGGATCGAAATTGCTGTGCGGCCGATTCCAGCCGAATCCCCAGCCATAGAGCGCATCCAAAATGGTCGAGTCGATCCACCTGGCCAACTGGAACCAGAAGTCCACGAAGAAGAGCGCGAACTGCACCACGCTGACGGTCACCAAGGTCTTGAGGTCATAGGTGCCAACCAGGAGCGCGAGCGGAATGCAGATCACCAACGCCATCTTCAGCAGCGCCAGCACCATCGGCAGTGCTTGCCGCATCACGTCCATCGCAGGAAAGAAGCCCAGCGCACCGACCGTCATGCCGACGTCGCTCGCAGCGCGCGTGACGATGTTCGGCAACGTCATCTCGATCTGCCCGCCGTAGTCGGAATAGACCGCACCCTGGTTCAACTTCTGCTGCCGCGGCGACGCGATCGCGCGGATCACAGAGTCATCCACCTGATCCCGACTCAGGAAGCCGGCCCACCCCGCAACACGCGTCAGCAAGCTGGGGTCCACCTGTTGCAGTAGCCGCGAGCGCAGCCCATTGCCGTCCGACCACCACTGCCGGCAGGTTGGATAGCCGGCGCCGCTGGGCACCTCGGCCAGGCCGGCATCGCGATTGCTGTCGTAGGGCCAACCCTCGCGGGGGGACCTGGAGCGATAGGTGTCGTAGAAGCCCGGCGTGTCCACGAAGAAGCGCGAGCCGATCCAGGTGACGTCGTGCATCTGCTCCTCGGTGAGATCGGGACGGTCCATGAACAGCCGCGCACGCGCAGGCCCGTAGCAGTTGTGGGTGAAGTCGGCCACCTCCTGGGCCAGCACCGGGTCGGCGATGCGCGTGTTGTCGATGTCCATGCGGATCTGTCGCAGGTCCGTCCCACACGGAATGGCCGCGACGGATGCGCCCGTCACCGCGCGCGAGATCGCGTGCATGAAGAACCACCACACCGGCACCCGCGCCGACTGATTGTTGAGCGTGCTGAACGACTGCGACCAGCCCGTCTCCGAAGGCTCCGGCACGTTGACCTGGCATTGCGCCGAGCGTGAGCGATCGAACTGCAGCGTGGTGAAATCGACGTCGATGAACGGGATGCCCGCGAACATGATGACGACGATCGCGACGAAGACGCGGTTCTCGATACGGGCCGAACTCAGCATGCCCTTGTTACCTTCGTCCGCGCCTTCGGCTCGTGCCTTGAGCCATTCCTGGATCACGATCGCCAGGAAGGGAATCGCGAACACGCCGCTGGCGACCAGCACGTTCCAGACGCCGTTGTGGACAATCCACGAAACCAGCGTCAGGTAGTACTCCAGGTAGTCGGTCGTGTAGAGGGTCATGGGGGACTCCGGCTCATCCGGCCTGCATGAATTGGCTGACTTCCAGCGCGACGACCGCGAGCACCGCGGCCACCTCCACGCGCAGCAGGCGCTGGCGCGCGCCGCCTTCCGGCTCCCGTGCGTGCAGGCGCCGGCGCATCCACAGCCAGCCGTAGACCGTGACGGCATAGAGCAGCAACCGCCAGACCAGGAACCAGCCCGCGTGCGCATCCATCCACTGTCGCCAGCCGTCGATGCCGCCGGCCATGCGGATGCCGACCAGGTTGACCACGGCGGCGGCGATCAGCACCAGGACCAGTACCAGCAACGCCAGCAGCGCGCGGGCACTGTAGCGGCGGACGGCGACCCAGCTCACGGGTTGTTCCCGCTCGGTGGTCGTTGCAACTCGTCGATCCGGTTGCGGGTCGGATCGCCCTCGTAGATGCCGCGCGAGCCGGTCGAGCGCGTGCTGTGCCGCTGGATGATGGCGGTCGGCGAGTTGCTCGCCAGTTCGCGGCGCAGTTCGAGCTCCGTCTTCAGGTTGAGGATCTCGCGGTCAAGGATGTCGCTCTCGTGGGAGACGGCCTTCTGCGCCAGTTCGTTGGCAGAGACGTTGGGCTCCTTGCGCCCGGTCAACAGCGTGCGCTGCAGTAGCAGTGCCTTCTCCAGCACGCTCGCCAGCGCCACCTCCGACGCGAGGCGCCTGGCCAGGATGTCTTGGTCGGGCTCGTCGCGCAGCGCTTCGATCACGCCGCGCGTGATCGGCAGGGACGCGGCGCTGGCGTCCTGCAGATTGGCGAAGCTGGTCGGCCGGCTGCCGGCCACCAGTTCCTGTAGCGCTTGCAGCTTGGCTTCGTACTCCTCCTGGATCAGCGGCGTCAGGCCGACGCCCGGCGTGGTCGTCGTCTTGGTGCAGGACTCGCAGGTGCGCTGCTCCTGCTCGCCCAGCACGCGCACGGCCCAGGCGGCCGCGTCGTCGGGCGAGCGCCAGGTCTCGCAGGCCAGGTTACCGTTGCAACTGCCGGGGTCGATGCTGCCGGTGGCGGCGACGTCGCGGCCGTTGAGCAGGTTGTAGCCGGCGCGGGTCACGTCGCCGACCACGCGCACCGGGCGCTGGCCCTGGCCGCCGGCGTTGCTGCCGCCCACCCAGGGCACGCCGTTGTTGCCGCGGTTGGCTTCGGCCTCGTCGATGGCGGACACCGCATCGGTGCTGGCGACGGCCTGCGTGAGCGCCATGCCCTCGGCGATCTGGTCCCAGCCGAGTTGGCCGCCGGCCGCGTCCGCCATGCGGTTGGCGATGGCGCGGCAGGTCATCTTGCTGCGGTCGAAATCCAACCGCGCCTGCAGCACGCCGTTGGTGAGCAGGTTGTAGAGGCCGGGGTCGGCGCGCTGGATGATCAGCGCCGGCAGCGAGGCGACCGCGGCGGTGGCGTTCTGGATCACCGACGACATGATGGTCTGGAAGCCGTTGGTGAGCCCGTTGAGCTGGTTCTGGATCGTGGTCGAGAGCGACATGTCCCCGCAGATCAGGTTGCTGTTCCAGCCGATGCCGACGCCGATCGAACGCATGTTGGCCGCGCCGCTCATCGAGACGGCGCGGCCGCCGCCGATGCTGTAGAGCACGTCGTCGCCGATCACGCTGCCCTGGTGCTGCACGCCGTATTCGTTGACGCTGGTCTGCGCGCGCACGTCGAGGCCGGTCAGCAGCAGCGCGACGACGAGCGCGGCCATCTGCAGGCGATGGGAGGGACGGGAGGGAGTGTGGGCGGTCATGGCGTGCCTCAGTCGAAGTCGGTGCTGCCCAGGAAGACCTGGCCGCGCCGCTCGCAGCAGCTGTACGGCCGCCAGAGCGCCCAGGCGTAGTCGCCCTGCTGGGCCTGCACGCGGGTGTTGGTGTGGGGGAAGACGGCGCAGCTGTTGGAGAGCGTGGGCGTCAGCTCCTGCCACTTGCCGGTGCTGGCGTCGCTTTCCATCAGCTCGCCGGCCGGCCAGTAGCCGTCGCGCGCCTCGGCCAGCAGCGACTGGTAGACGTGGATCTGCCCGCGGCGGGTCACGATGTCGCCGGCGCGCTGGGCGACGACGGCGCTGGACTTGTAGTCGTCGGTCTGGTGCAGGAAGCCGCCGCGCGGGTAGACGTTGCCCCACAGGTTCAGGCCGGTCCGAGTGCCGACCTCGCGCCGGCCCGGGATCAGCGATTCGGGGTACACCATCTCGGGCACGTTGTAGCGCCAGGCGAGCGTGTCGAGCGTGCTCAGCAGGTACGGCATGAAGGCCGTGCCCGCGCCCTCGCAGGCGTAGCCGGAGGCGCTGGCGAACTGGCTGAATACCTGGCCCCCAGGGTGGCCGATCACGTCGGCGTTTTTGAACTTGGCGAGGTTGTTCTCGTTGTCGTGGTTGGTGGTGCCGTCGCCGCCGTCCTCGGCCGTCGGATTGGGCGGGCTCATGAACCGCACTTCGGTCCACGGGTTCTCGCCGGTGTTGCTGTAGCTCGACACCACGGCGTCGGGAACGTAGTGGCGCACCTTCACCGAGGTGCGCACGGTGCAGCCGGTCCAGGTGCAGTAGAGCCAGTAGCAGATGCCGACGACGCGGTATTCGAGGCAGTCCGGCGAGAGCGTCGAGGCGACGATCGTGCCGGTGTTGATGGCGTAGGACGAGCCGGCGGCCGCGAGCATGACGGCGGCCGCGCCGTTGCGCATGCGGCGCGAGAGCTTCATGGCCGGCTCCTGCGGTGGGCGTCGATGCGGGCGACGGCCTTGGCCACGTCGGGTTCGCCGTAGACCACGTAGCGCTGGTCCACGACCACGGCGGGGATGGTGGTGACGCCGAGGCTCCAGGCGTCGACCACACCCTGATAGGCGGTGGCGAGGCGCGTCTGCAGCGGGGCGCCGCCGTCCTTGAGGCGCTGCCGGACGAGCGCGGCGCCGCGGGCGGGATCGCTCGGCAGGTCGGCGGCCAACTCGGCCTCGATGCGCGCGGCTTGGTCCAGCAGGATAACGCGCGCGCCGGCCGGCGCCTGGACGGGATGGCGGCTGTCGGTCACGACGATCAGATCGTCGTTCGCGTGGGCCGCTGCGCCGGCCAGCGCGGCGAGCAGCGCGACGGCCATCAGGCCGCGCCGCCACGCCGGCGAATGAAGGGACGAAGTGGGCATGTTGGAACCGCCGTGGATGGGTGATGGCGATAGTCCACTCCAGCCGGCGGGCGGGCACGACAAACAAACTGGCAGCGCCGTGTCCCGATTTACCGGGCAGGCCGGCGCGCGGCAACGCGGCGCCGTAGCCTCGAAGACCTCGGCTACCTGGGCATGTCGCCATCGGGGATGGTGGACAGTTCGGGCGTCCCGGCCGGGGAGGCCGGCGATTCGTTGGACGTGAGCAGGTCCAGCGCGGACAGCAGCGCGTCGGCTTCGACCGGGCCGGGCAGCAGCAGGGACTGGCCGGTGGTCTCGTCGCGCATGCGCACGGTCGGCGTGGCGACGATGCCGTCGCGGCTGCTTTCGCGCGCCTGGACCTGGACGCGCGCCAGCGCGCGCTCGCTGTCCACGCAGCGTTGCAGCGCGGCGGACTGGCCAGGAAAGCGGGCCTGCTCGGGCAGGCCCTGGCCGTCGCCGCGGGTGTGCTGGTAGATCCAGGTCACGGCCTGCCAGAAGGCGGCCGGGCCGCCGGTCTCGCCGGCGCACTCGGCCAGGCTGGCGAGCCGGGAGGCCGCTGGTTCATGCGCCGGTAGCGGCAGGTGGTGCCATTGCAGGCGGGTGTCCGGGTGCTGCTCGATCCAGGCCAGCACCTCGGGGAAGTAGGTCTTGCAGTGCGGGCACTCCAGGTCGGCGTACAGGACCAGCGTGAAGCGGGCGTTGGCGGCGCCGTGGTGCCAGGGCGGCCCGGCCGGCCGGGCCGGTGCCGGCGCCTGGTCGCCATCCGACAGGATGGGCGCTGGCGTCGGGGCGTCGGGCGCCGATGGCCCCGACAGGCGCCAGGCCAGCAGCAACAGGAGCACCAGCGCCCCGGCGGCGGCGAGCCAGACAAGGCGGCGCCGGGCGCCGCGGGAGGAAGGAACGGTCGGTCGCATCGCTGTCGCTGTGGTCGGGTCCGGGGCGGGTTGCCGTGGTCCGAGTCGAGCACGAGGGCGTTCGCGCATGGTTCAACAATCCGGCATGGCCGGCGTCCCGTTGTCGGGAAGCCTGTGACGAAACCTCGGCGGTAATAGGCGCTTGGCCGAGGAAACGTCACATCGGCGATTGCCGGATGGTTGTAGCGATTCCTAGTCAGTTATTGACAAATGCCTAGTAATCGCTACATTACCCCGCATGCCTCAACGACCAGACATGAGCCTCGAAGATGCCGCCCTCGTGCTGGCCAGGCGCCAGCCGCTGCTGCGCGCGCGCGATCTGACCCAGCGCGGCCTGTCGACGGTGATCCTTGGCCGGCTGGTGGCGGCCGGCAAGCTGGAACGGGTCGCACGCGGCGTCTACAGCCTGCCGGGACGTGGCCTCAGCGAGCACCGCTCACTGGCCGAGGCGGCGCTGCGCGTGCCCAAGGGCGTGGTCTGCCTGCTGTCGGCGCTGCGCGTGCATGGCATCGGCACGCAGGCGCCGCACGAGGTCTGGATGGCGATCCCGCACAACTCGCCATCGCCGAGCCTGGACCAGCCGGCGCTGCGCGTGGTGCGCATGTCGGGCGCGGCGCTGACCGAAGGCATCGCGCCGGTGGCGATCGATGGCGTATCGGTGCCCGTGTTCGATCCGAACAAGACCGTGGCCGACTGCTTCAAATACCGCAACAAGATCGGGCTGGACGTGGCCCTGGAGGCGCTGCACGACGGGTGGTCGCAGGGCAAGCTGTCGATGGATGCACTCTGGCGCTACGCGACGGTGGATCGCGTGGCCACGGTGATGCGCCCCTATCTGGAAAGCGTGACCGCGTGAGCCGAACCAATCTACCCGCTTCGATCCGTGCCCGCCTGAAACAGCGCGCGGACGCGACGCGCCAGGACTTCAACCTGACGCTGACCCATTACGGCCTGGAACGGCTGCTGTACCGGCTGTCGATCTCCCAATATGCCGATCGCTACCTGCTCAAGGGCGCGCTGCTGTTTTCGCTGTGGTACGACCAGCCGCATCGGCCGACGCGCGATGTGGACCTGCTCGGCTATGGGCCGGACGACGTGGAGACGGCCGTGGCCACGTTCCGCGAGATCAGCCAGATCGCGGTGGACGACGGCATCGTGTTCGACCCCGCTTCGGTCGCGGGGTCGGTGATTCGCAAGGAAGCCGGCTACGGAGGCGTGCGGGTCGATCTGCGGGCGACACTGGACGGTGCGCGCATCGCCTTGCAGGTGGACATCGGTTTCGGCGATGTGGTGACGCCGGCGCCGGAGCCGATCCACTATCCGGTGCTGCTCGACGATCTGCCCGCACCACGACTGCGCGCCTATCCCAAGTACACGGTGGTTGCGGAGAAGCTCCATGCCATCTGCCTGCTGGGCATGACGAACAGCCGCATGAAGGACTACTTCGACCTGTGGGTGCTGCTGACCGAGGAGGACCTGGCGCCGGACGAACTGCGTCGAGCGGTCGAGGCGACCTTCGCGCGGCGGCGGCTGGCGATGCCGGCCGACCTTCCCATTGGCCTGAGCGACGCTTTCGCGCAGGATCCGATCAAGCAGCGACAGTGGGCGGCGTTCTTCAAGAAGAACGGACTGGCGCCGCGGGAACTGGCCGAGGTCGTCGCACGGCTGCGCGATGTCTTCCTGGCGCTGCAGTCGGCGTGACGCGAGTGGTTCCGGCGGAACCTCAACCCGACACGGTGAGCAGGTCGCCGTTGGCGTTCATCGCCAGCGGTTCGATGCCGCGTGCGCGGTCGATCATCTCGGCGACCTTGAATGCCGCGTCCAGCTCGCCGATGCCGAATTCCTGCATCAGCCGGTAGCGTTCGGCCTTCTCCTCGGGCTCGGTCTGCGCGAGCGCCAGATAAAGACTCGGCGGCACTGCGCGGAACAGCAGTTCCATGCTCCTGGAGAGGATGACACCCTCGGTGTACTTGCCCGCTTCCTTGCGCGCCGAGAGCATCAGCGCCTTCTGCGCCGGCGTGAGTTCGCGGAAGCGGGCGATCTTCTCGACTTCATCGGGCGGCATGCTGAGGCAAATCCACCATTCGATCATGTTCAGCATCGGCTCGGCCGCCTTCGGCAGGTCGTCGAGGTTCTGCGTGGCGAGCCAGAACCAGGCGCCGAGCTTGCGCCACATCTTCGTGATCTTGACCACGTAGGGCGCCAGCAGCGGGTTCTTGGTAATGATATGGCCCTCGTCCGTGACGTTGATGATCGGCCGGCCCAGGAACTGGTCGCGTTCGGCGATGTTGTTGACCGTGTTGATCAGCGACGTGTAGGCGATCGAGAGCTGCGCGTTGTAGCCCTCCCTCGCGTAGGTCGCGAGGTCGACGATGGTGATGTCCGCTTCGGGCCATGGCGTACCCGGCCGGTCGAACATTTCGCCGTCCGCGCCCTGGCAGAACATGTCCATGGCGTCGGCCATTTCCAGCAGCCGCGTACGCCGGGTTTCCGGGAGCGTGGCATCGCGGCCGCGCTCGCGCAGCGCGTCGCGCACATCGCGCGTGAGTACGGTGCGCTGCTCGGCAACGCAGCGCTGGGCAGCGACGAGGATGCACTGGCGGATCAGGCTGCGGTCGGCGCGCGTCATGCGCGCTTCTTCCTTGTCCTCGCCGCCGGTGATCATCAGCCGGGCGGTGATCTCCAGTTCGCCCAGCACGTCACGCTGCTCGTCGCCGACGTCCTCCTCGCCCCCCTCCTCGTCGAGCGCATCGGCATCGAGCGTCTGCACCTGGCTGGGGGTCTCGACCAGGCGATGCGCGTCGGCGAACGGGGCCAGGCTCACGCCGGAGCCGGGCGCGAGCTTGACGCGGTGGACGCTGAGCCCGAGCCGTGCGGCGAACTCTCCGAACAATCCGAAGCTGTTGCCGGCTTCGACGATGAACAGCCGCGGCCGGTAGATCGCGGTGACCTGGTTGAGGATGTTGTTGAGGGTGGCCGACTTGCCCGAGCCGGTGGGACCGAACAGGAACAGGTGGGCGTTCATCTGCCGGTCGAGCCGGTTCAGCGGGTCGAACGTAATCGTGCCGCCGCCGCGGTTGAACAGCGTGATGCCGGGATGTCCGGTGCCCTGGCTGCGCCCCCACAGCGGCGCCACGTTGACGCCGTGCTGCACGAACATCAGCTGCGTGTACCACTGGCGCTTGTCCTTGTCCGGGTCGTAGACGCAGGGCAGCCAGCGCAGGTAGGTGTTGAGCGGGGCCACCTCGTCGTCTTCGCGCACGGGCTGCATGCCGGCGTTGAGCAGGACGTTGCCCAACTGCAGGCCGCGCGCGTCGAGTTCGGCCTGGTCGCGTCCGCGCAGGTAGAACGTCAGCGCGCCGCGGTACAGCTTGTGCGCGCTGCCGATCAGCCCGCGCGCCTGCTGCACGTCGTGGCGGGCCTGTTCGGACGCCAGGGTCTCGCCGACGGCTTTGCGCGCCAGGTGGTTCAGGTGCGCTTCGAGCACGTCCTGCGGCGTTGCCACGAGCGTCAGGCACAGGGTCGTGTCTTCCGGCATCTGGTCGAACAGCGCGTTGATCGCGTCGCCGCCCTTGCGGGTTTCGCCGGTGATGTGGCCGGTGGCCGGCGGCATCCGCAGGCGGTCGACGCTGATCGCACGGTGCGGCAGGCCGTCGAAGTACCACAGGCCTTCGGCCACGTCGGAGCGCGGCTGGCCGAAGAACAGCCGCTGCGCGAAGTCCGTGCCGCTGGCCAGCTCGATCTCGCCGGGCTCGGCTTCATCGGGATAGCGCGCCAGCGCGTAGAACCGCTCGCGGTCGGCTTCGCTCGGGCCGAGCAGCGTTGGGTTCGGGTTGAACCAGCGCAGTAGCCAGGCATGGATGTCGGTCGCGCCGAGGCGGCGGGCGCGCACGCCGGCGTTGGCCAGCCCGCCGACCAGGCGGTCGCAGACGATGTGCAGCGCCTGCTCGGGCGATTGGCCGCGGCGGGCCGGCGCCTGGCCGACGCGGCGATACACCACCATGCGCGTGCGGCGCGACTGGCCGCGCCAGGGCAAGCGCGTGACGGTGCTGTCCTCGAACAGCCCGCCGGTCTTGACGATCGCGTGCAGGTGGTGGCCGAAGAAGCGCAGGTAGAAGTCGCTAAAGGCGCTGCCGCGTGCGCGCGGCTGCAGGTAGGCGCGCAGGTCCTCCAGATAGCGGTCCCAACTGGTCTCGTCCTGGGCGTAGAGCTGGACGACCCAGGGGTTCTCGTCCAGTTCGTCGAACGAGTCCTGCAGCGCGTTCTCGAGAGTGTCGCGGACCTGGCCCAGCCAGCCCGGCTCGCGGCCTTCGGTGCCGACCGGCTGCAGCTCGAAGAACGCGGCGACCGAGGCGCCGTCCTCCAGCAGCATGCACTGCGACTCGGAAAGGTACTCGGCCCACGGCAGCATGTCCGCGAACGACGGGGCGATGTCGTACAGAGCCTGCTCGTCGGCGACGGTGGCGGGACGGCGCGAGCGCCGGCCGGGGCGACCGGGTTCGGGCAGGCCATGCGTGCGCAGCTCGGCGACGTGGCGCTCCCAGGCATCGGCCGGTGCCGGCGACGCCGCAGCCGGCGCCGGGCGCGGCCGGCGCTTGAGCGAGGGCCACGCCATCGTCAGTAGTCCTCGGTCCGTTCGCCCGGCAGCGCGTACTGGACGCGCTGGTAGAGCGGGAACACCGTCGTGTAGCCGGGCACCGGCACCGGGTCCGAACCGGCCAAGTGCGGGAACACATACATGAGCAGGTCCGGGTTGGGCAGGCGGTGGAACTGGCGGTGGATCTCGTTCTGCGCGGTGCGCGTGTAGCGCGCCTGCTCGGCGGGCGCGGCCTGCACGTCGGCCGGCGTGAGCGGACGGCGCAGCGACTGCCGGGCATCGAGCAGGCCGCGCTCGCTCGGGCCGGCCGCGCCGCCGCCGGTCTCGACGTTCCAGATGTCGAGCATGGTCCGGTCGGAGCGCGGCAGCAGCTCCTCCTTGGTGGTTGCACAACTGGCCAGCGCGAGTGCAACGCCCAGCGCCGCCAGGGCGTCAGTCCAGTTCCTGCGCATGGGTCGCGTCTCCGAGGCGGTGGTCGACGCGGCGGCCGGCCGGGTCGTAGTCGATGGTCAGGGGTTCTTCGAGATGCACGGCGACCTTGGCGCCGGGCTGCACGTACACCGCGGCGAAGGCCTGGCCGTAGAGCTTGTTCACCCAGTCGGCCATGTCGCGGACGCCACCGGCGAGGATCTGGCCCATCGCTTCGTTGCCGGTGATGCCGACGGTGCCGATGGCGCCGTCGGGGCCGACGTAGGACAGGCGGCCGGTGTCCGAGTCGATCAGCGAGGCGACGCCGGCGCCGGCGGCGGTGATCAGCGCCCTGCTGCCGAGGTACTGCTGCGCGTTGGAACGGCGGTCGCCGGTGACGCAGGGAATGCCGTGCGGGTCGCTGATCCAGCCGAGGCCGTCCTGGGTGGTGTTGCCCTGGGCGTTGTCTTGGCGGTTGCCGCCACGCTCGCGATCCTCGGGGATGGTGCGGATGGTCCCGTCGTTGAACACGAAGGTCACGGAGCGAACCTGGCCGCGCACGCACGAGAGCGTCCAGTCGCCCGACGCGGTGCCACTGACGACCGCACCGGCGACGTCGGGGATGTCGATGCCGTTCGCGGTCAGGTTGTCGGGTCCGATCAGGACCTTGAACGGATACGGATCGTTGACCGTCCCGTCGATCGGCACGCGGCCGATCAGCGCCGTCATCGCGACCGATCCCATCAAGGTGGAGTTCGTCGGCACGGTGTAGACGGCCTTCGCAGCCGGCGCACCGGCTGCGCGGCGACCGGCGTCCACCGCCGCACCGGTGGCGTCGCCGATGCTTTCACCGGCTTCCCCGAAGCTCGTGGGGAAGCTGAAGCCGCTTGCGTTGTTGGCGGGCGAACGTCCGCGGCCCTCCTGGCGGGCATCATCCGGCTCGACCCAGCGCATGGTCTCGCCGCTGCCGCCGGTGCTGGCGTTGTCGCCCGGCTCCAGCCCCAGGCCCACCGGCAGGTCGGCGTGGCCGTCGCGGCGGCCGCTCACGCCTTCAAGGCGTTGCTGCAGTTCCTGCAACAGGCCCTGGGTCTGCTGGCGCTCGGCGGCGGCCTGCTCACGATCTTGCCGCAGCTGGTTGCGCTCTCCCTCGATCGCGCTCTGGATGCGCCGGTCGACCGCGCTCTCGCGCTGCCGCAGCCGTTCGTTCTCCTGGCGCTGGGTCCTGTTGTCCGTCAACGCCGTCTGCAACTCGGTGCGCAGTTGCCGGACCTGCGCGACCAGCGTGGCGACGGTATCGCGCGGCGTGTCGCCTTCGATGCCCAGGGCCTTGGCTTCGTCCGCGGTGAGCTGACCGGCCCCCTGCTGCGCGGGTGCGCGGTCGCCGCCGGACAACAGCTTGAAGCCGACGAACACCAGCAGCAGCACCATCGGGATCATCAGCCACTTGAGCAGGCCGTTACTCTTCATCGCGGCCTCCGTCGCGGTCGCTCGGCGCGGCGGGCGCCGGCAGGTTGAGGGAGGCGTCGACGGGTGCGATCGCGGGCAGCAGCGACTGCGGCAAGCCGCGGCCGCGGGTGACGAGGTAGACGACGGTTGTGTCTTCCGGCGTGCCGGCCGGCCCGAGGTCGGGGTGCTGGAACGTCGCGGTCAGGAAGTCGCCTTGCAGCGCGCGCGGATCCAGATCGAACCCGCGCGGCGCGGTGTTGCGCAGGCGCACGGCGCTGACCCACAGGTCGCCCAGGCGCCAGGCAGCCAGTGCCTGCGCCTGGATGGGCAGCGTCGGCAGCAGCGAGTGCAGCGGCAGGTCCCGGCGCACGTTGGCGCGGGTAATGCCCGGCACCGGCTCGACCGTGCGCAGCGGCGCGTAGAGGCTTTGCGCGGCGTAGCGCGTCAGCACCACCGGCACGGGCGTCGGCGGTGCCGGACGGTCGGTGCGCGCGGCGCGTGCCTGTGGATCGTCCTCGGCCGCGACGCCCTGGCCGCCGGCCGGCGCCGCGATGACGATGCGCACCGGCTCCAGCGGCGGCTGTCCTTCCTGCGGCGCTTCGGCGGCAATGTCCAGCAGGATCACCGTGCCGCTGCCGGCATCCTGGAGTTGCAGCCGCGTCGGTTCGATCGGCTCGCTGGCGCGCAGGTAAACGGCGCCGGCCGCGCTCTGCACGCGCAGTCGAGCGCCCACCGACGCGGGGACGCCGACGCGCACGTTGCGGTCGATGAAGATGACCCGCTCCTCGCCGACGACGAGCGGCAGCGCCAGGGGCAGTCGCTCCCAGCGCAGGATCTCGACGGCATGGACGGGGACGGACAGCGCCAGCAGCAACGCGGCGCCGAGCGTGGCGAGAAGACGGTTCATGGCGTGGTTTCCGCGGGAGGGGTCGGCGCGGCGCTGGGTGCCGGGTCGGCAGGCGTGGCGATCCGCTGCGGGGTGCCGTCGTAGCAGTCGATCGCTAGGCCGAAGGGGTTGCGCTGCGGATCGACATCAGCGCGCACGACCTTCAGCGGGTAGCGCACGAACGCGCGCTTGACCTGTTCGGCGCCGTAGTACTCGTCCGCGGTGACGTCGAGCGTCACGACCCAATCGTGGTCGGAGACGGTGCGAACGCGCATGGCGGGGCTGGACCCGTAACCGCGTCCCGGAATCTCGTAGATACCGCGCACGCGCTGACGCAGCTCGCCTGCGTTGCGGCGGTACTCGTAGTCCTGGCGCAGGAAGGCTTGGCAGGCCGGCGTGAAGTACGCAGACAGCGCATGCAGGTTGCGCGGGTAGTCGTCATCGCCGTTGGTCGGCCAGCGCTGCAACTGCTGCCAGACGTAGAAGGTGAAGGCGTAGACGGACTCCGGCGGCACCTCCCACCATTTCCGGGTGCTGCCCGAGCGCAGATCGGGCGGGACGTGGATCGTCAGGTCGCGCGGCGCGCTCCACCAGCCGAGCCCCATCACCAGCGCCAGCGCGACGACCACGCCGGCCCCGATGCGCAAGGTCTTGATGTGCGCCTCCAGGCGCAGGACCTCGTTCTTGAACCGGCTCATGGCGTCCGGCTCCTGCGCGTGGTCCAGTAGCCCGAACGGGTCACCAACTGCCGGCCGCCGACGAAGCGGCCCAGCAGCGGCTGGCGCGAGGTCAGCCGCCATTGCAGCTGGCGGTACAACCAGGTGTCCGGGCGTCCGCGCTTGAGGCGACGCAGCGCGCTGCCGCCGCCGAACACGCCGATGGCGATCGCGACCACGATGGCGGTGGGCAGCAGCGCGATCTTGGAGAACGCCAGCGCCAGCGGCACGCCGGCGCCGAATCCCATTGCCGCCGACAAGCCCGCGCACACCCACAGTTCGTCCGCGGTCAAACCGCGTACCACGACCGGATGACGGTTCAGCCGATGGGGCAGGAACGCAACCGTGCCGTCCGGCCGGATGTCCTGGTCAGCCATGCCGACGGCCTCAGAGGATGCCGGTGGCTTCGGTCAGCAGCCAGATCCCCACGACCAGCAGGATCGCGCCGATGGCGACCGTCAGGCCGAATTGGCCCCACGTGGCGCGACCGTTGTGGATCTCGGCGTAGCGCGAGTAGGCGTGGTAGCACACGCCCACGAACATCGCCGCGACGACCAGCAAGGCCACCAACAGCACAATGTCGTAGCCGTAGTTGCGCAGCGTTTCCATGATGCCGCTGCCCCGGCCGCGCGAGGGGTCTTCGATCGTCGGCAGGCCCTGGGCCTGAACGAGCGGCGCGAGCAGGAAGGCGGCCGGCAATGCGGCCAGTTGCGAGAGGCGCGGAAAGCGAAAGCGACGTGAGAGCGGATTCATGTTGGGTGACCTTTAGGAGAGCAGGAAGAAGGTCAGCACCAGGTACAGCGCGACGAAGCGCACCACGACACCAAGGAACTGACGCTGGGATATCCGCTGCTCGGCCCATCCGACATAGGCGGTCCGCATCGCCCACACGCCCCACACGAGGAGTACGGCGAAGACGGCGCCGATGACGACGACCGAGACGGCGGAAGGGGGAAAGCCACCGTTGGCCTGAAAGGCGGCGGTCTGGGCGGCATTCATGGGGTGGCCTCCGGTTCACAGGAGGCGGCAGCGGTGGACTGGCGGTAGTCACCGAGCAGCACGGCCGGATCGCGCGGCTGCGCGCGCGATGGGGTCAGGTAGTCGCGGATGCCGGCGCGGACGCGCTCAAGGTCGGCGCTCAGGCGGCCATAGTCGAAGTGGTAGCGGGCGCGCTCATCGCGCGGGCGCGTGGCTTCCTGCGCGATCAGCCGGTCGATGGCGTCGAGCTGGCGCAGCGCAGCGGCCAGGCGCGCGTGCTCGGGGCTTGCGTCGTCGGCCTGGGCACGTACCGGGAAACCCAGCACGATGCACAGCGCCAGCAACAGGCCCAGCACGCAGCGCCAGTCGGCGATAGGAGGAACGGTCATCCGCATTTGCCAGCCCGCGAATCACGAGGAATGGCGAAATGCTCTCGACGCAGGCCGATGCGCGCCGCAAACAATCCGGACCTGCGCAGGCCCCGATTGATGGACGGAAATGCGTGGCGGCTAGAGGTACTTCTTGAAGGTGCTCGCGGTGATGCACACGGCGACACCCAGGAGGATCGCGCTGGGCAGCAGGATCAGCAGCGGATGCACGCTGATCGGCAACGCCAGGTAGACGACCCACGGCAACACGATCAGCGGCATCACCGAGGCTTTCGCGCGGTGGTAGACGAAGCCGGACTCGCGGCCGGCACCGAACTTGCGCACGTCGCGCCGCGCCAATCCATCGACGAAGCCGACGAACGCCGCCATCAGGAACAGCGGCAACGTCAGCACCAGCACCAGCAGCCGGACGATGAAGGTAAGCGTGGTGTATGCCGCGGCGATCAGGTAGCTCTCGCTCCAGACGTAGACCTGGCTCACGTAGTAGCGGAAGTCCTTCGTGCCGCCGTGGCTGGGCGCGCGCGCCTGCGCGGCGGCGTTGCTCATCCAGTCGAGCAGGCCGCTCTTGACGAAGATCCATTCGTACGAGCGCTCGACCAGCCAGTGCGCCGTGCGGCCCGGCTCCTGCACGACGGCGCTGCGGGTGAAGTGCGTCGAGAGTTGGTTCAGCTCGAAGTCGAGCATGCCCTGGGCGTGGCGCCAGCCCTGCTCGGGCCAGAAGAAGTGCATGCCGATGCACTCGACCAGGATGCAGAGCAGCAGCGATCCGATCAGCACGCCGAAGAACCGCAGGGGCATCGTCACGATGTTGGCCAGCAGTCCCTGCTGCCGGACCTGCTGGCGCTGGGCGGTGGCGGCCGGGTCCTTCACGGCCGCGCCTCCTCCGCCGCGCCTTCGGTGCCGGCGATGTGGCGGAAGCCTTCGAGCAGGTCGTCCGGCAAAGGCGTGTCCTGCAGGCCCGGCGTGGCGCGGCCCTCCCACCAGTCGCCGGCCTCAGCGTAGTGCTGCCGCATGTAGCCGGCGAGCTGTTGCAGATCCTGCGGCATCACTTCGTCGGGGTCGGGCGCCGGCAGCGGCATGCGCACTTTCCAGAGGTTGCCGCCCTGCATCAGCGCGAAGGCTTGGCCCTTGGGAAGCCCGACGACGTGCGCCGGTTCGATCATCGGGACGCTCGTGCTGGAGATGCGGTCGTGGGTATTGGAGGTGAAGTCGGTCGGGCCGTGGATGTCGGAGCTGTCGGTGGCGCCGCTCATCAAGGTCGTGGCGTAGACCTCGACCTTGGGCAGTTGTCGGGTCAGCAGCTCCGCGGTCGCCGACTCGCGCACGCGCAACATGATCAGGTTGTTGAAATTACCAATCACCTGACCGGCCTTCGCCTTGCTGCCGATTCGTGCCTCGATGTCGCTGAGGGTCTGCGTGTAGGCAGTCATTTGCAGATCCGCGCCGCCGCCCTTGTTGACGAGCGGGATGAATTCGTCGCCCATCAGTTCGTTGAATTCATCCGCGTGAACGTTGATGGGCACCCTCATGCCCGCTGCCGCGCCCGGCAGGCCGTCGTCGATGCCGAACTTGTAGATGTGCCCGGCGACCGACACGAGATCGCTGAACATGCTGTTGCCGACCGCTGCGGCGACTTCGGCATCCGATAGCGCGTCCAGGCCGATGTAGACGACGGCGCGCTTGCGCACGATCTGCATCCAGTCGAAGATCGGACGCGGGTCGTTGAGGTCCGAATAGTCGGGCGCCAGCAGCTGCGCGATCTTGCCGGTGGTCAGCTTCTCCAGCAGCGGCAACAGGCTGGCGACGATCTTGTCGAAGTAGGTACGGTCGTAGCGCACGGCGCTGCGCAGGCCGTCCAGCACCGGGTCGTACACGCGCACCTGCGAGAGGTACTGTTCGAGCGCGACCACGCGCTTCTCGCGGCCGATCATGTTGCGCGGGATGTTCTTATCGTTGAGCCGCGCTTCGAGTTGGACGATCACCTCCCAGGCCTTCGGCTCCGTGCGCGCGAAGAAATGGCTGGCGTACTCGATGAACAGCGCGTCGATGTTGACGACGTGTCGCTGGATCAGCATGTAGTCCGGGCGCTGCCCCAGTTCCACGAGCGCGCGCGCGATGATGTTGACGAACCTCCACGCGAACTCCCGGAAAGCCGCCGAATTGCCTTCGCCAGAAAGCTGACCTGCAATGCGTGTGGCGACTTCGCTGATGCGGCTGAAGCGTCCCACGGCGTTGTAGCGCGCGCTGATTTCAGGCCAGCCCAAATGGAGGATGTAGAACTCGCGTTCGCGGCCGGCGCGCTTGGCCTCGACGTACATGCGCTTGAGCAGGTCCGCGTCGCCCTTGGGATCGAAGACGATGACCACTTCGTGCTCGCCCGCAGCGTTGCGCCGGCGGATGTCCTGCGTGATGAACAGCTCGGCCAGCCGCGTCTTCCCAACGCGCGTGGTGCCCAGGACCAGGGTGTGGCCTACGCGCTCGGGCAGCGGCAGGGACACGTCGACTTCGTTCGGTTCGATGCCGTGCAGCCGCGGCATGCCGCCGACCGGCGGCAGCGGCCGCGCGGGATTGAGCGGGCTGTCCCAGGCCAGTACCTTGGCGAGCCTGGAAACCGGGTAAGGCGCAAACTCCAGTCGCTCCTCGAGCTGGCGCGCGATGCGATAGGTCGCCGTCGGCTCGACGTAGCGCCGGAACTCTGGCCGGTAGGTCTGCATCAGCCGGTGCGTGTGCTGCTGTTCCCAGCGGAAGCCCTTGCCGATGAACAGCCGCTGCTGGCTGACCGGGACGTCGCGGCTGGTCATCACGTAGCGCGGCAGCCGGCGGATGTTGCGCCGGTAGCGCAGGATCACGAGCGCGTCGCGCAGGCGGATGGCGCCGTAGCCGAGGAAGGCCAAGGCGCTGCCCAGGCCCAGCAGCGGACTCAGCGCGAGCGACCACGGTGCCGCCAGGCACACCAGCGCGGCGCCTGCACACACCGCGACGGTGTAAAGCTCCACCGCTGGCCGCAGCAATACCTCGATCGAGTAGCGCTGGGCCATGGCGGGCGCTTCACTGCTCGATGCCCGTGGCCGTCACCAGCACCGGGTAGTGGCGCAGCCCCAGGCGCGCGGCCAGGTCATCGCCTGCCGCGGGCGCGATCGGCACGCCCGGCACCAGCTGGCGCAGCGTGCGGAGGCCCTCGACCGTCTCGACGTTGACGACCAGGCCCATCGCGCCGAGCGCACGCAAGGCGTCGGCACGCTTGCTCAGCCAGGCGCGCGAACGGTCGTCATCGCCGACCAAGAAAATCGGCTTCAGGCCCGGTGCCTGGATCACCCTGCGGCTCACATCGCCGGGTGACAGCCGTGCGGAGCGCACGGGCAGCATGTCGGCCTCGCTGAAGCGCGTCGCCGGCGGCCGCGGAACGTCGATGCGCGGCGTCGGCCGGTCGGTGCGCGGCTGGAGGTTCAGCGCTTCGTAGTACGGCAGCGCCGAGGTGCTACCCCGGTCCTCGACGACGACCAGCGGAGGCGACTGCCCGAACGCGGCCGGCATCGCCAGGGCCGATACCAGGCCATACAGCCAGAAACAGGAGCGAACGTGGCGAAGCGTCATGGCGGCGTGTCCTCAAAGTTGGGGGAAGTGCCTGCCGCCAGCGCGGAGGTGCGTGCAGCAGTGGCTTTGGTGCGGCGCGGTGGCGCCTCGCAGAGGCCGAGGTCGGAGGTGCATCCGCTGCCGGGCTGTTCGTCGAAGAACAGGGCGAACTGCCAGCCGCCGCGCGTCGTGCGGCTCCATGCCACCAGCGCGTCGATGCGGGAATAGGTGCCGGGACGATCAGCGTCGGTCGGATCGGTGACGGCGGGAAAGAAGGTGGCCGAGCGGCGCTTGTTGGCGGCCGATACCACGTCCTCCCATCGCCGGATGCGGTCGATGTGCGCGGAGAAGCGGTCGGCGATGCGGCGGAGCTCGTCCTTCCTGCAGTTGATGCAGGGCATGCAGCCGACGCGCCCCATGCCGAGGGCATACAGCGGGTTCGGGCGCATGCCGTGGCGCCGGTGTTGCGCCCAGACGTCCTCGATGCTCCAGCGGAAGATCGGCCGCCAGAGCATCGAGCCGGACTCGTGGCGGTTGAACCGCGGCTGTCGCGCGCGATGTGCGCTCTCGGCCGCGCGCACGCCCAGCCATTGCAGCACCGGGCCTTGCTTCAGCATCGGCCCGACGATCTGCGTCGTGATCGGGATTTCCTTGAGTTCGCCGGTGCAGAACTGCGCCATCCGCGACGGGAACCGGCCTTTGCTGATGCACAGGTCAAGGAAGGGATTCCCGGTCGGCTCGTGGAGTCGCGCGGCTTCCTGCACGATCTCGTCCGCGATGCCCTGTTTCGGCCATTCGCGCAGCACGTAGTCGCGGTGGACGGCGAGCTGTCGGGAGAAGTCGGCCCTGACGGTCTCGACCCTCGGCCCGCCGGTGCGTTCGTGCAGGCGGGCAAGGTACTCGTGCGTCAGTTCGTGCTCGTTGCCGGTGTCGGCGAAGATGGCGCGGAACCAGCGGCCGGATTCAAGCGCCAGCAGGTAGACGGCGGTCGAGTCCTTGCCGCCGCTGACGTTGACTAGGTGCTGGATCTCGATGCCCGTCGCTGCCGGCTGGGCGCGCAGGGCGACCGTCACGGCAGCACCCTCCGTGTGTCGGCGTCCAGCCGGTGGCGGCCGAGCACGCGCGCGAGGTGTTGGTCGACGCTGCGGCGGTAGCGCGCGGCGGGCGCGCCGCCGGCGGGACGGTGGTAGCGGCCGATCGCGACGAGCCAGTCCTCGCCGGGCGTGTGCTGCTCGCGCAGGATCTCGGCCGCGATGGCGAGGTTGACGTAGGGGTCGAGCAGGTCGCAGGGCTGCCGGTAGCGATGCCGCTGGTAGCCGAGGTTGATCTGTCCGAGGCCGGCGTCGATGCGGGTCGCGGGCACCTGCCGCAGCGCCTGGTGCAGGCCGGTGCAGGCTTCGGCACGGGTGCTGTAGCGCTTCGAGACGCCTGCGACGTTCAGGCTCCACGGCCAGGGGATCAGTCGGCCGTTGAGGCGGGCGCCGCTTTCTTGCAGCGCCACCGCGTAGAGCACGGTGGACGGCACGCCGGCGCGCTGCGCGGCGAGCTGGTAGGCCGGCGGCGGAACCTCCTGCGCTGCGGCGGCGAGCGTTGCCAACCCACACAGCAGGCCCAGTGCGAAGCGGGTTACCGCTGACGCTGCCATTGGCCGCCGACCTGCCGCACGACGGCGGGCAAGTCGCCCTGTACGCCCAGGGAGAGCCACCGGCCGGCATCGTGGTTGAGGGTGATGTGGCCGTTGCGCACCTTCGCCGGGTCGATGCGGGTGCGGCGCGCCCATTCGCGGATGCGCGCGTCGTCGCCGCGGCTGCCGACCACGTAAATGTCGAAGTTCGCGCCTTCGGCCTGCAGGCGCTGGACCGTCTCGTCGCAGCTGGTGCAGGCGTCCTTGACGAACACTGCCGTGCGCGCGCCGGCCTGCGCCATGCCGGGCGCTGCCGCGCCTGCGCCGGGCAGGTTGACCCGCTGCATGCCCGGAGCGAGTCGCTGCCAGGCCGCGTCGTAGGCGCGCTGGTAGGCCAGCAGCTTCTCCACGCGGCGGGCCTCGATCTGCACTTGCATCTCGGCGAACCTGCGCCGCTCCTCGTCGTTGCGGGCTTCGATGCCCAGTGCGGTCAGCGGGTCGAGGTTGGGCGACGACAGGCCCAGCGGTCCCTGCATCAATTCGCGGTAGCGGGTCCACTCCTCCGGTCGTAGCCCCCAGTCGCGCGCCACGTCCTCATCGCTGCGTGCGATGGGGGCGGGTCGTTCACGGCTGGGAGCCACGTTCGTTGCAGCAGCCTGCGACTGCTGCGCTATGGCGGTCTGCGGCGCGGTGGACAGGAGCGCGGCCAGCAGGCCCAAGGCGGTCGCGGTGTGCCTCATTACCGGCTCCTATCGCGCCGGCACAGGCAGGCGCCGGGTCTCGGTGCCGTGCCGTAACACCGCGACGTCGCCCTCGATGGCGGTCAGGCGCCAGCCGTCCGCCTCCTCGCCCGGCCGCAGCAGACGGACCTGGGCCAAACCACCGCCTTCGGCCGAGAGAATCGACAGGAAGCGCTCGCCGGCGCGTAGTTCGGCGCCGGTGATGCGGAACGCGGGCTCGACCGGCTTCGGCGGGGCGTCGGGCGCGGTGCTGCGAGGCGCTGCGGCGCGCGGTGCCGCCCGCGTGGTCAGCCGCGCCTCCAACTGTTCGATGCGCGTTTGCAGTGGTTGCAGCGCGTCGGCCGCCATGCGCTCTCCCAAAGACTGTTCGAGCGCCGCCAGCCTGCGGTCGAATGCCTGGCGATCGGTGTCGTAGCGCGCCTGCGGCACGGCGGCCGGCTGTTTGCGCGCCTGTTCCGAGTCCTGCGCAAGCTCGGCCAGGTGCTGTTCCAGCGCCGCGACCTGCGTTCTCACGGTGGTGGTCTCGGCCTGATCGGCGAGCTTGGTCAGGGCGACGTGGTTGACCACCACCCCCATGCTGATCAGCAGCACCCAGGTGATGGCGGCGACACGCAGCATCGCCGCCCGCTGCGGTTGCGCGGAGCCCGGCATCGTCATGGCTGGACCTCCGTCGCGAGCGGGAAGGTCTGAACGTCGGCGTCCGGGTCGATCGGCGGCAGGGGTCGGGCTGGTGCCGCGGTGACGTGGCTGAAGCACACCAGTCGCGTGCCGTCGTCCACGTGCAGATCCCAGGCGGGACCGGTCAGGGTCAGCAGGGCATCGCGCAGCAACAGCGGTCCGAGCTGGTAGTGGGCGGCTGGCAGCGGGAGCCGGTCCAGGGAGTCGGTGTCCTGGCCGGTGCAGAGCTGATAGCCCGAGCGCCGCAAGACATGGCGCAGGGCGTCGGCGACAGTGGCATGCAGCGTGTCGGGGGCAGACACCTCCACGACCTGCAGCATCAGATCCTGCTGCGCGGCACTCGGCGCCAACTCGATCAGGGTGTAGCGGCCGTAGCGGACCACCGGGACGAACTCAGGCGGCGGCTCCGGCGAGGCTGAAATCGGCGCGTCGGGTGGCGCCGAGGGCGTGGGAGTCGTCGCGCATCCACCGATCAACGCGGTCCAGAGCAGCGCGAGCACGCCGGGCAGCAGGCGGTGTTCGGGATGGTGAAACCAGGGATGGGATGGGCACATGGCATGGCGTCCTGAAGCGTCGAGCCATCACCATCGCCGCGGCAGCATCTTCCGACAGCAAACAAAGCGAATCCTTTGGCGTCCGATTTGCCGGCGTGGTGGTGTGAAAAAAAGACGGCCCCGAAGGGCCGTCGTGATGCTGGAAATGCGAGGATCAGCCGCGGGCTTTAATCAAGCCCGGATCGGCATCCGCGATCTGGACGTGTGCCCAACAGCGGACCAGCTGACCGTTCTCGCCGACAGGGTGTTCGGCGATGGCTTCGCAGTCCTCGTCGGTATTGCTCTCGTCGTAGCAGATCACCTTGATGCTGCCGGTGTCGCAACACACCGAACGGACGAAACCGTCGGTCATGTCTATCACGACGATCTGGGGAACCAGGTCCAGCGTGTGGGCCGCCGACAGGATGGCGCCCTGTTCGGTGGCATCGAAGCAGACGAAGGCCTGTGCCAGCAGCTGCTTGACGACCTTGAACTGCGTGGCGGTCTTGGCCTTGACCACGACCTGCCAGTGCTGGGGAATGATGGGCAGCGGTTCCAGCGCCCATCGCTTGTACTGCTCACCGTAGGCTTCCGGGGGAGCGGTCTCGATCAGATGGCCGATGCCCCAGGTCACGCCGAGGCCAGAGCCGGTGTAGCAGCCGTTGCCTCGCTGCGTGGCGCCCAGGACGCGGGCGATGTCCTTGCCCTGGGAAGGCTTCTCGCACAGAACCACGCGCATGAAGCCTCCTGATGTGCGTGAGGGTCATTGAATGACCGTCAGCATTCCCCGGCAGCCGCGAATGTGGCAGCAAACAACACGGCAGCGGGGGATCCCAGGTTCTGCTGGCGCAAGCGCGCCGTCATCCAGGCTGCGGCCGCAGTGCACGGGCCTGCACGGTCCGGAAGCGTCTGCTTCGGCGCTGGCGCAGCGCTCCATGGACGCCAGTGGAACTATCCCCTGGGGATAGGGCGCGTCCGGGCGCTGCGAGGAAGTGGAGCAGCTCTCCGCGAGCGCGGCGCTGCTCCACCGGGTTTCACGTGGCGTCCGGGTCCGGATCGGTGCCGGCCGGCTTGGCGCTGAGCTTCACGGACTCCACGCGGAACGGCAGGATGCCGACGCGGCGCGCTTCGATCTTGAACGTGGTGCGCTCGTTCTCCTCGGCATCTTCCCACTCGTCCTTGACCGTGCGGCCCTCGACCAGCACCCGCATCCCCTTCTGATACAGGGTCTGCCAATGCTCGGCATCGCGATGCCACAGTTCGACCGGCGCCCAATAGCCGCCGCGGTCCTCGTAGCCGTCCTTGGTCGGGACGGGGTTGTCGAAGTAGACGTTCAGGCGCAGCAGCCTGCGCGGCTCCTCGTTGCCGTGGGGGAACTCCCGGAAATCCGGCGCAGAACCGATGTTGCCTTCGCCGACGAAATGCGTGCTCATGTGTGGACTCCTGTGGTGGTGGGAATGACCTGCGCTACCGTGGTTGGCGCAGTGGCTGGGGGTCGAAGTCGGTCAGGTGTGCGCTGCGCCGTTCGACGCGGGCTGGGATGCAGCGGTCCCGCTGCGGCGCTGGTAGACCGCATGCGCCTGGTCGAGCTTGCTGGCGCAGTCGACGGCTTGCCGGCCCAGGGTATGCAGCAGGCTGATCTGCATGTTCAGCACGACGCGCTGGACCTCCATCGCGAACAGGTCGTCGATCAGGGTGTCCGGCGTGGCGGGGCTCTCCATCAGCTCCTGCCACAGGGCCACGCCCATCGCGGAGCGGTCCTGCCTGCGCCAGCGCAGGAAGACGGTGCCTGCGCCAGTGGTTTGCTGGGCCAGTTGAATGGGCAGCAGGCGGAAGGGATAGGTGCCGGCCTGCGCCAGCACGCGCCGCTGCGCCAGTTCGATCAGCCCGTCCCGCAGCGCGTGGCACTGGCCGGCCCAGTCCTGAAGGGTCCTCTTACCCTTAAAGGGTCTTAAAAGGCCTTTTAGAGAGGCTGCGTGTTCCAGTTGCTGGAAGTCCGCCTGTTCCAGATTGAAGAAGCGCCGGGGAGCGCTCGCGTCGAGGGAGGGCTTCATGCTGGCTCACCCCCATCGGCTTCTGACGGCGTTGCCCCCGGTTCGGCGCGGTCATCCTCGTTCGATTCGTGCTCGTCCACCGCCGCCGAGCGGCGCGATGGCGACGACGACAGTGGGGAGCGACGCGCGATGGGAGGGGCGTAGCGCGAACGGCGCGTGCCTTCGAGAACGTCCTGTGGCAGCTCTCCATACTTCTCGACTGCGGCACGCGCGGCGGCGTTCTTGGCGGCGAAGTCATCGCGCGTGCAGCCGGAATAGCGGTACTGCTGCGCCAGCGAGAACAGGCTGCGCAGCGCATGGGCGCCCTCATTGAGCCAGCGCTCCAGCGTCGAGCGATCGATCAGCGCGGTGTGATGGGCAAGGATCAGCTTCCGCGCCAGGTCGTCGTAGTCCGCCAGCAGGTAGACGGCCATGAAGCCGAGCTGGGCGTTGACGAACAAGGGCAGCTTGACCGGCTGTACGTTGAGGTTCTCACCCAGCGACAGCGCTGGCGGCACGTCCGAGAGCGCTTGGTCGACCTGCTCGCGCAGCGTCTGCAAGCTGGCTTTGGTTTGCGCGAGCTTGTCTTCGATCCGAAGCATCCACCAGTCGCTATACGGATCGTCCTGCTCGGCGCCGCGCTTCATTTTGTTCATGACGGCGATGTAGCCGTTGAGGCCGACGATGCCGGGCCGGCCTTCTGCAGCAGCGCGGCCGTGCCAGATGCGCGAGGCATGATGGGTGTGCAGCGTCAGTGACATCGCACTGCGCAGCGACCCGAGATTGAGTTGCAAGGGTTCGTTGGCCATGGAGACGACTCACAGTTGGTGAACGAGTTGCGAGCATCCCGGCGAGCAGGAAGGCCGTCAGTCAACAAAGCGCACTAGCGCCCCGCCAGTTTCCGGTCGCGGAAGGCAAGCTGTTCCAACTATCCCCAGGGGATAGCTCCAGGGAGAGCCAAGGCGGTCTGATCACGCGGACGAAACGCCGTCACGACTTGCTCAACAACGATCGCAGCTCCGACAGGCGGGCCTGGACGACTTCGGGACTCGCCGGTTTGGCGGCGGGTGCGGGATTGCCGGCGTGCTTGGCGGCGCCGGATTCGGCGTCTGATTGGCCTGCCCACGCCTTGAACTCCCCGCGGATCGCCTTCTGGATGATGCCGAACAGGTAGCCCGCAGGATTGCGCACCGTGCTGCCCCGGCAGCGCGCATTCCATTCGTCGAGCACGGACTGGCGCAGGTCGGCGTCGACCTGCTGCAGGGCCACCAGCGCGCCGGCCTGCTGCTCGTGTTTCAGGTGCCCGAAGCGTTCGGGCAGGCGGAGGTTCTGCAACGCGCGCGGTACTGTACGTACTTCATTTACACGACTACTCAGTACTTCAGTACGGTCCTGCTTCGGATTCCGAAGAGAGGCGGATTCGCCGGGTTTCCCGCCTGCTTCGGAATCGGAAGACGGCTGCGATCGGTTCCGAAGAGGGGGTGCGGCGCCTTCTTCGGATTCCTGGTCCGCTTGATCCTGTGGATAAGTCTCTTGCTCGTCGGCGGGCTGTCGGGCCATGCGCTGTGCCAGCACTTGGAGACGTGTTGGCAGCACGCGGCCGTTGAGCAAGGGATCATCGGTCAGTTCGCGCAGCGCCTGCTGTCCTACGCGCTGAACGGCCTTGCTCGCATGGGTCAGGGCCTGGCTGATCAGCTCCAGGTAGCCCGAGTCGAGCTGCATGGCCTCGAACGGGCTCAACGGTTCGTCGTGCAGCACGTACAGGTTGCCGAGGATGCGACCGCTTCTGGCGTCGCGCCGCCGGCGCACCAGGCTGAACCAGCGCGTGAGCCGCAACACCGTCAAGGCGCGTGCGACGGTTTCGTGGGACGCTTTCGGCACGCAGGGCATCGAGGTCAGCCATGGGCGCAGTTGCTCGTAGGTCGGCCACGCAGTCAGGCCGTCGTCGTTGAGCATCAAGCGACACACCTGCCAGGCGTTGCGCTCCAATGGCGTGAGCCGTCGATCGAAGAACAAGGCTCGCGGCACCGCCTCGTGGCGATTGCCACTGAACAGAAAGCCGTCTTGGGGGCCGCTGTCGCGGGTGCGCGCAGCTTCCAGGCGCTGCAAGGCGCCGTCGAGGATGGTCGATAGCGAAACGGGGCCAGTCGCGTCAGAGCGTGGCGTCGTCATGGGCCTACACCAGCCCTTGATCGATCCAGCTCCGTATCGCGGCCCAGAGCACCGACATGGGCAAGGACAGCGACTCGGCCAGGTCCATCGTCAACGTCAGCATCGCGCTTTCGTCATCCAGTGCGATGCCGCGCTCCGCGATGGCGGGCTTCCAGCGATGCCACAGGGCAGTCTCCTGCTCCTCGTTCAGCACCGGGTGCCGACCCTTGCGCTTCGGTAGCCCCAGGATCTCGCGCCGCAAGGCGACTTCCTGGTGGGTGAGTCCATAGAACTTGCTGACCATCTCGGTACTGGCACCGAGTCTGAGCATGCGATCGACCGTGCTGATCTCGTGCTCAATGTCGTGCATCTGGCTGACCAGCCGCCACAGCATGTCTTGGTTCACCTTGACCGTGCACCAGGGCACGCGCGCGTTGGCCAACAGCGCGACCAACGCCGGCTGCTTGAGCACGTCCAGCTCGCGCTCTCCGAACCCCATCGCCAGGCAGCGGCGCAGTTGGCCGTTGCGCAGGTCGTGCAGGGCCTGGGCGACAACAGCTTGGTTCAAGGGATGGGGTGCCGTCATGATCGCCTCCGATCCGATCAGCCCGAGGATGCGTCGCTGGCGTCTGCTTCCAGGTCCAACAGGCGACGCGCCAGCCGCAACAGGCGAAAGAGCTTGACCAGCCCGGTATCGCTGAGGCGAGGCATGGTGGCGGGCGCGCTTCCCAGCAGCAGCGTGCCGAGCGCCGTTTCCAGGGGGAACGGGTCGCGCCGCGCGCCGGCAGGTGGTTCAGCGCCATGGCCCATGGCCTGCAGCAGGGCCAGCACCGCCCGGCCGAACGGCGGCAGCGCGGCCGTGCGGGGAGCGAGGCATACGAAACCGAGACCGGCGTCCGACGCGCCGATGCAGTCGGCCAGCTGCGCCTCCTCGGCGATCTCGCGGGCAAACTGCGCGATGTGCGTGCGCAATCCTTCGGGCGTGTCCAGTCCCGGCTCGATGTACCAAACGTCGGTGATGGGAAAGAGACCGCCGGCCTGGACTGGAATGGCGCGCAGCACGTTATCGCGGAAGTCCGGCCGGTCTTCGCCGGTGTGCTCGGCGACCAGCTGTTGAATCGCCTGCAGCCGTTCGGTGCTGGTCGCCGGCGAGACGATGTGGTCTTGCAGCCGCTGGTTCTCTTCGTCCTCGGGTGCTGCCTGTGCCGGAGGAAGCATCGGCGGCGCTTCGGGTGGCGGCGCCTGCTTGGCTGCTGGCCTCGGCTGGCTCTCCTTCGAGGCTTCGCCTGTCTGCCGGCTTGGCGGCGCTGCCGCTGTCCCGGGTGGTGGTGCCGACGCGGGTAGTTGAGACGCAGATGCAGGATTCGATGACGACGGTGGCGCCGGTGTTTCCGCCGGCAACGTCGGCGGGCTGTTCACCGCGCGCTGTCGGCCTTCGACGTTGACGATATCCAGTTCCAGCGCGTTGTAATCGATGCCGAGCAGGTCCGACATCTGGCCGATCAATTCGTCCTGAACGCGCTGTGCGGTGAAATCGTCGGGCTGTGCGTCGAACTGCGCCAGGACCTCGTGGAACAGCGTGTCGAAGTCGGTCGGCTGCACCTTGCCGTGTACGCGCGTCTCCCAGGCCCACTCGGCGGCCTTGCGCAGGACCGCCAGCCGCTCGACCTGATGCCGGCCAAGTCCGCCGTAGAGCACATTGGGGATCGCGGGCAGCAGGTAGCGCACAGTGTCCTGCATCCGGCTGATGTGCGACTGCTGGATCGGATAGCCGTCTGCGGCAAGACGGCGGGCGAGTTCGGACTGCGACAGCGGCTTGCCGACTTCCTGTTCGTACAGCTCGCGCGCCTTCTCGATGCCAAGGGCACGTTCGATGAACGTGAGGCCGCCATGCAGTTCGTTCTCGGCCAGGTGGCCGGTCAGCGCGATGATCTCGCCGCGTTCAGGCCAGGGCCTGAACAGGCACGAGATGCGGAAGAAGCGCTCGTCCTTCGTCTCCGACCACAGCTCGCGCAGGATCGCCAGCCGCGTGTTGCCGCCATTGCGGATGATGTAGTGGTCGGCGTCGGGCCGCCGGGTGATCGGTGGCGGCGCGTCCAGGCCGCGCTCACGGATCGACGCCTTGATTTCGTCGTAAAGCGGATTGCGGGTGATGCGTGGATCCAGCTCGTAGGAGCGCAGTTCGTCGAGCGTCACGACCATCGGCGTGTCCGCGATGGGATCGCTCAATGCCCGCGCGACGGGGCTTTGTCGTTGGAAGCCCTCGGCCAGGAGCTTCGAGGCCATGTCGGCTGGCGTCAGGTCAGCCATGGCCGTCTCCTGGCGCGCTTGCCTGCCGATCGGCACGTCGGAGCTGGGCGCGCGCGTTGCGCGCGGCGCGGTGGTCGCTTGCGGTGGAGCCGGTATAGATCGGCGGCAGGCCCGGCTTCGTGAATTTCAGATGGCCGCCGGGCGTCCGCACGACGTCCCAGCCCTCGCGCAGCGCGAAGTCGATCAGGCCGCGAAGCTGCTTGTGCCCACGCGTCAGGTCATGGGCGCTGGACACGGCCTGTCTCCTTCGGCGTTTTCCCGTCGACCTGGCTGAAAGCCTCCCGCCATTGGGGGAGCAGCTCGCAGGCAACCGCCCGGATCGTCTCCAGCGCGGAAGGCGCGCTGCGTCCGGTGGGGCGCCGGTTCTCTACGCGATGGACGGGCAAGCCCTGCGTCGCCGCGCGCGGATAGGCTTCGATCGCCGGAATGGCCGTGTCCAGCACGCGCACGTCGCTGCGTCCCTCGAATATCTGGCGCAATGCCTGCTGGATCACGCGGGCGTTGGCCGATACCGGATGCACGCGGTTGATCAGCAGGTTCAGCGGGGGCGGCTTGATGCCCAGGTGCCGGTAGGGGGCGATGTCCTCGATCAGTTGCAATGTCCCCCGGCGCAGCTCGCGCGCCGCGAGAATCTCGGGTGTCACTGGCGACAGCGCCACGTCCGAGGCCAGCACGGCCATCTCCAGCAGCGCACTGCGCGCGCCCTGCGTGTCGAGCAGCACCAGGTCGTAGCTCGCCTGGAATGCGGGCAGCAGATGCCGCAGGCGCAGGCGCCCATCGGGCGCGTGCAGCAGCAGCGTGTTCAACTGCCCCCTGTCGTCGTTGGAGAGCACCAAGCTGAGGCCGTCGATGCAGGTATGGGAGACGAGCCGCTCCAGGTTCTGTTCGTTGAACGCGAGCAGTTCGTAGATCCCACAGGGCGCCCGATGCATAAGCGGGTAGTAGCTCGATAGCGTGGGTTGCACGTCAAGGTCGAGCAACAGGACGCGCAGGCCAGCGTCCGCGGCGAAACCGCCCAGATTCGCGGTCGTCGTGGTCTTGCCAACGCCGCCCTTGGTGGAAATGATGGAGATGACTAACATCGTCTCGCTCCTCGTCGTATGGGTGAAGGGCGAGTTCAGACGCGCTGTTTTCGGCGCTCGGCGATCCACTGCTCTACTTCGAGTGAATCCCAACCGACGGCACGAATCCCGAGGCGAATGGCTTTCGGGAACTTGCCGGCTCTCATCAGGTTGTAGAGGTGCGCGCGCTTGAATCCAGTCTTGGCTTCAACTTCGTCGCGACGCAGGATGCGATGCTCGACCGCGGGGAGCGGGAGGGGTGTTTCCTCCGACATGGAGTCACTCCTTAGCGCTCAGGAGCGCTTGTTAGGGTGACTCGTAATTGAATAGACCAAGACGAGGATAACCACCGCAAATGCGGTTTCCGCGACCGCAGATACGGGCTTGCATTGCTGTCAGTTGGCCGATCGCAGCTTCCGGCGTGCCTGAGCAAACTTGGCTTGCAGCGTCCGCTCGGCGATGCCCATGAGATTCCCGTGGTGCGCGATCAGGGCGCTGATCACCGCTTCCTGGCTGGTGAAGCGGGAGTAAGGAGTTCCAGACGGCGTGTGCCCGAGCATCACTTCCAGCAATGCGCCGACGATGTTCAAATAGGTCGCCTCGGCTCGATCGCTGAGCGGACAAAGCGCGCAGGAGGCAGTAGGCGCGTCCTGCTTCTTCAGTTGGTCTTGCAGCGCCTGCACTTGGTGCCGGCACAGATCCAGTTGAGACTTCAGAGCCTCGCGCTCCACCAGGAGGGCCTGGCCGGCCTCGACCGTGATGACCGGATGGACAACTCGCTCGGCACGGGAGAAGAGAAATGCTGGTCGTTGGCCCGGATAGGTGTGAGCCATCCAGCGCTTGAGGTCGACATGGCGAATGGTGAGGTCGGGCGAATCCCATAAGGACTCGTCGTGCATCGTGATGCCGTTTTGCCCGTAGGGCAATTCGCCATGAATGATCGCATCGTAGATGCGATCGGTGCACAGGCGTAGCTCGTTGCAACGAGGGCAATCCAGAGTCGCTGGCAACCTCCGTGATCGTACGGTTGCCAGGATCTCGTCCCTAAACCGGAACAGCCCGGCCCATCGGATAGCAGCGTCGATGGGCCGGTAGTACACGGCCGACAATGAAGTCCTTTGCATGTCGCTGTCTCCCAGCCGCCGCTACCTCATCGAAGACTCCTCAGTGCCCAGCCATCGGGCGGTGCGTAGAAGATCGCAACTCGACGTGGTTCGATGTCGAGCCACGCTGCCGGACGGATCGCGATCAACCGCGCCGAAGGGGTTGCACTCAACCCCGCTGGCAGTAGGATGTGAATTGCCTACGACCGAGCCATTGCCAGGGCTGGCGGGGGCTGGCCGCTATGGTGGATGCTGGCGCTGAGCCCCAGGAGCGACAGGCGGCCAGTCACACCACTGTCATGTACGCGAGGGTCATGTCGGCGGCGAGCCGTGACAAGACCCGTTACGCATGCGTTGTTCTCTTGCCGGTCTATCAGGTCAGTTACACAGTCCCGTTCGTCTTGAGCGGAGGCTCGGAACTGGGCCAAATTCGGATGAGCAGACTTGCCCAGTCTGCTGATAGACCAAATGGGAATTGTGTTGAGGGCAGACGTGGAACAAGTAACGCTTTACTCTGCAGCCAGTAGCAGAGCTTCTAAGAGGGGCTTCGGCATGAAGCCAGCGACGCTCGGCAGGTGTCGTCGAGCCTGTGTCGAACATAGCTGTCTGTAGCCGTGGCTAGTTCTCGCCGGACGAGTGCGTTGCCCGGTTTTTGGCAGGTGGTTTAAACTAGTCCAGTCGATAGTCCATATCGAGCGCGGGTACTCAAGAGAATCGTTTTAATTCAACCACTTAGGGGTCAAATTCGATTCCCATCACCCGCTCCACCTCGCTCCGGTATGGCCGTTCCAGGCCGTCTACCCCCCGCCACTGCGTTCTGGACGATGCTTCGTCGGTCAATGCCGACTTCGACGCGCTTCGGATTGCGAGAATTCATGGCATTCAACATCAAAACCCGTTACGCCCTGGCACTTCGAGATCACGTTCTCGCGCGGCCCCCTGGCCATCGAAACGCGATCACTGGATTTTGGGTTGCCGGTCTGAAGCGAGTGCAGAGTGAGCCCATCGTTCGCATTGCGTTCCTGGATACTCACCAGTTTGTTCTGGAGGCTGACATCGACGTCCCGGGCACGCACGTCATGATCCCTGGGCGAATCGAAGAATATCTGGATCACGAACGCCTCAAGCACCAAGCAACTGAGTTGCTGAATCCTGAAATGCGTCTGCAAATGCGTCTGTGTGTGCAACGCTGCATCGATGCTGGCCGGATCGTGGTGGCTTTTCGTAACGCGCGCGCCATTGACGGAGACATGGACAACAATGGCAGAAACCCCATCTGGTACACCAACGGGTGAAGTTGGCGGCGTACGCCATCCCGATCATGCGGGTCGCCTGCAATAAGCGATTAAGTCACCGGATGCGGGGACATGGCTTTCGATCATCACTTCGATTCGGTGCGCAACCAGAACGCGTTGAGCTGACGAGCGCCTTTGCATCTCCTGATGGCCTGCGCCACGCGCGTCCGTTGGCGCGCAGCCATTCTGCAGTGCGAGCCGCGAGACCGTGAGACGGCGCACCTCGCGGCCCGCTGCTGTTTCGTGGGAGACGGCTCCGGCGCTCAACGCGGCTCCCATGACCGCTGTTTGTTACAGTGGCAGTCAAGTCGATCGGAGGGGGTGAGTGTCATGGGCTTGCGGGAAACCCTGGAGGCGCGTCTGGCCGGCGGGCTCGACGATGCGATGCTGCGGCTGTCGCTGGCGCAGCTGTGTCTGCGGGCGTCGGAATGGGCGGCGGCGCGCGATCATGCCGCGGCCTGCCTCGCCCACGACCCCAATCAGGCGGCGGCCAGCAAGACGCTGGGCAAGGCTCTGGAAGCGCTCGGCGACGTGCCTGGGGCGGCGGCGGCCTACCGCGACGGCATCGAGCGTGCCCGCGCCGGCGGTCAGATCCAGACGGCGCGCGAGATGGAAATCTTTCTGCGACGCCTCGAAAGCCGCCCGGCCGTCTCCTGAATCCCCGCGCGCATGCGGGACGTCCTGCGGGTGTGCCAACATCGGCGGAGGCACTGAAACGGGAGGAGCGGCATGCATCTGCTGATCAATACCGGCGGCGGCGACGCGCCGGGCCTGAATGCGGTGATCCGCGCCGTCACCCTGAGCGCGCTCAACCGGGGCTGGCGGGTGACGGGCATCCGCTACGGCTACGAAGGTCTGCGCAGCGGCGATCCGGACGGGCTTGTGACACTCGACCGCGACCGGGTGCGCGGCATCGCCCACCTGGGCGGAACCATTCTGGGCGCGATCAACAAGGGCAATCCCTTCGAATATCCGGTCCGGCGCGGGGATGATGTGGTGCTGACCGATGTGTCGGCCGAGGTGCTGGCGCGCTTCCGGGCGGTCGGCGGCGACGCCCTGGTCGCCGTGGGCGGCGACGGTTCGCTGCGCATCGCCAAGCGCTTCTGCGATCTGGGGATGCCGGTGGTGGGTGTGCCCAAGACCATCGACAACGATCTCGACGGGACGCTGTTCACCTTCGGCTTCGATACGGCGGTGTCGGTCGCGACCGAGGCGATCGGGCGACTCCATACCACGGCCGAGGCGCACCGGCGCGTCATGGTGGTGGAAGTGATGGGCCGCGACGCCGGTTGGATCGCGCTGCATGCCGGTATCGCTGGCGGGGCGGATGTGATCCTGATCCCCGAGATTCCCTTCAACATCGGCGCGATATGCGAGAAGATCCGTCAGCGTGAAGCGGCCGGTCGCGGTTTTTCCATCGTGGTGGTGGCCGAGGGCGCAACGCCGCGCGACGGCGAGCGGGCGATCCGCGCGCGCGAGGCAGGACGCGACGTGCAGCTCGGCGGCATGGGCGAGCAGGTCGCCGCGGAGATTCGCGCGCTGACCGGCAAGGAGACCCGCACGACGGTCCTCGGCCACATCCAGCGCGGCGGCACGCCCAGCGCGTTCGACCGCGTGCTGGCGCTGCGTTTCGGCGCGGCGGCGGTGCATCTGGTGGAGCAGGGTCTGTTCGGTCACATGGTCGGCTACCACCCGCCCGACATGGTGCCGGTGCCGATTCCGGAGGCGGTGGCGCGGCTGCGGCGCGTGCCGCTCGATTCGGGCACCGTGCGCACCGCGCGCGCGCTGGGAATGTGCCTCGGCGATTGAGCAAATCCCCGAATGACAGCCAAGCCTCAAACCGCCGGATCGCCCGCAATCGACCCGATGGGCCAGCAGTTTGCGCGTCGGATACCGGTGCAGCGCCGCCTCAGCGACGTGCCGGCTCACCACAGGCGTCGAGGCGTACGGGCGCAAACCCCGCCCGATGCCAGCGCCAGGCGCGCAGCCGCGGCCGTCCGCCGGCCAGCCCGATGATCAGGCACAGCGCATCGGGATACGACCATTCACAGAGATCGCGCGGCGAGGGGAGGGGCAGCCCCGCGGGATGGGAGTGGTAGATCGCGGCGAGCGATTCTCCCCGCAGGCGCATGGCGCGGAACGCGGCGATCTGGGCGGCGGGGTCCATGTGATAGCGCCGGGCGGTGTCGGGCGCGATGTTGGTGATGGGGTAGTGCGCGACTGCCGCGCCGTCACGGGCTCCGATCAGCCCGCAGATCTCGCGAGTGGGCTCGGCGGCGGCCGCGGCGCGCAGCCGGTCGCAGATCGCGCGGCTGAAATGGATGGCCGGCTCGGCCGCGGGGTTCACGCGCAGACCGGGCAGCCGGGATCGCGCTTCAGGCGCAGGGTGCGCCATTCATGGGCGAGCCCGTCGAAGATGAGCAGGCGACCGACGAGCGGCCGGCCGATGCCCGTGAGCACCTTGAGTGTCTCGAGCGCCTGCAGGCTGCCCAGGGCGCCGACGATGGGCGGCAGGACGCCGTTCAGCGCGCAGGTTTCGGCCTGTTCGGCGCTGTCGCGGTAGAGGCAGCGGTAACAGGGACTGGCCGCATCGCGCGGATCGAACACCGAGAGCTGGCCTTCGAAGCGGATCGCTGCGGCGCTGATGAGGGGGATGCCAAGGGCGCGGCTCGCGGCGTTGACCGCGAAGCGGGTGGCGAAGTTGTCAGAGCCGTCGACCACGGCGTCGCAGCCGGCGAGCGCGCCGCCCAGCGTGTCGGCATCGAGGCGCGTGGCCAGCGGCGTGATGCGCACCTCGGGATTGAGCTGTTCCAGCCGTGCGCGCGCCGAGTCCACCTTGCGCCGGCCGACATCCGCGGTGGTGTGCAGCAACTGGCGGTGCAGGTTGCTCAACTCGACGGTGTCGGCATCGGCGATGATCAGCTCCCCCACGCCGCTCGCCGCGAGATAGGGCGCAGCGCCCGAACCCAGCCCCCCCGCGCCGACGATGAGCACCCGGCTCGCCGCCAGACGCTCCTGCCCGGCCAAACCCAGTTCGGGCAGGCGCAGCTGCCGGCTGTAGCGGATCAGGGCGTCGCGGTGCAGGGTCATGCGGTCTCCTTGGCGTCGGGCGCGTGTTGGCCGATGGCCACGCGGTCGTGTCCCGCGAAGTCCGGGTGGCCCGAGACCGCCCGATAGCCGGCCGCACCGAGCAATCCCCGCACGGCCGGCCCCTGGTCCCAGCCATGCTCGAGGACCAGCCAGCCGCCCGGCATCAGGGCATCCCGGGCGGCGTCGATGATGCGCGCCAGGTCCTCGAGTCCGGTGGGGCCGGCGACCAATGCGCTGCGCGGTTCGTGGCGCAGTCCGGGCAGATGGGGATCGCCGTCCGCAAGGTAGGGCGGATTGGCCATGATCAGCCCGAAGGCCCCCGGCGCCAGCGGCGCGCACCAGTCGCCCGCGATGAATCGCACGCGCTCGATCAATCCCAGTCGGCGCGCATTGCCATGGGCGACGGCCAGGGCCGCGGCACTGCGGTCCACGGCATGGACCTGCCAGTCCGGCCGCGCGGCGGCGACCGCCAGCGCGATGGCGCCGCTGCCGGTGCCGAGGTCGGCCACCCGCGGCGCTGGGAGCACCAGGCTGAGTGCGATCTCGACCAGCAGCTCGGTTTCCGGGCGCGGGATCAAGGTAGCGGGTGTAACGGTGAGCGTCAGGTCATGAAAGCCGGCCTCGCCCAGGACATAGGCCACGGGTTCGCCGGCCAGCCGCCGCTCGGCGAAGGCGCTCAGTCGGGCGCGCGCCTCGGGCGTGAGCGCGGTCTCGCCGTGCGACCACAGCCGGCTGCGTGGCCAGCCCAGCGCGCGGGCGAGCAGCCATTCGGCCTCCTGCGCGGCGGCCTGGGCGCCGCCCGCCGGCCCGGCGAGTGTTTCACGCAACAGGCGCAGCGCCTCGCGCGCCGGCAGCGGATCAGGCGCCGAGCGCAGCAAGTTGCTGGGCCTGATGAGCGTCCTGCAGGGCATCGAGCACCTCGTCGAGATCGCCGTCCACGATCGCCTCGAGCCGGTAGAGCGTGAGGTTGATGCGATGATCGGTGAGACGGCCCTGCGGGAAATTGTAGGTCCGGATGCGCTCGGAGCGATCGCCGCTGCCGACCAGCGCGCGGCGCTGCTCGGCAGTCTGCTGTTGCTGGCTGTCGCGCGCCTGGGCGAGCAGGCGCGCTTTCAGCAGCGAGAGCGCCTTGGCGCGGTTCTTGTGCTGGGAGCGTTCGTCCTGGCACTCGACCACGATGCCGCTCGGCAGGTGGGTGATGCGCACCGCCGAATCGGTCTTGTTGATGTGCTGTCCGCCGGCGCCCGAAGCGCGGTAGGTGTCGATGCGCAACTCCGCCGGGTTGACGTCGAGGTCGGCGACCTCCTCGACCTCGGGCAGCACGGCCACGGTGCAGGCCGAGGTGTGGATGCGGCCCTGGGATTCGGTGGCGGGGACGCGCTGCACGCGATGGGCGCCGGATTCGAACTTGAGGCGCGAATAGACGCCCTCGCCGATGAGGCGGGCGATGATTTCCTTGAAGCCGCCGTGTTCACCCTCGTTCTGGCTGATGATCTCCGCCTGCCAGCCGCGGCGCTCGGCGTAGCGGCTGTACATGCGGAACAGGTCGCCGGCGAAAATCGCCGCCTCGTCGCCGCCGGTGCCGGCGCGGATTTCCAGAAACACGTTGCTGGCATCGAAGGGATCGGGTGGCAGCAGCAGGCGCTGGAGTTGGTGTTTGAGGTGGGTGAGTTCCCGCTGCGCCGCATCCGACTCCTCGCCGGCCAGCGCCCGCAGTTCGGGATCGCTGTCCTGGCGCAGTGCGTCGGCCTCGGCCAACCGCGCTTCGGCCGCCTCGCAGGCATGGAAGGTCGCGACCAGATCCTCCAGATGCGCGTACTCGCGGCCGAGGGCGCGCATGCGTGTCGCGTCGCCGAGCACCGACGGCTCGCTGAGCAGGGCCGAGACCTCGCGATGGCGGTCGCGCAGCCGTTCCAGTTCGGTGGCCAGACCCGGGGTGATGTTCATGGCGTCGGTTCGTCCGGATCGAGCAGACGCCGGGCATCGTCGATGAGGTCCTGTCGGGATTGGTGGATGGCCTCGCGCAGGCGCCGGGTGGGCGTGTGCAGCAGCCGGTTGGTGAGGACGCGCGACAGATCCTCCAGCACCTCGGCCGGAAGCTCGCCGCGCTCCAGCCGCTCATGGGCCTGGCTGAGCGCAGCGCGGCGGATGTGCTCGCTGCGTTCGCGCCATTGCTGCAACCAGCGACGATGGTCGTGGTTGCGGAGCCACTGGGTGAAGCGCTCGGTTTCTTCCTCGACGATGGCTTCGGCCACGATGGCCTGTTCGGAGCGGATCTCGCGGTTGTGCTGGCTCTCGGCGGCGAGGTCGTCGAGGGTGTAGAGAAACACATCGTCGAGTCGGGCGATCTCGGGGTCGATGTCGCGCGGTATGCCGAGATCGATCATCAGCATGGGGCGATGCTTGCGTCGCCGCAGGGCCTGGCGCACCGCGGGCAGGTGAATGAGCGGATCCGGGCTGGCCGTGCAGGCGATCAGGATATCCGCCTCCGACAGATGGGCTTCCAGATCGGTCAGCCCGATGCCGAAGCCCCGGACGCTCTGGGCCAGCGACACGGCGCGGCCCACATCGCGATTGGCGATGATGATGCGTCCGACGCCCTGGGTGTGCAGGTGCCGGGTGCACAGGCCGATCATCTGGCCGGCGCCGACCAGGAGCGCGGTATGGTCGTGAAAATTGGCGAAGATGCGCCGCGCGAGGTCGGTTGCGATGGAGGCGACCGATACCGGTTGCGCGCCGATGAGGGTATCGGTCCGGACCCGCTTGGCGGTGGCGAAGCTGCAGGCGAACAATCGATTCAGTCCATGCCCGACATGGCCGTTCTCGAGCGCGAGCGCGTAGGCTTGCTTGAGCTGGCCCAGGATCTGGGCCTCGCCGACCACCATGGAGTCGAGGCCCGCCGCGACGCGCAGCAGGTGGCGCACCACGGCGTCGCCGGTGAGCCGGTAAAGACAGCTGTCGAGTTCGGCGCGCGGCATGTGCCGATCGCGGCTCAGCCAGTCGATGACGGCCGCGTCATCATCGGCTCTGAAGTAGATTTCGGTGCGGTTGCAGGTGGACAGCAGTACCAGCTCCTCCACGGCGGTCTGCGCACGCAGATCGGCCAGCGCCCGCGCCACATCGCCTGCGGCATAGGCAATGCGTTCACGCACCGGCACGGCGGCGGTGGTGTGATTGAGTCCGACGCTGAAAAGGGGCATTGCGGGGCGCGAGGCGAACGAGAGCTGCGATTCTGCGTCAAACGGTCGTCGCAAGACAAGAATCGGGTCGGTGGCGCCGCTTTGGGGCGGCACGCTATAGTCCATCGCTTCGTTGATGTGGACGGGTATGAGGCGGCTTCTGGCGTGAACATCTCTGGCTGGCCCCGCTACGCGGGATTTGCATTGCTGCCGCTGCTGTGCGCTTGCGTGCCCGGCGCACCGGTCCGGGATCGGGTCCCGTCGCCCCCCCGTCCGGTCGCCGATCTGGCTGAGCAGAGCCCCACGTACTGGGCGCTCACCGGCGAGCGGTTGCTGCGCGAGAACAATCCGGCGGAAGCCGCGCGCGCCTATGCCCGGGCTGCGGCCCTCACCGACGATGTGGATTTGCTGCAGCGTGGCGCTCAGGCGGCCTTGGCAGCCGGCGATCTGACGCTGGCCGCCGATCTGGCCGACCGCTGGCATCGTCAGGACCCCGCTGCACTGCCGCCTCTCCAGATCCGGTTTTCCGCAGCGCTGACCGCCGGTGATCTCGCTGCAGCCGGCGGCGCGCTCGCGCAACTGGTGGCGGCGCAACCGGACGGCGAGGCGGAAGCCCTGCTGGATCTGCCCGCAGTGCTCGCCGAAGAGGTTCGCGATCGACCGGCACGGCTCGCGTTGCTCGATCCCTTGGCCCGGCAATACGCCGGATGGGCCGAATTCCACTATGCCGATGCGCGGCTCGCCCTGATGGCCGGCGACCTCGATCGGGCCCAGCAGTCGATCGTGCGAACGCGCGAGCTGGCGCCGAACTGGTACCAGGCTCAAGCCCTGGCGGCCCAGATCCAGATCCGCCAGGGCCATACGGAGGCCGGACTGGCGCAGTTGCGGGCCGTGGTCCGCAAGCATGGCGACGACCAGGCACTGCGGCTGGACGAGGCCCGTGTCCTCTTGCAATTGGGTCGCCTCGAGGAGGCGACGCAGTCGTTCGAGGCCATCCTGAAAGCCGCCCCGAACCAACCCGAGGCGTTGTACGCGCTGGGCCTGCTGAAGATGCAGGAGGGCGATGACGATGCCGCCCTCGACCACCTGTCGCGCCTGGCCGCAAGCGGCAACCGGTCCATGGACGCCTACTACTACCTCGGCATCCTCGAGCGTCGGCGCGGACGCCTGCAGAACGCGCTGCAGTGGCTGTCCCAGGTGAGCGGTGGCAGTCATGTGATCCAGGCGCAATTGCTGATCGCGGAAACGCTCGGCGATCTGGGCCGCATGGAGGCGGGGCGCGCCCATCTGGCCCAGTTGCGCGAGCGCAACCCCAGCCTTGCGCCGGCGCTGTATCAAGGCGAGGGCGAATGGCTCTACCGGGCCGGCGTCCCCGATCAATCGGCGGCGGTATTCACCGAAGCATTGAACCGCTATCCGGACAACCGCGATCTGCGCTATTGGCGATCGCTCGCGGCCGAGCAGGCCGGCAACCTGGATCTCGCCGAGGCCGATCTGCGGTCCTTGATCGCCAGCAAGCCGGAAGACGCGCTGGTCCTCAACGCCTTGGGCTATTTTCTGGCGGTCCACACCGATCGACTGCAGGAGGCCGAGGATCTCGTCCGGCGCGCGCTGGCCAGCGACCCCGACAATCCGGCCATGCTCGACAGTCTCGGTTGGGTGTATTTCCGCCAGGGCGATCTGGATGCCGCGGATCGCTATCTCGTCCAGGCCTATGAACGGCTGAATGACCCGGAGGTGGCGGCGCATCTGGGAGAGTTGCGTTGGCGGCAGGGACGTCGTGGCGAAGCGCGGGAGATCTGGCAAAAGGCCCGCGAGGCCTTTGCCGATCATCCGGTCCTCCGGCAAACCTTGCGGCGTTATGGTGAGGAATGAGCGCATCGGGCGCGGTGCGGCTGGGTCTGGGTGCCGCTGCGCTGGTCGTCGCCGGATGCGCGCCCCTTAAGCCCCGGCAGCCGCCGCCCCCGACGGTCGCCGACGCAGCGACCCGGGCTCTGGTGTGCGTCCATGACTGGGCGCTGCAGGGGCGGGTCGCCTTTCGTCTTCCCGATGAGTCGGGCAGCTTTCGGCTGCGCTGGGAGCAGCGCGGCGCCGGTTATCGATTGAACGCCGAGGGACCGCTCGGCGCGGGCGGCGCGCGCATCGCGGGCGACGACGCAAACGTGGTGGTGGAGGCTCGCGGCGAACGGCGTGAATATCAGGCCGCGCCTGAAGCGGTGCTCGCCGCCGTGCTCGGCTATCCCTTGCCGGTCCGGGCCTTGCGCTTCTGGGCGCTGGGCTTGCCCGATCCGACGGCGGGCTCCGCGCAGTGGCGCGTGCAGTCGGGTCAGCGCGTGCTCGAGCAGGCGGGGTGGACGGTGCGTTACGAGGCTATGGATCATGCCGCGGGCGCCGTTCCCTTGCCATCCCGGTTGCGCCTCGAACGCGCTGGGAGCTCGGTGCGCCTGCTGATCGAACGCTGGGAGCTCGATCCCGCGCAACTGTGCCACGAGCCGGGGCGATGAGCGCGACGGCCTGGCCGGCGCCCGCCAAGCTGAACCTGTTCCTGCATGTGCTGGGGCGCCGGGCGGATGGCTATCATGAGCTCCAGACGCTGTTTCAGTTCGTCGATTTTGCCGATGAGGTGATGCTCGAGCCGACTGCGGATGGCGCGATCCAGCTGCTGGAAGGCGCGGCTGGCGTCGCCCCGGATCAGGACCTTGCGGCGCGCGCCGCATGCCTCCTCCAGGCCCATGCAGGTGTGCAGGCTGGCGTGCGGATCCGGGTCCGCAAGCGCATCCCCCAGGGGGCCGGCCTTGGCGGTGGCAGCTCGGATGCCGCAACCGTCCTGGTCGCGCTCAACCATCTCTGGCAGACGGGATGCTCTGTGGATGAGCTGGCCGCGCTGGGTTTGACGCTGGGCGCCGATGTGCCCGTCTTCGTGCGCGGACACGCCGCCTGGGGCGAAGGCGTCGGTGAGCGACTCGTTCCCGTGGAATGCCCTGAGTCTTGGTATCTCATCGTCTGGCCCGATGTCCTCGTTTCGACCGCGCGGGTGTTTGAAGCGCCTGATTTGACAAGAAACACCCCGCGCATGAAAATGGCCGACTTTCTCGCAGGAGCCGGGCGCAACGATTGCGAGCCGGTGGTGCGTCGCCTCTATCCGGCGGTTGCGCAGATGATGGACTGGCTCGGGCGCCATGCGCCGGCCCGCCTCACGGGAAGCGGCGGCGCTGCTTTTGCGGCCTTCGAGCGAGCCGAAACGGCCCAGGCGCTGTTGCGCCGGTGCCCAGCCGGTTGTGCCGGGGTGGTTGCGCGCGGGCGCAACCACTCGCCGTTGCACGAGCGGCTGGCTGCAATGGTCGCCACGCGAGTCCAACCGGTTTGACGGAGTTTACTGGGGCGTAGCCAAGCGGTAAGGCACGGGGTTTTGATCCCCGCATTCCTAGGTTCGAATCCTGGCGCCCCAGCCAGTTGCCAATGATCCGTCGCGCATGGGCCGGCGGATCGCTGTCCCCACATGGGAATGACGATGACATTCGAAGGGCAAGGTCCTGGCCTCGACGGCGCCAGATTCATGGTCTTCTCGGGCACCGCGAACCGGCCCTTGGCGCAGGCCATCGCCAATCACCTCATGGTGCCGCTGGGCAAGGCCGCCGTCGGCCGGTTCAGCGACGGCGAGGTCACGGTCGAGATCGAGGACAATGTCCGCGGTCGCGACATCTTCCTCATCCAGACCACCAGCGCGCCCACCAACGATCACGTGATGGAAATGCTCATCATGACCGATGCGCTGCGCCGCGCCTCGGCCCGCAAGGTGATCGCGGTGGTGCCCTACTTCGGCTATGCACGCCAGGACCGGCGTGTGCGCTCGGCCAGGGTCCCGATCACGGCGAAACTCATCGCCAACATGATGGTCTCGGCGGGCATCCGGCACCTGCTCACGGTCGATCTGCATGCGGACCAGATCCAGGGCTTTTTCGACATTCCCGTCGACAACGTCTATGCCTCGCCCATCTTGCTGGGCGACATCTGGCAGCAGCGCAAGGACCGCAAGCTGATCGTGGTATCCCCGGACGTCGGTGGCGTGGTGCGCGCCCGCGCGATCGCGAAGCGGCTCGACGACACGGATCTGGCCATCATCGACAAGCGCCGCGCGCGCGCCAACGAATCTCAGGTCATGCACATCATCGGCAACGTGCAGGACAAATTCTGCGTGCTGGTGGACGACATCGTCGACACCGCCGGAACGCTGTGCCAGGCCGCCGCGGCGCTGAAGCAGCAGGGGGCGGCCCAGGTCGTCGCCTATGCGACGCATGCGGTCCTTTCGGGGCCGGCGATCCAGCGCATCGAATCCTCCGTTCTCGATGAACTGGTGGTGACCGACACGATTCCGCTGACGTCCGCCGCCGCCAATTGCCGCAAGATCCGGCAGGTGAGCGTGGCGCAGGTGCTGGCCGAGACGATTCGCCGCATTGCGAGCGATGAATCGGTGAGTTCGCTGTATATCGATTGACGAAACGAGGCGGCGATCCAGCCGTCCTTTGGCGTCCGCCGTGGTCGCGCGGCGGGCAGATTGACCGCAAGGTCGTTTGGAGTAACGGAAATGAGTGTCGAAACGTTCAAAGTGGCGGCCACGAGCCGGTCGGATGCGGGGAAAGGTGCGAGCCGCCGCCTGCGTCGGCAGGGCGACGTGCCGGGAATCGTCTACGGCGGAGATCAGCCGCCCCAGGCGATCAGCGTCAGCAACAACGAGATGATGAAGCATCTGGAGCACGAGGCGTTCTATTCGCACGTCCTGGAACTGGACGTCGACGGCGTGTCGCAGAGCGTCATCCTGAAGGCGCTGCAGCGCCATGTCTACCGCGCGGGCATCCTCCAGCACGTCGACTTCCAGCGCGTGGTGGCCGGTCAGGCCCTGCATGTCCATGTGCCCCTGCATTTCGTCGGGGACGGTGCCTCGGTGGGGGCCAAGCGCGGCGGCGTGATCTCCCATCTGCTCAATGAAGTCGAGGTGATCTGTCTGCCGAAGGATCTGCCTGAATTCATCGAGGTGGATGTGAGCGCTCTGGATATCGGCGAGAGCCTGCATCTTTCCGATCTGGCGCTGCCGGAAACCGTTCGTCTCGCGTCGCTCGGCCATGGCGAATCCGGCGATCTGGCCGTGGTCGCGGTGATTCCGCCGAAGGTCGAGCCGACCGAAACACCAGACGCGGGTTGACCATGGGGCGGGGTTCCGAAGCGAGTTCCCCGCCGCCTCCCCAGGCCGTCATCGGACTGGGCAATCCCGGCGCCGAGTACGACCAGACGCGGCACAACGCCGGGTTCTGGTGGGTAGACACGCTGGCCGATCGGGCGGGCATCCGGCTCCGGCCCGATGCGCGGCTGAAAGGCGAGCTGGGCCGGCTGGAGATTGCCGGCACCACGCTCTGGCTGTTCAAGCCCAGCACCTTCATGAATCACAGCGGTCAGGCGGTCGAGGCGTTCGCCTCATATTACCGCTTGGAGCCCGCCTCCTTGCTCATCGCCCATGACGAGCTGGACCTGCCGGTCGGAACCGTCCGCATCAAGCAGGGGGGCGGCCACGGCGGGCACAATGGCCTGCGCGACATCATGGCGCGGCTGGGGGGCGATTTCACACGCCTGCGCATCGGTATCGGCCATCCCGGGCATCGCGACCAGGTCGTGAGCTATGTGCTGCATCCCCCGGGGCGCGAGGAGCGGCGGCAGATCGACGAGGCATTGATGAGCGCGGCGGCTGTTTTTCCCGACATGCTGGCCGGGCGGATGGCGTGGGCGATGCAAACGCTCAATACCGCTCGCCCACCCACTCCCAATTCTTGAAGCAAGCGAGAAACCATGGGTATCCAATGCGGTATCGTCGGCCTGCCCAACGTCGGCAAATCGACGCTGTTCAATGCCTTGACGCGCGCGGCCATTGCGGCAGAGAACTATCCCTTCTGCACCATCGATCCCAACGTCGGTGTGGTGCCGGTCCCCGACCCCCGGCTGACGGCGCTGGCGGACATCGTGCATCCCGAACGCATCCTGCCCACCCATGTCGAGTTCGTCGACATTGCCGGGCTGGTGGCGGGCGCCGCCAAAGGCGAGGGGCTGGGCAATCAGTTCCTGGCGCACATCCGGGAAACCGATGCCATTGCGCATGTCGTGCGCTGCTTCGATGATCCCAATGTCATCCACGTCGCCGGCCGGGTGGATCCCCTGTCCGATGTCGAGGTGATCCAGACCGAGCTGGCGCTGGCGGATCTCGCCACCGTCGAAAAGGCGCTCACCCGGCTGGAACGCAAGGCCAAGAGCGGCGATGCGGTGGCCAAAGCCGATGTGGCGCTGCTCCAGGAGGTCAGTCGCATCCTGGACCAGGGCCAGGCTGCCCGCATCCGCGTGACCGACGAGCATGCGCGCGATCTGCTCCTGCGCGAGCTGCACCTGATCACCGCCAAGCCCCTGATGTATGTCGCCAACGTGGATGAGTCCGGTGGCGGGGCGCATCTGGAGGCCCTGCAGCGCATGGCGGCGGCTGAAGGCGCTCAGGTGGTCCCCATCTGCGCGGCCATCGAGGCTGAGATCGCGCAGTTGGATGAAGCCGACCGGGCGGTGTTTCTGGCCGATCTGGGCATGGCCGAGGCGGGACTCGATCGGGTGATCCGTGCTGCATACGAGTTGCTGCGCCTGCAAACTTTTTTCACGGCCGGGGTCAAAGAAGTGCGGGCCTGGACGGTGCGCGTCGGGGCCACGGCGCCGCAGGGCGCTGGCGTGATCCACACGGATTTCGAGCGCGGCTTCATCCGTGCCGAGGTCATCGGCTATGAGGACTTCGTGGCATGCAAGGGTGAGGCGGGCGCCAAGGAGGCCGGCAAGTGGCGTCTGGAAGGCAAGGATTATGTCCTGCGAGAAGGCGACGTGGTCCATTTCCGTTTCAATGTGTAAGACTGCTCGCAAGGGCAGGTAGACGAGGATCCAAATCATGAATCAGGCAGGTGCGGAAACGATGAGTCCCCCGGCGCCGACGCCGCTGCTTTTCACCGATGCGGCGGCCGGCAAGGTGCGTCAGTTGCTGGAAGAGGAAAAGAACCCCGACCTGAAACTGCGGGTGTTCGTTTCCGGCGGCGGGTGTTCGGGGTTCCAGTACGGGTTCACCTTCGATGAAACCGAACAGGAAGGCGATGTCCAGATCGCCAACGCCGGCGTCGTTCTGCTGGTCGATGCCACGAGCATCCACTATCTGCAGGGCGCGGAAATCGACTATGCCGAGGGACTGGAGGGTGAGCGTTTCGTGATCCGGAATCCCAACGCCACCACCACCTGCGGCTGCGGCTCGTCTTTTTCCGTATAGGTGCGCGCGCATGCCGTCATCGGGGCGGCGCCGAGAATGCCTTTGGGCACGCCTAGCCGGGTAAAAACACGGCGCCCATGATGCCGGCCCGGCGGGCGCCGGTGACGGTTGGCGCGTTCCCCGGTTCGCCATTCAGGGTGCGGTGCGCCAGCCAGGCAAACGCCGCGGCTTCGATCCATTCCGGATCCCACCCCAGCGCTGCCGTCGATTCGACCGGCACGGGCGCCAGCCGATCCGCCAGCCGTTCCATGACGAAGCCGTTATGTGCCCCACCGCCGCACACCAGGAGGCGTTGAGGCGCCGGGGTCATTCCGTCCAGCGCTGCGGCGGCGGATTCCACCGTAAGCTCGAGCAGCGTGCGTTGCACGTCCGCTGGCGCCATCGACGCATCCAGCCGGGCCATGCTTTGCCGAAGCCAGTTCGGATTGAACCGGTCCAGGCCGGTGCTCTTGGGCGGCGGGGCAGCGAAATAGGGGTCCGCCAGCATCCGCGCCAGCAACTCGGGCAAGACCCGGCCAGTCCGAGCCCACGCCCCATCCGCGTCATGACGGCACCCCTGATGCTGTCTCGTCCAGGCATCCATTAGGCAGTTCGCCGGTCCACAGTCGAAGCCGGCGACGATGCGCCCCTCGGTATCCAGCAGCGTCAGATTGGCGATGCCGCCCAGATTGAGAACGGCGCGCGTTTCCTGCGAGGACGCGAACCTTTCGGCATGGAATAGGGGTACCAGCGGCGCGCCTTCGCCGCCCAGCAGGATGTCGCGCATGCGCCAATCGGCAATGGTCGTGATGCCGGTTTCGAGCGCCACGCGCTGGGCATTGGCCATCTGCAGGGAATAAGGGTGGCGGTGTTTCGGACGATGACGCAGGGTTTGACCGTGCAGGCCGATCGCGTGAATCGCGGTGGGGTGCAGACCGGCACGCCGGACGAGCGTCAAAGCGGCGCGTGCGAAACAGGCGCCCAGTTGCAGGTCGAGCGTGAGCGCCGCATCCAGCGTACCGCCCGTCGGGTGGCGTGAGATGGCTCGAATCTGACGGGCAAGGCGGCCGGGCAGGGGTTCGCAGTGGACGGCTTCCAGCGTGGGCGAGCCGTTTCGGATGCCCAGCAAGGCGGCATCGATGCCGTCCGCGCTGGTGCCGGACATGAGGCCGATCAAGCGCATCAGCGGACGTTGACCGTTCAGTTGGCGGATGGCGTGGCTCGATTCTGCGCCAGATGCGTAGGACGGGCCGGTTCGAGGCTCGCCAGCAGCGGCGCGGCTTGCTGCCTGAATTCCCGGAGTTCGCGGCCGGTCAGGTTGTCTGCGAGCGCCGTATTGACCTTGAGGGGGTCGCGATGGACGCCGTCGACCCGCAATTCGTAGTGCAAGTGCGGGCCGGTGGCAAGGCCGGTGGATCCGACGTAGCCGATGGTCTGGCCGGCGCGGACCGCCGCGCCAACCGATGTCCCCTTGGCAAAGCGGCTCATGTGCGCATAAAGCGTGCTGTGATGCTGGCCATGCGCGATTTCAACGACGTTGCCGTAGCCGCCTTTGCGGCCTTGGAAGATGACTTTCCCGTCACCGGCCGCCTTGATGGCGGTCCCCGCCGGCGCGGCATAATCCACGCCCTTGTGCGCGCGGATCGTATTGAGGATGGGATGGCGCCGCCCGAGATTGAACCCCGAGCTGATGCGGCTGAAATCGACCGGCGTGCGCAGGAACGCCTTGCGCAGGCTGGTACCGTCCGGCGCGTAATAACGGCCTTGGTCACCGTTGCCGTATCGAATCGCCCGGTAGGTCTTGCCCTGATTCGTGAACGCTGCCGCGAGAATGGGTCCTGTGACGACCTTTTCACCGTCTCTGAAGCCGGCCTCGTACACGACGGTCAGTTCGTCGCCTTCGCGCAGATCGAGGGCAAAATCGATCTCATAGCCGAAGATCTCCGCGAACTGAAGGACAGCGGCATAGCTGAGGCCGGCCTCGGTGCCCGCCTGGACCAGCGAGCTTCGGACTGTGCCGCGGGCCGTGACGGGCCGCCTTTCCACAGGGTGGGTGATGAGTTCGGACTTGAACTGCTCGCCGCTGCGCGTCAGGTGGAGTGTCTTCAAGGGATCGACGTCATGGACCAGCTCGGCGATGCGGCCGCCATCGTCGATCTTGATGCGAAACTCGTCGCCCGGCTGCAGATCGCGCAAGTAGCGTTTGTGGCTGCCGATCTGAGAGAGGGCGCGCAGGTCTTCCCGGGGCAGCTCGAAGCGGTCGAAGATGCGCGACAGCGAATCGCCGGCAGTCACGGTGAGGGAGATCCAGTCCGGATCCACGAACGGATCCTCCGTTGGATTCAGGGCGAACGGACGATCTTCTTGCAGCAGATCTGCGGATCCGCCGTGGCTCGCATCCCCCAGAATGTCATTCAGGGTCTGTGCCGTCAGCCGGAGAATGCCCTCGGACTGCTCCGCGTCCATCACGATGGGAGACTCCCCGACCCCCGGCTCGATCATCTGCCTCATCGCGGCGGCATCGCCCATATGAAGCGCGAAGCTCAGCGACAGGATGGGGAGCGCGGCCCCGAAAATGAACCAGTGCAACGGGCTGCTTTTGGGTGATTGAGGCTTTGCGGTGGGGCGGGCCTTATAATCCTGTGAAATGCGAGCGCCGAGGTCCTTCATGCCTGCCTTTCCATCCTGATCGCCGCTGCGCGAGCGCGCTGTCGCCCAATGATCGGTGGAAGGTAACCTGTGCCGCCGGGGTGTGGCAAGTCGGGTTCCTCTGTCGACCGGGCGGTTGACGTGACCGACAGGCACCTGAAAGCGCTCTTCGATGCCATGCCCATTAACTAAGGAGTCCCTCTATGAGTGCCGAGCCTGTCGGTTGGGAATTGTTGACGCGGGGCGTCGATGAGATTCTGCCCGCCGAGGGACTGCGGGAGCGTCTCGCCCAGGGCCGGCCCCTGCGCATCAAGGCGGGATTCGATCCCACCGCTCCGGATCTGCACCTCGGCCACACCGTGTTGCTGACGAAGATGCGCCAGTTCCAAGACCTCGGGCACCACATCATGTTCCTGGTCGGCGATTTCACGGGGCGCATCGGGGACCCCACCGGCAAGAACCTGACGCGCAAACCGCTCACTGAGGCGCAGGTCCGGGAAAATGCCCAAACCTACACGGATCAGGTTTTTCGCATCCTCGACCCGGAGCGGACCGAAATCGCCTTCAATTCGTCCTGGATGGACGCCATGCCGGTGGCCGACCTGATCAGGCTTGCTTCCCACTACACCGTGGCCCGGATGCTCGAGCGCGACGACTTCACCAAGCGCTATGCCTCGGGACAACCAATTGCCATCCATGAGTTCCTGTATCCGTTGATCCAGGGATATGACTCTGTGGTGTTGCGAGCAGACGTCGAGTTGGGAGGCACGGATCAGAAATTCAATCTGCTCATGGGGCG